>Ga0233417_10000237_pt1 | contig 16193 bp, 19 predicted proteins | sample Sed_MG_FD_189023 | JGI IMG/M metagenome (GOLD analysis project Ga0233417, IMG submission 189023) | Sediment microbial communities from Lake Towuti, South Sulawesi, Indonesia - Sediment_Towuti_2014_0.5_MG | ecosystem: Environmental > Aquatic > Freshwater > Lake > Sediment | place: Indonesia... | reverse complement strand
AGACTGTCAGCGACTTTTCGGCCGGGGCGGCTTGCGCGGAGGCCGGCGTGTGCCTCGAAGTTGACCCGCGCAGCTTCTTGGATTCCGTCTTTTTTGGATCTTCCTTTTCCTCCCCAACCGGCGGGGCGGCTTCTGGGGGCGTGGACGCCTGCGGACGCAAATAGGCCATGACCTGCTGGCCGGCGGGCAACTTCCACACGATGACGCCCACCAAGGCCGCCAGCACCAGGATCAGAACCAAGACGAGCAGGCCATCTTTCGACTCTGACATGCGTTTCCTTTCTCCTACCCTGAATAGCGTCCTTTGCGGCCGATTGCGGTCCGTGAATGTATTATCGCTCGATAAGATGCGAGATGGATAGTCCTGACTTTAGATATAGTACTTATAGTAGCAATACCTACGAAGGCCGCAGCGAACCGCTAGCCAAGCAGGTCCAGGGCCGCCTCCAGTTCGTCGCGGGTGTGTGAGTCGCCGCTGCGCGTTGTCACATCGATCCCCTTACGGTACATCTGCCTGGCTTCTTCGATGCGGCCGAGTCTCTCCAGAGTCTGTCCGCCATGAAAATAAGCCGGTGCGAAGTCCGGATTGGCGTCGGCGAGCCTGCGGAATTGCTCGGCGGCGCCTTCCAGGTCGCCGGTATTCATGAGTTCCATGCCCAGCATGTAGCCGACGCGGGTGTCGGCGGGATTCTGTGATACCAGGCTTTTGAGGGTATCCAGACGTTGACTCATGCAGCGACCATTGTCCCAGATTCCGGCCGAACCCCGGGGACATTTCCGGTTAGCCGAGAATAGGAATGACGGCAGCCGAAAGGAGGGCCAAGTTGAACCTGATGCCGCCGCCGGGCCGCCCCGTGCGTGATTCGATGGCTGAATATACAGAGCTGACATTGCCCAACGACGCGAATTCCCTCGGCACCCTGTTCGGCGGAAAGCTGATGCAGTACGTTGATGTGGCCGCGTCGCTGGCCGCGGCGCGCCACGCCCGGTGTCCGGTGGTCACCGCTTCGGTCGACTATATGACGTTTCTCCAGCCAATCAGAATCGGACAGCTCGTTGTGCTGAAGTCGGCGGTGAACCGCGTTTTCCGCACCTCGATGGAGGTGGGAGTGAAGGTCTTTGTCGAGGACTTGCTGACAGGCGAGGTCCGGCACGTATCCTCGGCCTATCTCACCTTTGTCGGGCTGGACCAGCATCGCAAGCGGGTAGTTCTTCCGCCAGTGATTCCGGAAAGCGAAGAAGAAAAGCGCCGCTTTGACCAGGCTGCGCACCGGCGGGAACAGCGGCTTGCGATGCGCGCCCGATTCGGCGCTCGGGGGGGATAGCCTTCGGCCGCCGCGGGCCGGCGGCCTGCTACTCCTTGTACATGTACTTGATGCTCGGCTTATAGATCAGAAGATTGGGCCCGTCCGTGCGATTGATCTTCAAGCAAGACTTGTCGTACCACTCGATCACACCATGCAGTGTCTAGCCGTCGCGCAGCACGATGACCATCGGGGTCTTCGACTGCATTTGCTTCATGTAATAGAAATTTTCGGCGTTGGTCTGATCGGGAGGGATGGGCCGCTTCTGCGGCTTCTTGGCGGCCTCCAATTTCTCTTTCACTTCGCTGAATGATGGGCGGATGAGTTTTCGGTTTGTAGCCTCCACAAGCTACTCCTTTTGATGGCTGAGAATGATGAGCCGGATTTTAACCCGTACGGTCCCGGCAAGCTGGTGTTAATCGCTCTGCCTCAATGGATAGCACACTGAACAGGCGGAGGCAACCGGAGGCGTGGGTGCTTGTGGGCGCTTCCGGCTTCACTTGGGCCGCAGTTGCAGCACGGCGGCGTCCAACGCGATGTTCTTCTGGATGTTTCGCCGGAGCAGGTCCATCAACTCGTCAGTTTTGCGCATCGCCTCGCGCAGCCAGCGGAAGCTGACCGCGGCGGCCAGCGCCTCCAACTCCGCTCGGATATCGGCATTGCGGATTTCGTCGATGCCCTCGCGCAAGTGCAGCAGGTCTTCGAGCAGTACATATAGGACCTTCAGGTACGGTTCCAGTTTCTCCGTTCGCGCCAGGGCAATCTTCTCCGAGGTCCGCGCCCAGTCGCCGAACTTCGACGCACCCGAGGCGGCGCGCAGGAAATCGAGCATCGCCGTGCGCCGGCGGTCATAGCTCTCCAGATCGAGCTGGACGGCCAGGCCCGGACTGCCTCCGGCCAGCGCAATCCTGCGCTCGGCCTGATCGAGGCCGCGGCGGCGGGCGAATTCCTGCATTTCCGCCTCGCTCAGGCGCGACAGCCGCAACGGGACCGACCGTGAACGGATCGTGGGCAGCAGGTCGTACGGATTCTCGGCCGTCAGAAAGAAGATCAGGTAAGGCGGGGGCTCCTCGAGAGTCTTCAGCAGGGAGTTGGCCGCCTGCTCATTCGCCCGGTCAATCGAGTCGATGAGGAACACGCGGTGGCGGCCTTGCATGGGACCGAACTGGGCTCGTTCCTTGAGTAGCCTCATCTGCTGGATGGAGATCTGGCGGAGCGGCCCCTCCGGACAGAAGGTCACAAAATCGGGGTGGGTGGCGAAGAGCAAGGGGTCTTCGGATCGTTTCTCCGGCGCCATCTTTTCCCGCTCGGCGATCACTTGCCGGTTCTGTTCCAGGCTGAGGTCATCCTGTTCGATCAATCCGGCGCGGCCCACCAGCCGCGCGGCGACACGGCGCGCCAGGGTCGCTTTGCCGGCGCCCTCCGGCCCGTCGAGCAGGATGGTCTGAGGCATTCTACCGCTCGCCAGCATCTGCTCGAGCGCCGCGACCGCGGCGGGGCTGCCCCAGAAGTTATCGAACACCGGCTCCCTTCAGGAGGGGTTCCACCGCGCCCCAAACCGCCGCCGCAACGGCATCGGCATGCGGCCTGGCGTCTATCACCGCGAAGCGGTGAGGTTCCCGGGCTGCCAGCAGTTGATAGGCCTGCCGGACCTTCTCGTGGAATTCCACGGCCTGGTCGTCCATTCGCGTCTCCGGAAGACTCTCGGCCTGTTCGTTCCTGTCGCGCGCACGGCGAAGGCTGGTTTCCAGGTCGATATCCAAGTAGATCGTGAGCTCCGGTTCGAGGGGACCGCAGGCGATACTATGTAACTGCCGGACGATCTCCTCGCCCAGCCCGCGCCCCCAGCCCTGGTACACAAGTGTGGAATCGGTGAACCTGTCGGTGACAACGACCCGCCCGCTTTCCAGCGCCGGCCGAATCCACTGCGCCACGTTCTGCGCCCGGCAGGCGAAGTAGAGCAACAGCTCGGCTACCGGATCCATTTCCACGTTGGCCGGATCCAGCAGCACTTTTCGGATTTGCCTGCCGATCGGGGTGCCGCCGGGCTCGGCCGTTTCCAGAACGTCGCAGCCTTCTTCGCGGAGCCTGTCGACCAGGCGGCGGATCTGCGTTGTTTTGCCGCTTCCATCGGTGCCCTCGAAGCTGAAGAACAAACCCCGCCTGCCCGCCGCCGGCTTAGTCGTAGACATAATGCAGGACCTTCTTGAGGTCTTCCCATGCTTCGCGCTTGGCGTTCTGATTGAACGGCCGCAGCAGGTAGGAAGGGTGATAGGTGACGATGACCGGCGCTTCCCCCCATCGATGCCACCGGCCTCTCAGCTTCATCACGCCGTCGCGGGTGCCCAGCAGCGCTTTGGCTGCCGTCGAGCCGAGAGCGCATATCGCCTTCGGCCGGATGACGGTCAATTGCCTGAAAAGAAATTGGCCGCAGATCTCCATTTCGTCCGGCTCGGGAGTCCGGTTCTCGGGCGGCCGGCACTTAACCACGTTGCAGATGTAGACATCCTCGCGCTTCAGCGGAATGCCGTCCTTCTCCGCCGTCCCCTCGATCATCTTGGTCAGCAACTGCCCGGCGCGCCCGACAAAAGGTAAACCTGTCGCGTCTTCATCGGCTCCCGGCCCTTCGCCCACGAACACCAGGCGCGCCTGCGGATTGCCCGACCCGAAGACGATCTTCGTTCTGCCCTGGTGCAGCTTGCAACGGGTGCAGTCGCCGATGTCTTCCCTGATTCTGGCAAGCGTATCGCCCTCGGGCCCAAGGGCCGGCAATAAAGGCAACGTCATGGGTTCCGGCGGGGGCATACTCGCCGGATCCGCCTCGGGAGAGCTCAAGTTCTTCGCCTCGCTCCGGCGCGGCAGGTAAAGAGTTCTAATCCCCAGGTCGCGATAGAAGGCGAGTTGCCGCCCGAGCTCTTCGCGGTCCATCAGGCCGAATGGAGCGCCAGCCGCAGCTTCCATACATGGTCAAGAATCATGTCCGCCACTTCGCGCTTCGGCGCCAGGGGCAAAGGGATGACGTCACCGGAGCGGGTGACCAGCGTGACTTCGTTCTTTTCCGACTCGAAGCCTATGCCTTCCTTGCTTACCAGGTTGCCAACGACCAGGTCGCAGTTTTTCGACTCCAGCTTGCGGCGGGCTTCCGAAACGAGGTTCTCGGTTTCGGCGGCGAAGCCGACCAGCAACCGGTCGCCCTTGCTCCTGCCGACCTCGGCCAGGATGTCCGGCGTCGGCTCCAGTTCGATCGACCACCGCGCCATGGTCTTCTTCACCTTTTGCGGAGGCACGGAAGGCACATAGTAGTCCGCCACCGCGGCGGCCTTGATGATGATGGTGGACTCGGACAGGCGCTCCATGACCGCCTTTCTCATCTCGTGCGCCGTGCGCACCTGCACTACTTCCACCCCCGCTGGTTCCGGAAGATTGACCGGCCCGGAGACGAGCACGGTCCGCGCGCCTCTTCGAGCGGCCGCCTCAGCCAGTGCGTAGCCCATCTTGCCGCTTGACCGGTTCGACAGGAAGCGCACGGGGTCCAACGGTTCCTGCGTCGGCCCGGCCGTGACGATCACCGTTTCCCCTTCCAAATCGCGTTTGGGCGACACGGCCCGCGCCACAGCGTCGGCGATCGTTTCGGGCTCGGAGAGCCTTCCAGGACCTACCATGCCGCAGGCGAGGACCCCTTCCTCGGGCGGCACGATTTGATTGCCCCGCCGCTCCAGGGCCGCCAGGTTCGCCTGGGTGGCCGGATGGCGCCACATGTTCGTGTTCATGGCCGGCGCCAGAATCACTTTACCCGTGAAAGCGAGATAGAGAGTGGTGAGGAAATCGTTCGCCAGGCCGTGAGCGAATTTTGCGATCAGGTCGGCTGTGGCGGGAGCGACAACCAGCACGTCGTTTTCCTGCGCCACACGAATGTGCTCTACGGCGCTGGCCAGAGTGTCCTCCGAGCTGCCCGCCGCAAACAGGCTGGTGATGACTTTCCGCCCCGTCAGCGCGGCGAAGGTCAGCGGCGTGACGAATTCCCGCGCGGCCTCGGTCATTACCACCTGCACGGCGCAGCCCTGGTCCATGAGGCGGCGGGCGATCTCCGCCGCCTTGTAGGCGGCGATACCCCCGCCAACACCCAGTACGACGTTCATGCGTTACTCCATGAGGAGGGGAACGCCGGCTACTCTTCGGCGGGCGCTTCCTGCTCTATTTCGGCGGCGACTGCCGGATCGTTGTACTTGATGAGCCCCCGGCGCACTTCTTCCATCGCCGTCACAGTCGATTTCTTCGACGTTGTAGGGAGAAAGGGGCGGGCGCCGGACTGCAACTGGCGGGCGCGCTTGGCCGACACGATGATGTAGCGGTAAGTGCTTGCTTCCGCATCGTCCGGAATCGTAAACATCATTGTCTTGCCTGTGCTTTCGTTCATTACTTGTCTCCGCTTCTTATTCCTGGATGCCGAAACTCTCGAGGATCGGCCGGATTCGCGATGTCATGCGTTCCCTCCGGCAGCGCTCGGCGCATACGATAGCCAGTAGCCGGCTTGAGGCTTCCTCAAGGTCGTCATTGATGATTACGTAGTCGTAGCCGCGGTACTGCCGGGTCTCCTCGGCCGCCTCGCGAAGTCGTTTACCGATCGCTGCCTCGGAGTCTTCGGCCCTTCCTCGAAGGCGTTCCACCAAAACCTGCCGCGATAGTGGCAGCACAAAGATACTGACGGCGTTTGGGAGCTTATTCTTTAATTGTCTCGCACCTTGGACATCGATGTCGAGTACCAGGTCCCTTCCCTCCCGGATCGCGCAATCCAGGTAGCTTCGGTGAGTGCCGTAGTAGTTGCCGAAGACGAGCGCCCACTCCAGGAACTCGTCCGCCTCGATGCGATTTTCGAAGTCGTCGCGGCTTACGAAATGGTACTCGACGCCTTCCCTTTCCGCTCCGCGCGGCGGCCTGCTCGTATAAGAGACTGAAAAGAGGAGGTTTTTGCTTCTGGTCAGCAAGGTCTTCAGCAGTGATGATTTGCCTGAGCCGGAGGGCCCGGAAACGACGAAGACAGCGCTCATTCGAGGTTCAGCGACTGCTCCCTGCATCTTTCGATCTCCGATTTCAGTTCCAGGCCTAATGCCGTGATGCGGCGCCCGGCTTCTCCGGCGGCGTTGGATTTGGACAGGATCGTATTGGTTTCACGCTGCATTTCCTGGGTGAGAAACTCCAGCTTCTTGCCGACCTCGCCGCCTTGCCGCAACAACTCCTCCAAGCCGGCTGCATGAATCTTCATGCGCGTAACTTCTTCGACGATGTCGCTGCGGTCGGCGAGGATGGCCGCCTCTTGTAGAATGCGCTGCGGATCCAGGGCGCCTTTCAGCAATTCCGAAAGCCTCTCTTCCAACCGCGCCTTTATGACGGGCAGCGCGCTGTTGCGGATCCCTTCGATCTCCTCGGCGGCGGTCCGGATTCTTCCTGCGCAGGCAAGCAGCATCTTTGCAGTCTCCGCGCCTTCCCTGGCACGCACCTCGTTCAACACCACCAGAGCCTCCTGGAGGGTCGCGATGACTTCAAGTTGTGAGTCTTCACCGATGTCCTCGGCGGCCGCCGTCGAGAGCATGCCCGGGATGCGGAACGCGGCATTCAAATCGGGCTGGCACGCCAGGTTGTGCTGCGCGGCCGCCGCCTGAAAGGCGGCCAGCCAGGTCTGGAGCAGCGGACGATTCCATGCTCCGCCGGCCTGCTGGTCATCGAGGCTTCGTTGCCAGGAGACTCGAATGTCGATGTGCCCTCTCTTCACCCGGTCGGCGATCTCCTTCCTCATCGCGCCTTCAAGGGGATCGAACTCGGCCGGCGTGTGAAAGTGCAGATCCAATCCGCGATGGTTGACGCTTCGCAGGCTTATCGTAAGCTCGCCGCATCGGCCGGCCCGGCGGACGCGCGCAAAGCCGGTCATGCTGCGCACCTCGTTCTCTGTTTGGCTCATGTAATGACGGAGGGGTCCGTTTCGAGGAATTGCAGTTCGTGCAGGCGGCGGTAAGTCCCGCCGGTGCGGAGCAACTCTTCGTGGCTGCCGATCTCGCGGATCTGGCCCCCTTCAATGACGACGATCTTGTCGGCGCGGCGGATGGTGGAAAGACGGTGGGCAACAACCAGCACCGTTCTACCCGCCATGAGGTTGGCCAGCGCGCGCTGCACGAGGAGCTCGGATTCGGTGTCGAGGTGGGAAGTAGCCTCGTCCAGAACCAGGATTGGTGCGTTCTTCAGCAGCGCGCGGGCGATGGCGATGCGCTGCCTCTGCCCACCGCTCAGCTTCATTCCGCGCTCGCCGATGATCGTCTCGTAGCCCCGCGGGAGTTGCAGAATAAACTCCTCGGCCATTGCGTTGCGCGCCGCCTCGCGGACCTCTTCCTCGGCGGCGTCGCGCCGCCCGTAGCGGATGTTGCTGGCCACCGTTTCATTGAACAGATAGGTGTCCTGGGCCACGAATGCCGTCAAACGGCGCAGGCTCTTCAGGCTCAAGGCGCGGATGTCCAGGCCGTCGATGAGGATACGGCCGCCGCTGACGTCGTAAAAGCGCGCGAGCAGGGTTGTGAGCGTGCTCTTGCCCGCGCCGCTCGGCCCGACGAAGGCCACTACTTCGCCCGCCCGCACCCGCAGATCGATGCCTTCCAGGGCGAAGCCGTTCATCGTCGTCGGATAACGGAAGGAAACCGACTCAAAAACGATCGCGTCCCGGAACTCCCGCATATCCACGGCGCCCGAGGTCTCCTTGACGCCTTCGCGGTGATCCAGGTATTCGAATACTCTCTGCGAAGCGCCAAGGGCCTGCTGGAAGATGTTGTGAATTCCGGTGAGCCGCTTGACGGGCTCGTAAAGCATGAGCAGCGCGACCATGAAGCTGGTGAACTCGCCGGTGGTCATCGATCCCGCCTTGATCTGGTTCCGCGCGTAGGTGAGCAGGCCGACGATGGTCAACGCGCCGAAGAACTCGATCAGGGGAGACGAGAGCGCTTGCTGCGCAACGTAGCGCAGGCTGCTCGCCTTCAGCCTCAGCGAGGCCACGCGGAAGCGGCGCGACTCATGCGCCTCGGCTTGAAATGACTTCACCACGACGTGGCCGCTGAGCGTCTCCTGGAGAATCTGGTTCAGGTCGCCCGTCTGGTCCTGGGCGGTGCGTGTCGTCTTGCGGATGCGCCTTCCGATCCTCGCCGTGGGAACAAGCACGAACGGCAACAGCGTGAGACTGACCAGCGCCAGCCGCCAGTCGGTTTGCAGCACGACGAAAATCAGCCCGAGCGCAGAAAAGGTCTGGCGCATCCAGTCCGCCAGCATGTGCGAGACGGCAACCTGGATCTTTTCGATGTCGTTCATGATGGACGACATCACCCGTCCGGTCGCATTGCTTTCAAAAAAGGCTGCGTCCTGGCGCAAAACCCGGTCGAAAACCTCCTGCCGCAAGTCGGTGATGGCGGAAAACCCGGCAAAGTTCACCAGGTAGTTGCCCAGATACTCGGATACTCCCTTGGCGATGAAGACGGCCAGAATCCCGCAGGCAGTCATCGTCCACACGTTGTGGATGACATCGGGCACGAGGTCGTTCAGATACAGGGACCTTCCGAGGAAGGTGAATAAGAGAACAGGCGTATCGGCCGTAGAGGGATCGAGCACGCGATCGAAAACCGGTTTAATCAATACGGCGATCAGTGCGTGCGCGGCGCCGGCGATGGCCATCAGCAGCACCGAGGCGCCGAGCGGGGCCGCGTAAGGCCGTGTGTAGCTCAGCAGACGGAGGAGTTGCTTCATCCGGCCACCTTTTCGGATTGCCGCAGCAAGCCTGTCGCGGCCCGCAACACTCGAGACACGCCGATGCGCGCGATGGACTCGGTGTCCGCGATCACTTCTGCGCGGGCTTTCCAGGGGGCCCACACGACGGGATCGGACGCGGAAAACAAAACCACCACCGGCACATCGAACGCGGCCGCCATGTGCGCCGGCCCGCTATCGTTGCCGACAAAAAGGCTTGCGCCGGATAGCAAGGTCTTGACTTTCGCGAGCGGCGCGCCGCGCAGGCAGCGGAGCCCGGCGAAGGGCCTCCATTCATCCCCGGCGGAACCGAGGAAAACGGGGGCCAGTCCTTGTTCGGCCTGCAAACCGGCCGCCAGTTCCAGGAACTTCTCCGCCGGCCACGTCTTCTCCAGCGACGAGGCGAAGGGGTGAATAACAGCGTAGGGCGGCTGCGCCGGCTGTTCCTCGACGTAGATCCGGGCTCGCGGAATCTCGCGGCGAGGCGCGCCGAGGTAGAACATCGCCGATGCCAGATGTTCGGCGGTATGGACCTTCCTGTCCACACCCAGGATCTCCTGCGCGCGCGGGATCTTGACGTTGTAAAGCCAGGCGCCGCGAAAATGAGTGAATCCGGCGCGCCATTCCGCCCGCGCCAGGGCGGTGAGTTGCATGCTCCGCGTTCCGCCGTGAAGGTTCAGCGCCAGGTTCGCTCCCCAGCGTGCGGCCGCGCCAAGTTTCGGAGGCAGTATCTCATACTGATTCGGGTTACCGGCGAACACTTCCGCGAAACGGTCCTCCACAACGATTCCAACCCGCAGATCGTTCCGGTAGTCTCTCAGGATCTCGAGAGCCGGAGTCGTGAGAACACAATCGCCCAACGACCGGAGCCGGATAATGAGCACGCGGGCCCCGTGGGGCAACGTTTCGAGCACCATTCCGGCGTCCAGAGTCAGACCTTTTGACAGGCCGCGAAGGGCCAGTCGCTGTCAGCTTTGCGATTCTTTGACAGCTTCTTCCACCAACATCACCGGGATGTCGTCACGAATCGGGTAAACGACGCGGCATTGGGGGCACCGCAGCCCGGTTTCGTTTTCGACCAGTTCCACCGGCGTCTTGCAGGCGGGGCAAACAAGAATGTCCAGCAAGTCTTTGCTGATAGCCATAGCCGATTCTAAGTATCCGTCTGTTTCAGGCAGTGTAGCAGGTTCAGGCGGCAGTCTTCATTTCCTGACGGGCTTGGGCGATGACGGCCAGGTATTTCCGCGCCAGGTCTTCCAGGGCATCGAAGCGGCCGGCGGCCACCAGCTTAGCGTCGACCAGTTCACCGCCGACGGCTACCGCGCAAGCGCCGGCCTGGAGGAACTTTCCCGCGGTTTCCAGGTTGACGCCGCCGGTAGGGATCAACTCGATTTGCGGGAAGGGCCCTTTGAGGGCCTTGATGTAAGCCGGCCCGCCAACATTGCCGCACGGAAAGACCTTCACGATGTCGGCGCCGGCCTCCCAGGCGGTAAGCACCTCGGTGGGCGTCAGCGCGCCAGGACAGATGACCTTCGCATAGCGCCTGGCCACTTCGATGGTTTCATGTTTCAGGGCCGGAGTCACGAAGAACTCGGCGCCGGCCAGCATACAGATCCGCGCGGTTTCGGCATCCAGGACGGTGCCCGCGCCGAGCACCAGCTTGTCGCCGAACTGGCCCGCGACTTTCTCGAGCGCCTTCACCGCGCCAGGCACAGTCATGGTGATTTCCGCTGCCCGTATGCCGCCGGCGTAAAGCGCGTCAATGGAGCGGATGGCCGCCTCCGCCGAGGTGGTCCGCACGACGGGGACAATGCCCACTTCCCGAATAAATGAGAGTATTTGCTCCTTCTTCATGGCCTTGGCTCATTGGCGGGCGGGTTTCAATGGAGATCGCCCTGCTTCAACCCGAGCTTGGCGTACCAGGGTTTGGCCGGTTTCAGGGATGCATTCACGGCCTGGATGTTCTTGACGCCCTCGGTGGACAGCCAGTCCTCCAGCGCCTTCAATCCTTTCTGGCCATACACCGGGATCCCCTCTTTCCAGGTCGCCCGGCCACAAAGTACGCCCGAGAAATCGGTTCCCGCTTCGGCGGCCATTCGCAGCGATTCATTGAATTGATCGTTGCTGACACCCGCGCTCAGGTAGATGAACGGCTTCTTCGCCAGCGCGGCCGCCTCGCGGAAATGGTTCATGGCCTCCTGCATCGAGTAAGCTTTCTGGCCCTTGTACACCATGCTCCCCTCGGTGAAGTTGGCGTTGATCGGCACCTCCACCTTCAGCACGTCCACCCGATAAAAGGGCTTGGAGAATTCCTCCATGCTCTTCTTGACGATTTCCGGCTTGACCTTGGCGAACTCCAGGCCCTTCTCGTCGCCGCCTTTCGGATCGTATCCGACAAACTCAAGGAAGAAGGGGATCTGGTTGGTCTCGCACTCGGCGCCGATGCGCTCCACGAAGGCATGCTTGATGTCCTTCACGGCCGGATCTTCGAACGGCGAGTAGTAGATGAGGATCTTGACGGCGTCGGCGCCCCAATCGACAATGCGTTTGACGGAGACGTGCGGCAGCAGGTCCGGCAAGCGCCCCGGCTGGGTTGCGTCATAACCGGTCTTTTCATACGCCAGAAGCAGGCCGCAACTTGATGCGCGGACCTTTGTGGCAGGCAAGCCGAACTCGGGATCGAGCAGGATCGCCGTGGCGTGCGGCGTCAGGATGCGCGTCACGGCCGACTTGAACTCTTCCATCATCTCAGGGGTGACATCTTTGGCGCTGACGCCTCTGGCAGAGGCGATCGACTTCTGAAGACTGCCGCGCTGGTCCATCGCCGCCGCGGCGATGACTCCATTCTTCGTCGACAGCGCTTTCATGTGCGTAATCTTGCCTTTGGACAAATTCATGATTGCTCCTAGAGGGATTTACTCTTCAGTATAACAGCGCCGATTTTTCAGAGATTATACTCCGAAATCGCCGCCGGCCTGCTCAGCAGCAGGTCGACGCGGTCGTTCTCCCCGACCCATCGTTTCAGACGCCGGTGAAACACCTGCGCACGCGCCACATCGTTGAGGATCTGCGCCCGCAGGGCAGCGGCGCCGGCAAACTTGCGTTCCTCGCGCAGCCGCTTGAGGAAATCCACGCGAATCCTCTTCGGCCGCTCTTCCGGGCTCTCCAGCAAGAAGCTCTCGACGGTCACGTGGTCCTCGGCGCCAAAGGTCGGCCGGACGCCCACATTGGTGACGGACTCCCAGACCTGACCGCTGTCGAGATCGGCAGTGCGGGAAACGTAAACGCCCAGGGCGGGCAGGACCTCGGCGGGCGTGGCGAGGTTGAGGGTCGGCACCGTTTCCCGGCGGCCGATGCCTCGCCCGGCCACAACATCTCCTTGCAGGCCGTAAGGGCGGCCCAGCAGGCGCGAGGCGTTCCCCACCTGGCCCAGTTCGATCAGCCGGCGGATTTCACTGCTCGCAATTAGCCGGCCGCGGAACGTTACGGCCGGCGCGATTTCCACGGTGAAGCCGTGCACTCGGGCGAGCTCGGCGAGAACCGCCGCGTTGCCTGCTTTGCCGTGGCCGAAATGGAAATTTTGCCCGACGAAGACCGCACGGGCTCCCAGCGCCCGCGCCAGCACCTCGTCAACGAACTGCCCCGGGGTGGAGAGCGAGAATTCACGCGTGAAGGGCAGCACGAGGACTTGCTCGATGCCGCGCTGGCGCATCCACCGGCAACGCTCCTCGACGCTGCTGAGCAAGCGCGGCGCGCGGGCCGGATTCAAGACCTTCGCCGGGTGAGGATCGAAGGTCAGGGCCGAGGCCTTCCAGCCGTTCCGCGCGGCGGCCTCCGCGCATTGGCGCAGCACCTCCTGGTGCCCCCGGTGCACACCGTCGAAATTACCGATGGCTACCGCGGCGGGCCCGAACCGGCCGCGAGCCTGCTCGAGGCTGCGGAAGACAAGGAAATCAGGCTGCATGGGAACCTTCCACCTCAATTTGCAGCCCGTCGAAAGCCAGCCTTACATGCGGCGGTAACGCTTTTTCTGTTTGCTCGTGCGGCAAGTCGTGGCAGATATGGGTGAAAAACGCCCGTTTCGGCTTCAGGCGGTCCACTACTTTCAGCGATTGCTCGACCGTGGAATGGGTGGGATGAGGCTTGTGACGCAGCGCGTCCAGAAACAGGACGTCGAGGCCGCTCAGCAATTGGAGTGAACTTTCCGGCACTTCGCTGTGGTCGGTCAGATAAGCCGCATAGCCGAAGCGAAAGCCCAATACTTTCCCGTCGCCATGCAAGAGCGGTACAGGCAGAAACGACAGCCCGCATAGCTCGAACGGCTCATCGTTCAAGGTGTTTATTTTGAGTCTGGGCACCGACGACTGGCTGGGCTTGTCCTCGAAAACGTAACGGAACACGTGCTGGATCACACGGATAGTATCCGGCGATCCAAAAATCGGGATCGGCCCGCGCTGGTGGAAGTTGAACGGCCTGACATCGTCCAGCCCGAGGATGTGATCCGCGTGGGAGTGTGTGAAAAGTATTGCATCCACGCGCCGCAAACCGGCCCGCAGCGCCTTGTAACGGAAATCCGGCGTGGTATCGACCACGATCGAGCGGCCGCCGTGTTCAATCAGGACGGAGGGCCTCAAGCGCTTGTCGCGGGGATCGTTGGAGCGGCATACGGGGCAATCGCAACCTATAGTGGGTACCCCGACACTGGTCCCCGACCCAAGAACGGTGATTCGCACCGCGGCCCCGTTGCCTTCCATTCAGGCGTCAGCTTTCTCCGTATCGGCGCCGGCCGAGGCCTCTGGCTCCGGGTCCGCCGGAGCCGCCTTCTTGCCGGCCTCCGTGGCCACGTGCACATAGCGGAACCGCAACTCCGTCAGCGTGTTCTCCAAGTCCCGCTGTTCCTCCATCGTGAGGTTGCCCCTGGTCTTCCCGTTGAGCATCGCCAGCATGTCGATGGCGTGGCGGGCCATGTGCAGGTTCGGCTCGGGCGGGTCCTGGTCGCTGATGCGGATGAGCCCGAGATGCATCTCCGCCTGCATTCGCAGCGAGGCAATCAGAAAATCAAAGGTAGCGGGAGGCGCTGGAAACGAAGAATCCGATTCACTCATTAGTTGTCATTTTAGCGCCTTGGCCAAGGGCGCTGGTGCGCGATCCTGCGCAGGATCGCGGAATCGTGATTCACAGACCTTTCCAAAAAATCTTCTTCGTATTTTCAACGCGTTGGAGCTTCGCCTAGAAGAAACCCTCGCTCCATTCCCATATTCTGAGGTCGAGGCAGGTTCGAGCCGAGAGTTTTGACGACGAGCCCCGTACCGCTGAGTGGACACAGCGGACAGGGCCAGCCGCATCCCTCAACGCGGTCATCCGGGGTTGGCGAATGCGTTGAATGCGGCTCGGGGGCTGGGCCTCCGGAGTTAGCGGCGACTTCGGTGGCCCGGCCCCGCTGGGTTACTCTCACCTGCTCGCATCTGGGTCCCGCCCGCGACTCGCCAATCCAGCAAAGACTCGACGACTGGAGGAATTGTGCATCGTTTGGCTTTCTTGCCATTGCTTAGCTGCTGCCTGCTCAAGGCGCAAGCTGCGCCCGGCCACCCGGTCCGGGGGGAAATCGTTTACCAGGACGGAAAGCCCGCCGGAGAGCTGGCGGTAGAACTGAACAGCCAGGGCCGCCGGATTGACAAGGCATTCACGATGCAGGATGGCCGCTTTGAGTTTCGCGACGTGCCCCCTGGTCACTATGAACTGCTCATCACAACTGCCCACGGCGAACCGGTTCGCCGGGAGTTCGTCTCCATCCGCGACGACGGCGCTCCCGTGGTTGTCAGGCTGGACAAGCGGGAAGAGTCCAAGCCCCTATCCGGCGCCGTCTCCCTTAGGCGTTTGATGGGCCGCGTGCCGGACAAGGCGCGCAAGGAATTCGAGCGCTCCCAGCGCGCGGCCGAAAAAGGCGCTATCCATACCTCGATCGAACACTTGCGGAAGGCGATTGCGATCCACCCGGATTACATCGAGGCGCATAACAACCTCGGCGTTCGCTATATGCGCCTGGGAAACTTCGCCGATGCCGCCGAGGAGTTCCGGAAAGCGGCGGAACTGGATCCCGGGGCGTTCGCTTATGCAAACCTGGCGCTGGCGCTGGTGGCGCGGAAGAACTTCGCCGATGCGGAGTGGGCCGCCCGCCGCGCGCTGGACGCAAGCCCCTCCGATCTCAGAGCCTCCTACGCGCTGGGCCTGGTTGCCGCCGGCAAGAACGAGTGCACGCCCGAAGCTGTCCAGAGGCTGAAACGCGCCGCCGGCCGGTACCCGCGGGCATTCCTTGCGGCGGCCCGCCTGCTGATCTGCGGGGCGAGATCGACGACGCGGCTGCCCAACTGCGCAGCTATCTCGATCTGCCGGAGGCGGAATACCGGCCGCAGGTCGAATCGTGGCTGAAGAGTCTCCAGGGCTCAAAGTGAGGCGCGGCGCGCCGCTACCATCGCATCGATCAACCCTTCTATCGTGTACTGCCTGGCCTCAACCGCCACAGCGATCCCATGCCGCTGCGCCGTCGCCGATGTAACCGGACCGATCGAAGCCACTTTCACTCCGCGCAGCACTTCCTTGCCGGCGATCGCCACGAAGTTGTTCACAGTCGAAGAACTGGTGAAGGTGATCCAGTCCGGCGGCGTGTCGAAGATTTCCTTGACCCGCTCCGGACTCACTTCCGCCGGTTCGGTATGGTAAGCCTCGACGACGTCCACGGCCGCGCCTCGCCGCCGAAGTTGCTCCGGAATCACGTCGCGGGCCATCGCCGCGCGCGGCAGCAGCACGCGGTTGCCCGCCAGATCGACTCCGGCGAAAGCCGCCACCAGGCTTTCGGCCACGTACTCATCCGGCACCAGGTCGACCTTCAGATGCAGCCTCTTTATGGCCGCCGCCGTCGCCGGCCCGATGGCGCAAATCCTCGCCCGCAGCGCCCGGAGGTCTGCCGGCGAAGCGTCCAGGCGCTCCAGGAAAAACCGAACCCCATTGGCGCTGGTGAACAGCAGCCAGTCATACTCGCTTAACCTCGCGATTGCCTCATCGAGCGGCCGTGTGTCGCGCGCCGGATGAATCGCAATCGCCGGCATCTCCTCG
>Ga0233417_10000236_pt1 | contig 16193 bp, 14 predicted proteins | sample Sed_MG_FD_189023 | JGI IMG/M metagenome (GOLD analysis project Ga0233417, IMG submission 189023) | Sediment microbial communities from Lake Towuti, South Sulawesi, Indonesia - Sediment_Towuti_2014_0.5_MG | ecosystem: Environmental > Aquatic > Freshwater > Lake > Sediment | place: Indonesia... | reverse complement strand
GCTGGAGTGGGAGGCGGCCCAGCAGCAGGTCCGCGGCACGCTGGCGCGGCTGCACGAGTTTGACCCGCTGGACGAGGCGGCGGTCCCAATGTGGGACACGGTGGAGAGCGCCGAGATGTTCGGCAATGCGTTTGACGCGACGGAGATCTTTCTCGCCGTGATCTCGCTGATTACACTCACGCTCGGCGGCATGGGCGTGATGAACACGATGATGACCTCGGTAGCGGAGCGGACAAGTGAGATCGGCCTCCGCAAGGCGCTGGGCGCGACGCGCAAGCGCGTCCTGCTCGACTTCTTCCTCGAGGGGTCCATGCTGGCCGTTCTCAGCGGCGGCGCCGGCCTCACGCTTGTATTGCTGCTCGCGGCGGGGGTAAATTCTCTGCCGATGCCGGCGATGTTCGCTGGGCTTCCCGTCAGCCTCCGCACCGGCCTGGTGGCTCTGGCCGCGCTGGGAACAGTGGCGGTCATTTCGTCGATGCCGCCGGCCTGGCGGGCCTGCAGGTTTCCCCGGTCGAGGCGCTGCGTGAGGAGAGGTGACCACCCGATGTGGCGCATCATCTTGACCGAATCGTTCGCCTCGCTGCGGTTCTACCGGCGCAGGACGCTGGTCACGGTCTTCAGCCTCGCCTGGGGAGTGGCGTCCTTCGTTCTCCTGATGTCTTACGGCCACGGCTTCGACAAGATGCTCCAGATGGGATTCCACGCCGTGGGGCAGGACCTCGTCATCATGGGCGAGGGGCAGACGAGCCAGCAGGCCGGCGGACTGCGCGCCGGGCGCAAGATCGAGCTAGACCTTGATGATGTGGAAGCCATCCGGCTGGCCGTGCCGATGGCGCGCGCCATCTCGCCCGAGGTGATGCGGCACGGGGTGAAGGTTGTCAGGGGAACGCGCGAGAAGGACTACGCCTTGCGCGCGGTGCGCGCGGAGTTCCAGGTCATCCGCAACATGAAGATCGAGTCGGGACGCTGGCTGAACGGCGAGGACGTGCAGCAGCGCAACCGCGTCGCGGTGCTCGGCGGGCTGGTGGCCAAACAGTTGTTCAGCGGGATCCCGCCGGTCGGCGAAGAGATCACCATCCAGGGCCTGCGGTTCACCGTGGTTGGGGTGCTGGAGACGAAGGCCCAGATGGCGAATTACAGCACGCCGGACAACCACTGCATCTTCATCCCATACGACACCATGTCGGTGTTTCGCGACATCCAGCACCCGGACATCATTGTCTGGACGCCGGTGAGCGGCCTCGTGCGCGACCAGGCGATCAAGTCGGTGCGGGCAGTGCTGGCCGCAAACCACAACTTCGCGCCCACCGACGAGAAGGCCGTCTTCATTCTGGCGTTCAGCCAGTTCCAGCACATCATCGACGGGATGTCGATCGCCGTCCGCCTTCTGCTGGGCTTCGTGGGCACCCTGACGCTCGGCATCGGCGGCGTCGGCCTGGCGAACATCATGCTCACGACGGTGCTGGCGCGCACGCGCGAGATCGGCGTTCTCAAAGCGCTCGGCGGCGCGCGCCGCCTGATCCTGCGGCAGTTCCTGATCGAGGCGCTGCTCATCGTCGTAGCCGGCGGGGCTCTCGGTGTCGCGGTGGGCGCCGGGGCGACGTGGGTGATCGGCGAGATGCCGCTGCTCGGTTCGCTCGGCGACGAGTTCGGCGGCAAAGGCAATGTCGAACTGGGCATCTCCGCGTCCTCGGTGCTGGTTTCGACGGGCGTGCTGCTCGCCGTGGGCCTGATCGCCGGGATGATCCCCGCCATCAAGGCCGCACGCCTCGATCCCATCGAAGCGCTGCGCTACGAGTAGGCGCTCGTGCTATTTGCCCCCGCGCAGCACCGCCTTGCCGTAGACCTCGATCCAGTCCAGGCGCGAACAGGCGGGGCTGCCGCCGCCGGGCATAAGATCGCTCCAGCCGATCTCCTCCACTTTACTCAGGTCGGGCGCTAGCACCCAGTCCTCCTCGGTAACCGAGTCGATGTTGAGCTTGCGCCAGCGAATGCCCGCGAGGTCGAACTCGCGCTCGCGCCAGTCGCTGGAATGGCCGTCGAAGGCGTCGCTCACCAGCCATGTGTCGCCGGCGAGTTTCAGCAGGATACGCAGTTGGCGGAAACCGGCCTGCTTGGTGCGCCAGCGGATCTTCGCCAGCCCCGTCAGGTCCGCATAGGCGTCTTTGTGCCGCAGGCTGACCGCCCAGTTGCCCGGACAGGCCCCGGACCAGATGTAGTATGGGTCGTCCGCTGGTTGGTCGTGGTGGCTCTTCTTGATCCCATGCTTGCCCGGACCGTGCAGCCCGAGAATGAGATCGGGGTTCGCCACATGCGCCTGCGTCACCGGAAGCTCCGCCGGCGTCTGCTTCCAGTCCTCGCGGAAGAACAGGCCCGGGCGGTCCTCGGCGCCTCCGGCGAGGACTCCGGTCAGAAGGAGAAGCGCCGCTCGGTGTGGTATTCTCACGGAAACCCGCCTTTCGGCAGGATTCTACCGCGGAACCGCCATGGCAATGAAATTCCGGCAACGCCCTGCGGCCGAGGAACGGCTGAAGAAGCTGGCGCGGGGCATCGAGGCGCTGACCCGCAAAGACGAAGAGCGCATCCGGCAGGCGCGCGAGATTGCCGAGTTGCGCAAGCAGTCGGCGCGGGAACTTCACTCGCTCTGCGCCGGCTTCGTCGCCGCGCTCAATTCGATGCTCTCCGGTGTCACGGTGGAGCTTTCGCCGGTCGAGTTCACCGAGACGTTCCTGCGCGATCCCGGCGTCAACGTCTACCAGATCAATGCCTCGGGACGACTGGTGCAGGTCGCCTTCGAGGCAACCGATTCGCCGACTTCGACGGACAAGATCCGTGTGCCGTATTTCTTTGAAGGCGCCGTGCGGTGCTTCAACCAGGAGCTGCTCGAACGCGTGGCCATCCACGAGATGCCGCTCTATTGTTGTCTCGAGAAAGGCAAGGCGGCGTGGGTGCTGTTCGACGCGCCGGCGCAGCGCACGCTGCCGTTCAACCAGGAGCGGCTGATTTCGATGATGGAGCTGTTACTGTGAGTCAGGGCAGCGCGCCGGCTACCCGCTTTTTCGACTCGCCATCAACCTCGAACGCCACCGCATAGCGATGCCCGGAGCGGGCGCCGCGCACGCGCGCCAGCGCCACGTAGTAGTCCAGGTACGGGAAGGACGAAACACCGCCGCGGATGAATTCGTACTTCGTCACCGCGCCCTTCCAGCGTTCGAAATCCTCGGTGACGTTGACGTGTAGATAAGGCTGAAACCCCTCATCGTCTTCCCAGTTCTCCGCGTAGTAGACGCCGCGAACGCCGCGGTGCGGCGCGCCTTCCACCGGCACTCCCTCCAGGGAGGCAAGCAGCAGCGCGTCCCGGACAATGGCGTGCGCGGCAGCGTGGTCCCGGTGGATGCTGTTCTTCCAGTGCGTGATGACGTGCGTCGGCTTCACCGAGCGAATCACGCCGGCCACGTAGCGGCGCGCCGGCTCATCATCCGGCAGTTCGGCGTCCTTGTATGGTCCGAACAGCGCCTCCGCGCCAAGCGCCTTGGCGGCCTCGAGCGCCTCCCGCCGTTTCTGCGTGCCGTAGGCCTCTGGCGACAACCTGGGATTCCCGCGCTCGCCGAGCGTGAGGTGCAGAATCACGACGCGGTCGCCGAGCCGCGCGTGCCTCGCGAGAACGGCGCCCGCGGAGATCTCCATGTCGCCGCAATGCGCGCCGACGGCGAGAATGGTGCGGTCGTCTTCGCCGGGAGCGCAGGCGCACAGGACGAGCAGTAAGACGGCTGCCTTCGGCATCTTCACTCGCCGTACATCGCTCCGCCGACGCGGCGCATCCAGGCCATTTCCTCTCCCGACAGCGGGCCCTTGCTGAAAGCCTCCAGCGCGTGGTCCATCTGGGCGGCGTTCGCCGGCGCGGTCAGACAAACGTCAACGACGGGATTGCTGAGGACAAAACGGTAGCAGTCGCCGGCCGTGGGGACGCGTTCGCTCTTCGGAACCCGCCGCCGGCGCAGAAGCTGGCCCCAGCTCGTGGCGGTGAACGAGACGATCCCGGGCCGGTTCTCCGCCGGCAAGTGAGGGAAGACGTCGTGCTCGGCTCCGGTGTGCTTCGCGTTGTAGCGGACGTGGAAGACGTCGAAGTCGGAGCCGCTCGCCAGTTGCGGGATGAGCGGGCGCTTGTGGGTGGACAGCGCCAGGCGCCGCACGAGCCCGCGTTCCTTCAGCTCCCGCGCCGCGTCCACGATGCGCGGCCACGCGGGCCGGTTCCACAGGCCAAGCAGCAGAATGTCGCAGTAATCGAATCGCAACTCGCAGAGCGCGCGCTCAACGCTCCAGCCGACCAGGCTCGCTACGCGGGAATAGGTTTGAAGCACCAGGAGGAAGCGGTCGCGGTGCGGCGCCAGGTTGCGGAGGGCGCGGGCGAAGGCACGGGTGCGGCGGCTGCCCCAGTAAATGTAGTTCACGCCGCGCTCGAAGGCCCGCTCGACCGCCTCGGCCGGCGCGCCGTAGCTCGAAGCAACGCCGAGCCGGCAAACCTCGCGGCCCGTCCGCCCGAGAATGGCGCGATCGAAGCTCTTCCCGCCCGGCAAGAGCATACTCAGACAGGATACGACGGCAGGCGCGTTCTCGCGCGCAGTACAATCCTCGTGAACACATGAATCGGAGGCGGTGCTCCGATTTGTTCGACATGGAGGTGCGTCAATGAATCGACGAGAGCTGCTCCAATGCGGATTCGCGCTCGCTGGCTCCGGGTTCGCTGCCGGCGAGGCCATGCCTATTAGCTCCGAGGCAGATCAACCCTGTGAGCCTTGCGTGCCGGCCGACTTGCCGGCCGCTCCCTCGCCGCATGCCAGGCTGCGCGTGAAGCCGGTCATGACCAACATGATCCACAGCGGCGTGTGGGAAGGCCCGTGCCGCTTCAACGTCGTCAGCGTGGCGCGAGAAGCGGAGGCGGTCCGGCGAGCGTTCGACGGATGGGCCGGCGAGATTCAATCCGGCAAGTTCGCTTTCGGCAGCCAGACGGAAGTCCTGAAGCCCCACCTGATCGCGTTCGCGGAGGACTTCACCCTGCCGGCGGCGCAGCTTCTGCCGCTCGACGAGGAAGCCGGAAACACAGACGTCTACTTCGTCGCGCCTTACGGCTCGTCGATCGCGACCTTCGACATCGCCAGCCGCTTCCACAAGCCGGTCATCCTCTACGGGCTCAACTGCCGGACGGTGGACATCGCCGCTTACGCGAGGACGAAAGGCGAGGAGGTGTTCGTTGTCCAGGACAACAGCGAGTTGAGCGCGCTCGTCTCGCTGCTTCGCGCCCGCAAGGTCTTCCGCGAGACCAGGATTCTCTTTCCCACGAACCGCGGCTTTCCGGCAGTGGCCTCGCTGACCGGAATCACCGATCTACAGGATCTCGAAAACAGGCTTGGCGTCACGGTCAAGATGATCCCGTACAAAGCCTTGTCGGACGAGATGGAACGCACCCTTGCGAATCCCGGCGCCCAGCGAAAAGCCGAGGAGACGGCCGGCGAGTTGATTCGCAACGCCCGCGAAACGTACCTCGACCCGAAGTACGTGGCCAGCAGCCTTATGTTCTACGAGACCGTTCAGTCGCTGATGAACACGCACGCCTGCAATGCGTTCACCATCGAGTGTTTCGAGTTTTGCAGCAGCCGGCTTCCGGAGAAATGGAAGATCACGCCGTGCCTGATTCACACTCTGCTGAAAGACCAGGGGCATGCCTCCTCCTGCGAGGGCGACTTGGGCGCATTGCTGGCGATGCGGCTGCTGATGTCGGTCTCGGGAAAGTCCTCGCACCTGGGGAACATGTTCTTTGAAGAAGGCAAGGTGGTCGTCATCAACCACAGTGCCCCCGGGATCAGGATGAACGGCTTTGACAAGGCGGGCTTGCCGTACAAGCTCGGCCGGTTCACAAAGGCAGGCTGGGGCGCCAAGGCAGTCGTCGATTTCATGCAAAACGACGTCCGCGAAGCGACCGTGGCACGGGTGCATCCCAATGCCAGGCAGGTCCTGGTGATGAAGGGCCGCCTCGTTGGATCCGAGGGCTGGGACAAGGACGAGCTCGGCTGCTCGGTGGTCGCGAGGATTGTTCCAGCCGCCACGGGCGAGGGCGAGAAGTTCGTCCGGAAGCAGACCGAGTACGGCAACCATCTGATCTGGGTGTACGGCGACTACGCGCAGGAGGTGACGCGGCTCGGCGAACTGCTGGATCTGGAGGTTGAGGTCGTCAGTTGAAACGTCGGGCGAAGCGCGCCGGCGATCTTCGGCTCCTTACCTCAACCGAAAGTTGGCTTCCACCGTGGCCATGACTGCGACCGGCTTGCCCTCTTTCGTGCCAGGCTCGAACTTCCAACTCCGCAGGGCAAAGTAGGCCTGTTCATCCAGGCCGAACCCAACTCCCTTCAGCAGCCTCACGTCACGAGCCTTTCCTTGTTCGCCGACGACGAGGGAGAAAACCGCGGTACCTTGCTGGGCCGCCAGGCGCGCGAGCCCGCTGTATTCCAGTTCGCGTTTGAAGACTATTCTTGGGGAAGTCACGACTGGCGGTTTTACGTATTCCACGGGTGCGGCTGCCGGCAGCGCTTCCTTGGCGGCGGTCTGGGGTGTGATGCCGGCATCCTCCTCCTCGAGCTTCTGAATGATCCGCCTGCGGATGTTCGTTGCCAGGATTCGGTAGGGCGCTCCTCCTTCCTTGGACTGGCCCGTGCGATCAAGGACGCGCGCATAGGTCTCCAGGCTCAGAGCACGCAGCGGATGGTTCGTGATCAGGGTCTTTTCACTGACGAGGACCGCACGGTGATACAGTGGTCGGGCGCCCTCAGGCCCTTTGGGCTTGCCGGAGCACAGTTTCCTCTCCACCAAGATCCCGAGAACGTTGAGGCTTCCAACGAGAGCTTCAGGGTCCGCCACGAGCGCGCTCTCGGTGACCCTTAACGACTCTCGCAGGTGGTCGCACGCCTGTTTGTCCCGGCGCTCCAGCGCGTAGAGGAAGCCGAGATTGTAGAGAGCGGTGGCGAAAGCAGTATCCCCGGCGGCTCCACTCTTCCGCCAACGAGACACGCTCTCTTCCAAGGCGCCGATTGCCAGGTTCGGGTTGCCCCTGCGGTACTCTACAGAACCAAGGTCATTGAGGATCCGAGCGATATCGGCCAGGCTGGCCCTTGTGTTGCGGCGTCTTGCAGAGCATCGTGAAGGTGGTCCGCCGCTTGCGCATAGCGCCGCTCGGCGATGGCTTTCTTGGCGGAGTCCCAGTACTCCCTCCACGCTTCTTGTGGCGCACACACTCCATGGAGTGACGCACCGGCCAGCACTGCTATCGCTGCGGAGCAAGCAAGGAGCAGCACCGGCGGACCTCTATTGCCGGATCTCATTATCCGCTTCAACGCGCGCCCCGGCAAGCGGCGGCCGATGCGGCTGCGCGCCAAATCGCCGAATCTCACAGCCGTTCCACGGGCGAAGCGAAGTCGAAATCGCTACACTGGACGCGTGGAGTTCGAGTGGGATCCGAGGAAGGCGGCACAGAATCTCCGCAAGCACAACATCTCCTTCAAAGAGGCGGACACTGTCTTTGGGGATTTCCTCAGTACCACGGTCTCCGATCCCGATCACGCCGCCGATGAAGGTCGATACATCACCGTCGGGCTGTCCGATCGAGGTCGTTTGCTGATGGTCGCTCATGCCGAGCGCCGAGAACGGGTTCGCATCATCAGCGCTCGAAGGTTGACCCGAAGTGAGAGAAGAGCTTATGAAGAAACGTATAAATAAAACGGGCGATGAACTGCGTAGCGAATACGACCTGCGCCAGTTGCTGAAGGGGGGAATACGCGGCAAATACGCAAGACGTTACTACGCCGGCGCCAATCTTGTCCTGCTGGAGCCTGATGTCCGAAGAGCCTTTCGCGACGAGAAAGCCGTCAACGACGCCTTGCGCCTGGTGATCGAACTGCGCAAGATCGGGAGCGCCAAGGCCCGTGTGACCTGAGGGCCCTGTCGCGACCTGATGAGGGGTTGCCGGCGTCTGACTCAGACAGTCGGGAACATGCGGGCTGTCCCGGGTTTTAGGCGTACAGCGTCAGGCCGCCGTCGACGCGAAGCACCTGGCCGTGGATGAAGCCGCTGGCGTCGCCGGCCAAAAACGCGACCGCGTCGGCGATGTCGCGCGGCGTGCCGTAGCGGATGAGCGATCCGCTCTCCTTCATCATTTCGGGATCGACTTTTCGCGTCGCCAAAAACCGCGCCGTCCGCGTCGGGCCGGGACTCACGGCATTCACGCGGACGTTGTGCGGCCGCAATTCGAAGGCGAGACAGCGGGTGTAGTGAACGATCGCCGCCTTGAGCGAGGAATAGACAACCTCCGGAGAAGTGCCGAAGTGCGCTGCCGCCGATGCGATGTTGATCACCGACCCGCTCCGCCGCCCGACCATGCCGCGGCAGACCGCCTGGCAGACGAGCATCGTGCCGATGAGGTTGCGGTCGATCAGCGCGCGCATGTCCTCGAGCGAGATGTCGAGCGCAGTGTTCGGGTCCGGCTTGCCGCCCTTGGCCCCAATATCGCCGCCGGCGCAATTCACCAGCACATCAATGCGGCCGAACGCCGACTCCACGGAAGCCGCCATTCGCCGCACCGCCCCCGGGTCGCTGATATCTCCGGTCGCGGCGATCACGCGGGTTCCGTGCGAGCGGAGCTTCTCGGCCACTTCGGAGAGGTTGCGCGCTTCGCCATGTTGAGCGGGCGCCTCTTCGGACAGATCGTGAATGGCCACGTCCGCGCCGAGTTCGCACAGCCGCTCGGCGATGGCGCGGCCGAGGCCGCGGCCCGATCCGGTCACGAGCGCGGTCTTTCCCGCGAGATCCATGCTCATCGCTCCATCATGGCATGAGGCCAAGCGCCCGCATGTTGTCCATGCTGCGGCGGATCATCTCCAGTTCGTAGTTGATGATCGTCCCCGGACCGGCCTCTGCCTCCCAAGGGGTACGCCAGTCCACGTCTTCCTCGAGCCGCCGCACGCGCGCCGCTGCGAGCGCCGGGGCCAGTTCGCGCGCGCTCCGCTGCGGGTAGCCTTCCCACCAGCTTTCGCGGAACAGGCGGATGTGACGCGCTTCGAGCGCCCCCGGCTCAAGCGACGCCGTCAGGTTCTCGTGACGTTCGTCGAGGATCGCGGCGATCTCGCGGAACGGAACGCAGCCGTCCCCGATGGCGCAGCGCACAAGGCGATAGCCTTCCTCCGTCCACTGCGCCCTGTAGTCCTTGAGATGGACGTGCCGCACCATCGGCGCGACTTTGCGCGCGAACGCGGCCGGTGCCTCACCCACTGCGAGCGGATTGCCGGTGTCCAGGCAGATGCCGACGTTCGGTCCGGCTTCGGCGCAGAAGCCGAGCAGTTCCTCGCTGCCAAAGTCCTGGTGATCTTCGATGGCGAGTGCAAGGCCGTGCTCGGCCGCGCGCGGGGCGAACTCGCGCAGCGTGCGGCCAGCGTGCGCGACCATTCCCGGCCATCGCTCGCCTTGGGCCGCGCGATCGCCCGAAAGCACCGGGCTGAGGCCGAGCCGGACGACCCTCGCTCCAATGGCGCGCGCCGCCGCGATCGCCGTATCCACACCTTCCAGCGGGGGCCCGAGGCTGACCACCGGCGTCATGCCGTTGCGTTCGATCCGCTCGCGAACGGTCCGCAATCCGGCCTCGCCAAGACCGGCGAACCACCCGTTATGGAACTCGATTGTGCGCGCGCCGAGTTCCTCCGCGATCTCCAGGAATCCGCTCAGGCCGCGCCCGTTGGGATTGGCGCGCGGCGTTCCCTGCCCTTGAAGCCCGAGGTAGTAAGTGATCCCGTAGGGATTCAGCCCGACACGAAGCATGGCAGCTATTCGACGAGGACGTACACCGGCGCGCCTTTTCGCAGCCGCAGCCGTAGCATCCCTCCGGCGCCGGTTTCGACGTCGCGCGTCTCGCCGATGGTGTTGACCACGGTCGCCGTCCGCGCCGGCAGCCGCAGCGACGCGGTCGCGTCCGCGGACGGGTGCCACAGCGCGAAGACGCGGCCGCGCGTCCCCGGACGCGGATCGAACCGGTGGGCTAGGACGCCGTCGCCTGCGTCCACTGCCCCGGCCGGCACTTTGTCTTGCAGCACGCGAGCCAGGGTCGCGAAGGCGTAGTAGGCGGGTTTGGGCTGGAAATCGCGGTACAGGATGCCCATCTCGTGCTCGAAGTAGAGCGGCTCTTCGCCGTCATTGCGGAAGTTGTACCAGAAGGTGCGCGGCTCGACGCCGGAGACGATCGAGCAGAGATACGTCCGCGCGATCAACTCAGCTTGGACGCGCAACGGCGTGGGAGCGAACGGCTGGCTCCGGGTGTTGTGCGGCGTGTAAGTGGACCAGCCCATCTCGGTTAGCCAGATGGGCCGCCGCTTCCCGCCGGGAAGCCGCACCAGATCCGAGGCGATCTTCAGCTCGTTGATAAAGATCCGGTCTTCGAGCACCGGCCGGTAAGGATGGATGGTCAGCACGTCGAACGGCGTCTCGCGGGCCAGCATCCGCGCGATGAAGTTGTAGTCAATGCCCGCCGTCGAGATGCCCAGGACTGCCAGCGACGGATCGATCTCCTTGATCGCTTGGAAGCTCTTCTTCAGCAGCGTGGCGTACAGGTCCTTGGGACCGTCCCAGAAGAAGATGTTGGGCTCGTTCCAGATCTCCCAATGGCGAATGTCCTTCTGGTAGCGGCGGACCAGTTCCCGGAGGTAGCGGACGTATTGGTCGACGCCTTCCTCGGTGTACGCTTTCGACCATGGCGTCCAGTAGCCGACGATGGCGTAGACGGTGATCCCGTTGCGCTTGGCGACGGCGACCAGGTTGTCGTGGAAGCTCCAGTCGAATCGGCCGGGTTCCTTCTCGATCCGTTCCCACTCGAAGTCTTCGCGGGACCATTTCACGCCGGCCTCGCAGGCGGCCCGCGCCGTGCGCTCCATGTCCTCCCCTTCATAGCGTCCTAAGTAGACGCCCATGCCGAAGGGAGAATCGGGGCGAAGCGCGGTGTCCTTGTGCGGCGGCTGCCTGCCGAGCCAGCAGGCGTCCGCGCCCGGTATCTGCTGGCCGGCAAAGGCGGCGGTGAACTCCGCCTCGACGAATTTGAGACCACCCGCGGCGGCGGGTAAGGGAACTTCTGCGACGGCGCGCCCGGCCTGCGGCGGGGCAGTGACCGGCCGTTCGCCGGCGCCGATTTCATTCCCTGCCCAATCGCGAAGTCGCCAGGAGACGGCGCCCTTTAGCGGAGCGCCGGACAGGCAACGCACCGTGGCCGCGAACCGGGCCGGTCCGCCGTCCTCGATCGCCCGCGCGGTGGCCACGCAGCGCTTGTCCGGAGGCATGCTGCCCTCGACCGAGATGCTGATCAGTTCCAGCGCGCTCTTGCCGGCGTGACCGTTCGCCTCCAGCCGGATTTCACCGAGCCGCAGCGGGCCGTGGAGTTTGCCGTCGTTCTCGCCGCCGAACCATTGCCAGCCCGGCCCCGGAGGCGCATCGATGACCAGTTCCTGCTCGCCGGCGCCCGAGAACTCGCCGGCCTTCTTGTGAAAGGTCATGAAGTGCGTGTTGAGGTAGAGGTGAACGGAGTGGCCCCCGGCGGCCCCGCGAACCTTCAGCCGCAAACGGCCGACATCTCCCAGCAACGCCGTGTCCGGCGGCACGAGAGAGATCCATTTCGCGCCCTTGGAAAAATCGAGCGTCCAGGTCTTGCCGTCGAGCTTCGTCTCGCCAGGATCTCCCTCCGCCTTCGTCGTCCAGGACTCGCCTGGATCGAAGCGATACGGCACATAGGAGGTCTCAACCCGCTCCGCGGCAGTTCCTGCAAAGGGCGTCATCACGGCCACGAGCGATAGGACCGCCCGCGGGATGCTCTTCATCTTGCTCAGCCTTTCTCGATGTCGCGGTGGGTACACTTGACCCGGTAGCCGGCGCGGGCCAGGCGCTTGCGGATCTCGGCCGCGATCATCACCGAGCGGTGACGACCGCCGGTGCAGCCGAAGGCGATGGTGAGGTAGCTCTTGCCCTCCCGGATGTAGTGCGGCAGCAGGTAAATCAGCAACTGGGAGATGCGCTCGGTGAACTCTACCGTCTGGGGAAAGGAGCGGATGTAGCCGGCGACGCTCGGATGCCGCCCGCTCAGCTTCTTGAACTGCGGGATGTAATTCGGATTCGGTAGAAAGCGAACGTCGAAGACCAGGTCGCTGTCGGCGGGCACGCCGTGCCGGTAGCCGAAGCTGGTGATGTGGACCATGATGTGGGACTGCTCCCGGCTGCCGGTGAACTTCTCGACGATCAGCTCGCGCAGTTCGTGAACGTTGAACTTCGCAGTATTGATGACGTGGTCGGCGAGAGCCCGGATCGGCGCCAGGCGCTTCCGCTCCCGGCGGATGCTAGCAAGCACGGAATTGCCGGCTCCGAGCGGGTGCGGCCTGCGGGTCTCGCTGAAGCGCCGGACCAGCGTCTCATCATCCGCCTCGAGGAAGACGAGTTTCGTCGGGAAGGCGCTCCGCAGGCGGGCGAGGATCTCCGGAAGCTGTTCGAGCCCGGTGCGCTCGCGAATGTCCATAAGCAGGGCGGCGTGGCGGATCTTCGGTGAATCCTGGATCAGATCGCCGAACTTCGGAATCAGCTCGATAGGAAGGTTGTCGACGGAGTAGTAACCGAGGTCCTCCAGGCACTTCAGGACGGTGACTTTGCCGGAGCCGCTCAACCCCGTAATGACGATCAGCTCGGGCCGCGGCTTGGCGCCGGCCGAGCGGTTCTTGCGGGCCATTCGGAACGCTCGTCAGGCTTCGATGAGATCGAAGTCGCCGTCGCGCCGCCGGAACAGCACCGATACCCGGTCCGTCTCGGCGTCGCGATAGACCAAGTAGTCGCGGCCGCCCTCCATTTCGAGGAGCGCTTCCTCAAGCGTCATCGGCTTGCGGCTCGCGTGGCTGTTCACGCGGAACACCCGTTGTTGCGGCCCGCTCCCTTCCGCCACCGCGGCGATCCCCTCGATCTCCGGAACAGCCTCCTCCTCGCCCCACTCGGATTTCGGAAAGCGCTTCGTGTCGCGCCGCTTGGCGCGGAACTTGAGGATCTGCTTCTCCAGCTTCTCGGTGGCGGCAAGCACGGCCAGGTACTGGTCGGAACCGCTGGCGATGCCCACCAGCGACTGATCATTCACGCGCACCGTGATTTCGGCCTGCTGGAGGTGCCGCTGCGCGGTCAGAATGACATGGGCTTCCCGCTCTCCCTCGCGGCGGTCCAGCAGCTTGGCCAGCTTGGAGAAACGGCCCGCGAGCTTTCGTTCCTGCTGGGGAGTCAAGTTGTCGCGACGACCCGTGTAGATCAGTTTCATCGAAGCCTCCGTCGATCCGCTGTCTTCAAGAGCGCTTTCGCCTGTGGTGCGTGGACGCGATCTTCATGTCCTCGCGGTACTTGGCCACGGTGCGGCGGGTGACGTGGATCCCGCCGGCCTGGAGCCGGGCGGTAATCTGCTCGTCGGTGAGCGGGCGCGCTGGATCCTCCTCCTCGATCATCTTCTTCACTCTCCGCTTGAGCAGCAGCAGCGGAGTGTCGGCGCCGGAGGGCCCCTGAACCGCTTCGGAGAAGAAGTAGCGCAGCTCGAACACGCCTTGCGGCGTGTGCACGTACTTGTTGGCGACGGCGCGGCTGACCGTGGACGGGTGAACGCCGATCTCCTCGGCGACGTCCTTGATCATCATCGGCTTGAGGTGGTCGATGCCGCTGTCGAGGAAGTCCCGCTGCCGCCCCACAATCGCCTGGCAGACCTTCAGAATCGTCTGCTTGCGCTGCTCGATATTCTTCATCAGCTGGATGGCCGAGGCGTACCGTTCCTTGACGTAGTTGCGGACTTCCCTGTTCGGCTCCCGGTTGCGGTCCAGCATCCGCCGGTAATCCCGGTTGAGCCGCAACTGCGGGAGATCCTCGTCATTCAACTGGATGATGTACTCGTCGCCTTCCTTGAAGACGTAGACGTCCGGCTCGACTTGCCGGGCGCCCGGCCCGGAGTACTTGAGGCCGGGCCGCGGATCCAGGCTGCGAATGACGTGATCCGCAATCCTGATGTGCTCCAGTGGCCGCCCGAGCGCACGGGCCAGTTCGTTGAAGTGTTGCAGCTCGACGAGCTTCAAATGGTCGGCCACCATCTGCCAGGCGACGCTGCCTTTGCCGTTGTGACCCTCGAGCTGGAGCAAAAGGCACTCGCGCACGTCCCTGGCGCCAACCCCAAGCGGGTCGAGGGTCTGCACCACGCCAAGAGCGGCCTCGAGATCCTCGAGCCTCGGCTCGCCCCCGGCGGCCAGTTCCTCCAGCGCCGCAGTCAGGTAGCCGTTCTCGTCGAGATTGCCGATGATCAACTCGGCGGCGGACCGCACCGGCTCCGGCATCACGAGAATACTGAGCTGCGAAGCGAGGTGATCGGACAGCTTGACCGGGGCCGACAGGAAGGTCTCGAACGAGGGTTTCTCGACTTGCTCGGCGGCGGGGCTGCGGTAGGGCGGATCGAGGTACTCGTCGAAGTAGGTCCCGAAGTCGATCTCCTCGAACGGGTCGGTAACCGCTTTCGGCTCCACGGCCTCTACCGGCTCAGCCTCCGCGCCCGGCACAGAAGGCGGCTCGGCGGGCTCGCTTTCGATCTCGGGGATGCCCTCGGAGAGCTCGGCTGCGTTGCTGGCAGCCTCGAGGATCCCCTGGTCCGCCGGAGGTGGCTCGGCCAGGTCCCTCTCGACTTCGAGCAACGCCTGCACCTCTTCGGGTGAAAGCTCCTGGGTGCCGTCCTCCACCGCCTCCTCGAGGACAGGGTTCTGCGCGATCTCCTGGGTGATCATGTCCTTCAACTCCAGCCGGTTGAGCTGGAGCACGGTCACCATCTGGACCAGCCCAGGGGTGAGGATCTGCTTTTGCGCGACTTTCAGTTGCAGTCTGGGCGAAAGCAAACTCATCTGGGAACATTCTACCAGGAGCACGGTACGGCGAGCCGCAACCAACTAGGCCGCCGATAAACGCCGGTGAGCGCCGATCGGATCCTTCCTCACATCGGTGTTTATCGGCGTTCATCCGCGGCCGCATCAGCAGCGGGCGGCGTCGGACCGTTGCCGCGGGCCGGCTATCCCAGGTCGAAGCTCTCGCCGAGGTAGATACGCTTGACTTCCGGATCGCGCCCGAGCGCTTCGGGGCTTCCGGCGCGGAAGATCTTGCCGTTGTGAATAATGTAGGCGCGGTCCGTGACCGCCAGCGTCTCGCGCACGTTGTGGTCGGTGACCAGGATGCCGATGCCGCTTCTCTTAAGGTCGAAGATGATGCGCTGGAGTTCCAGCACCTGGATTGGGTCGATGCCCGAAAACGGCTCGTCCAGCAGAAGGAACGACGGCTCGATGACGAGCGACCGCGCGATCTCCACCCGGCGGCGCTCGCCGCCGGACAGGGCGTAACCCTTGTTCTGGCGCACCTTCTCCAGACCCAGTTGCTCGATGAGCGCCGACAGCCGCTCCCGCCGCTGGTGCGAATTGACCGGCAGCGTTTCCAGGATTGCCATCAGGTTTTCCTCGACGGTGAGCTTCCGGAAGACCGACGGCTCCTGCGGCAGGTAACTGATGCCCCGGCGGGCCCGCTGGTACATCGGGAGCGAGGTGATCTCCTCATCGTCCAGCAGCACCCGGCCGGAATCCGGGCTGATCAGGCCGACGATCATGTAGAAAGAGGTGGTCTTGCCCGCTCCGTTGGGGCCAAGGAGTCCGACGACCTCCCCTTGCTCGACGAGCATGGAAACGTCCTCGACGACCTTGCGGTTCGAGTAGCTCTTGGAGATCTCGCAGGTCTGGAGCTTGCGCATGAAGGCCGGCCGGATGGAAAACGGCGGCGAGCCGCCATCCAGGAGGAGACTACCATTGACCGCCGGCAAGGTCAATTTGGTGCGGCTGGCGTCTGGGTGCGCGATTCACTGCCGGCGATTGCCGAGACGGAGAACGAAGTCCTCCATCACGATGCGGTCGTCGGGGCGGGCGTCACGCAGGGCGCGGTCGGCCCCGAAGATCTCCGTGAGGATGCGCGCGAGTTCCTCGCTGGTGAAGATGGAGGCGGTGTGCAGGATCTGCTCTGCCTTGGAACGCCAGACCGGGCGGCCGGGACGCGAGAAACTCGCGCGCATCCTCACGGAGATCTTCGGG
>Ga0233417_10000235_pt1 | contig 16208 bp, 11 predicted proteins | sample Sed_MG_FD_189023 | JGI IMG/M metagenome (GOLD analysis project Ga0233417, IMG submission 189023) | Sediment microbial communities from Lake Towuti, South Sulawesi, Indonesia - Sediment_Towuti_2014_0.5_MG | ecosystem: Environmental > Aquatic > Freshwater > Lake > Sediment | place: Indonesia... | reverse complement strand
TTGCATATCAGGGCGAACTTCATAGGTTGTAACATGTCCAGTAGGGCCAACCGCATGAGCCAAGGCTGTAGTCATCGCTCCAGAGCCAGTTCCTGCCTCGAGAACATGCTGGCCTGGTCCAATCCCCATTGTGATCAGAATGAACCCAATATCCTTCGGGTAAAGAATTTGGGTTGAACGGCGTGTTTCCCGAATAATGTCTCCTAGCGCCGGTCGGAGGAGAAAGAACGGATTACCAATATGACTCAACACCTTGCTACCCCACGGCATCCCAATCAAATCATCATGTTTCAAAACACCTCGATGAGTTTGAAATTGTTCACCTGGTTTCATTCTGATTATGAAGTATTTATGGCTCAATCCAACGAGCTCGACTAGGTCGCCCTCTCTGATAATTGAAGGATCGGTCGGAATGCTCACGGCTGGAGGTGTTCCTTGAAAAATTCGGTGATCGTGTTGTAACATGCCACTCGATTATCGTATTTCAAAACATCATGGCCTTCATTTTGAAATACCAGGAGCTCAACTTGTTTACCCTTGGCGCGCAAATTATTAACAAGATCACGCGATTCCTCCTCCACAACGCGAGGATCGTTCTTGCCCTGGATCACCAGTAAAGGGCAGGATAAATCATCTATATACTTCCTGGGTGAACGTTCGATCAGAAAATCGCGATCCTTATCTGGATCACCAACGGATATTGAAAATAATGGTTTCCAGGTTTCCGGGATGCGATCCATGAAAGTGAGTAAGTCATAAGGGCCGAACATATCGACTGCAGCTTTCCAAAATTCCGGATGCCTGCCTGCCAGGGTGAGCGACATGTATCCACCATATGAACGACCTATCACGCCAGCTCGCTTTACATCCAACCGGTGATCCTTAGGAAGTATCTCGGTCATTGCATGAACGTGGTCGAGCCTGTCATTGCCCCCCCAATCTCGATCGACCTGTTTGGCGAAATTCAGGCCGTAACCGGTGCTACCGCGCACATTGGGCACGAAAACGGCGAAGCCATTCTGTACGATGTATTGGATCAATGGCATGGAAAACCACGCGAAGTCAGGCCGTTCCTGGCTTTGCGGACCGCCATGTATGTAATAAACCAGTGGGCGAGAACCTTTGAAACCTAAACCCTTTGGCGGAAGGTACAGTCGAGCAGAGATGCGGGCCCCATCGTACGAAATGAAAGGGTATTCTTCACCTCTAGATAGGTGTTCAGAAGGAATACCAAGGATGCGTTCGTTTGTATGGCGATAGATTTTCTTGCGCTTTTTGCCTTCGACTGTATATATTTGTGTGGGGGAGCTGGCCGTTGAAAAGGCAAAAATGTAACGATTCCTTTTCCGATCATAAAATACGTCATCCACGACACCATCTGATAAAATACCTTGCCCGCAAATCACGTACTGGAGAGTCATTGTCAAATTTGATTCATTAAAAACCCCCTCGTAAATCCAAGAGATTCCATCGATGTTATACATTATGGCAAACCGATCATTCTTTAAATGTATTAATTTAACCAATTCTCCATCTATTTTACGAATCATACCTTTCAAGTTGACTTCTTTTAGTAGATCTGGTCGTTCAAGGTGAAGATACCCAAGCATAAAAGTATCCTGGAATAACCCTGTCGAGAATAATAAGCCTCCACCAGGCGTAAAATGACACGAACGGATCGCATTGACAGAGACACTCGTTTCCTCTGAGCGCGATCCGATCGGGATTCCGTATAGTCGCTTCGGTTGGCCTTTCCCCTTTTTCCATAAATAAAGCACATGATCCCCGAAGGAATATTTATCGATGAGGATGGCACGGGTATCACTCTCGCTGACTCCACTGATTTTATTCCCCCATTTACTTTCGCCGATCTTCGTGAGTTTGCCAGTTTTTAGATCACCCTGGTATGCAATCTGGTTCTGCTCTGCAAGTGATTCGGCATTCAAGTAAACTAGGTTGTGTTCGGGATCACAATGGCTTATAAAAACTCGAGAGCTTTGGAAATGATCACCAAAGGCTGGTACGGGAAAACTACCACTCATCGAGACAAGCATAGGTTGATAATTCTCATCACCGTCCTTGTCGATCATGATCAAAATTTTATCTAAATCAGGAAACGTATAGTACGGATGTCCCTCTATTAAGTGGGGGTTCTGGAGTGCAATATTGGGTGGGAGCAAGGGTTCTGGTAAGCTACCACCATACTTCATCATATATAGACTGAGATGACCGCTCAGGTCACTCAGGAAGAATATCCGGTTCCCTACGATTTGTGGGACGAGAAACAGGCGAGCGGATAGCAATGACTCAATATGCGCCACAGTTCGATAATCCCTTCGATGAATTTGATTGATTTTGGTGGATTTACCGAACCTATCTTACCACGAAGCTCAAGAAATAACAGATTTGACAATTTCTTCTTGACGAAGGCAATAATAACTGGTAAACTGAAAAACGTAAGATGGCACTGATGTTCGCTATGGAGATCGCAGGTATTCAGCCTGGACGGTAGTGCCGGTCTGGGCTGTTCGTGTTTAAAGGCAATTATTCACCCCTCGAGACCGCAGCAGGACCGTTAGTACGCCATCACCAAATCTACACAATTCAAGGAGTTTAAATTATGGATAATCGTGAAACCGGTACTGTGAAATGGTTCAACGCCAGCAAAGGCTACGGCTTTATCGGTCGTGAGAATGGACCGGATGTGTTCGTTCACTATTCTGCGATCGTGGCGGATGGATACCGAACGCTGCAAGAGGGGCAGCGAGTAGAATTTAGCATCGAGCAAGGTCCCAAAGGGCCTCAAGCTGCTAAAGTCGAGATCGTTTAATCAAATCAATCATTCCATACCCCCGCTACTTGCGGGGGTTTTTTATTTTCTGGTCGATTCGAATTTACTCAACCAATAGCCGACAATTAAGAAAAAAAAGCTAAAAATAGAAGCTAGACCAAGGTGAAGAGGTCCGAGGCTGACAAAAGTCCAATTCATGAAATTAGCAAGATACTGACCACACCAAAATCCAGCCCATGATAACAGAAGGTATAGGATGAGGCGACCTAATCCACCCCCACGCCAGAGATGAAATAATGCTCCATAGAGGGTCGAGATTAAGAGACCAAAGATAAGGGCAGGAAGAGTCATTGGTTTGTTATTGATGAGGTGGGGGGATTCTTCTTTGGGTAAAGGAAAGAAGCCAGGTGAAAATTATAATTAATACTATTGCCGTTGCGCCAAAAACCGTTGGCAAATTTTCCGAAGGAGATTGTGGTGGTATTGGAGTGGGTGTTACTGTAGGCGTTGTGGTAATTTCAGCTGGCAAGTCGTTGTTCGGTGGATGATCGATCAGCTCATTTTCTTGATTCTGCTGAACGATAGGCAAGTGGATGGCCTGAGTTGGTTTATTGAATCGAGGTGTTAGAGTTGCAAGCGAAGGTTCAAAAATCGTCGGCTCCGAGGCTTCTACCTTAATCATTGGGTTGAATACCCAAAATCCTAAGTATCCGAGGATCGTAAAAAATATGACTAATCCAAATGCTATACTTTTCACAGTTCCATCGAGATCGACGCTGAAATCAATATGCTGCAGTATTGTTTTGACAAGATTTACCAGGCATAAGCTTCGGGTGATTCACCACCCGGACCAGGCCAGATAGCATTTAATCGCACCATGTGATCATCAGATAGAATGATGGTTAGTGCATGTATCGAATCTTCGAGTTGCCCTATCGTTCGTGGTCCGATAATTGGTGCCGTAACGACTGAATTGTGAAGTAGCCAAGCCAGGGCTACGTTTGTAGGTTGTTCGCCGAGCTCCTGACAGAACGATGCGTAATTCGTAAGTTGACTTCTATATTTCTCCAGATCTTTTTGAACGCGATCGGATTTGCGCCTGGATTTTATCTCACTCTCTGAAACACCGGCTAATAGTCCTCCCGCCAACGGACTGTACGGGACCAAACCAAGCCCAAAAGCGCGACAGGCAGGAATGACTTCTAACTCAATCATCCTGTCCTTCAAATTATAAAGGCTTTGTTCGCTCACCAAACCCATAAAGAATCTATCATCCGCTTTACATTGAGCCTGGGCGATTTGCCAGCCGGCGAAGTTGCTGCTACCAATGTATAAAACCTTCCCTTGTTGGACGAGCTGTTCCATGGCTTGCCAGATCTCTTCCCAAGGACTTTCTCGGTCGATATGGTGCATTTGATACAGGTCGATGTGATCGGTTTGTAAACGCCGCAGGCTATCTTCACAGGCCTGACGAATATGATAAGCGGATAAGCGACGTTGGTTTGGTCTCTCCCCCATCTTCCCATATACTTTCGTTGCTAAGACAACCTGCTCACGCCGTTTATTTCCTTTCGCAAACCAACGTCCAATAATCTGCTCTGTTATTCCCTCGCCCATCTTCCAACCGTAGACATTGGCAGTATCGATAAAATTGATACCAAGTTCCAAAGATCTATCCAGGATAGCGTGGCTTTCCGGTTCGTCTGTGTGCGGGCCGAAATTCATTGTTCCTATACATAAACGACTTACGGACAATCCAGATCGACCTAGGTTTTTATATTCCATGGCTTTCTCCAAAATAATTCATAACTGTGTAAGTATAACATGCGTGGTGATAGTGACCTTCGTAGCGCTCTAGAAATCTAAATAGCTGTTGCCCGTATCGCCACCAATGTAATATCGTCCGATTGACTCTGATTACCTTGAAATTCTTGAATACTGTTGAACAGGTGGTCACAGATCGACTGTGGAATCGATAGAATATCGCGGTGAATCGTATCGATAAGTCTTTTCGAGCCGAACAATTCTCCATCCTCATTTATAGCATCCGTGGCGCCATCAGTATACATAATCATAGTACTACCGGGGGGGAATGGTATCGATTGTTCATCGATTGTTGGTTTATCAAATAAACCAATGGGTTGACCGGATGCGAGGGAAAGATTGACCCTCTCACCTGTGGGATAATAAATCAAAGGTAATTCATGGCCGGCTCTACCGAACGATATGTTGCGTGAATTTGTATCGCATATGGCGAAGAGAACCGTAGCAAACATGCTCCCTTCTTGCATTTGAATCAACAAACGGTTGACACGTTGCAAAACTTGAGCAGGTGTCGATGAGGCAGTGACCTTCGCACGGATCAAGCTTCTGGTTAAAGCCATGAAGATCGCTGCCGGGACGCCCTTGTCTGTAACATCCCCGATAACCACTGCACACTTCCCTTTTCCGAGTGGGATAAAGTCGAAGAAATCCCCACCAACTTGCCTGGCAGATTCAATGATTGCTCCGCATTCCAGGCCATAGATACGAGGTATATGACGGGGTAAGATACTTTGTTGAATACGTCGAGCGACAGATAATTCTCTTTCCAGTTTTTCCTTTTCGATAATTTGGGCTTGAGCTGCCTGGAGTTCCTGATAAGCCTGGCTGAGAAGACGGTTTTTTTCAGATAAATCGCGGATTGTCGCGTTCTGTGATTCCCTCAATCGATTGCTGACTTCACGCAGCATGTCTAGGGCTAATGTTGGCCATTTCTTTATCAGTAGGTCAAAATCCAAATGGCTGATCTCCAGCAATTGAACCTGTGTCAGACTGCGAACAGTGGCTGTTCGTCGACCATCCCGGATTAATAACCCCATCTCACCTAGAAAATCTCCTTGTTCCCTGATAGCCAACAAGCGCTCATTTTCTGAATTAAGGGCTTTGATGATTTCGACTCGCCCATCCAAGATGATATAAAAAGTGTCTCCCTTATCTCCCTCGTTAAATAAAACCGATTTTTCGGGCAGATCGATACGTCTTAAAGAGGATTCTAAGTGTTGAATTGCCTCATCCGGAAGGGTAACAAATAAAGGTATGTCACGAATTTGACTATTTGACATTATTCAGGTGATGAATCGATTGTAAGAGTCGGCAGTTCTTTCCCAGGAAAAGTGATTGGTTAAGAATGTCACCCCCTCCATGAGCAATTCATAATACCAGGTGGGTTGTCTCTCAAATAAGTGAACCGCGTCCTTGATGCACAATAATAGTTCGTTGACCATTTCTTGAAATACAAGTAGCTGTTCCCTTTGCGCAACCCGGTTGGGATCACCACCTTGTGCATCGTATTTTGCCTCGTTTATAACACGCCAGTCCGAAATCGCATTGGGCAAATTATCCTTTTCACGGAAAAGTAACCCGGTTGGTTTTGCGGTGGCAGAATGCCAGTAGTCCGAACGGATTTTGACTGCGGTGCTGAACGATGGTACGTTTCTAACCGGTACAATCTGTTGCACAATCCCCCCCGTAGCTCGACCAATACCTACCGTCCCTTTCATGTAAAATTCATTCGCCATTCCGAAAGGCTCATAGAACGAAGGCATGATTCCATAAGTCGCGCCTTGTAAGAATTTGTGATAACCTTCCTGGAAGATAAAGGGTAAGACTAGTACATTATTCGGAAAACGGGAAGATAAGTTTTTTAAGAAGGAAAGCCCAGGCAAACCTTCATCTCCTGGGATCGGCAGGAAAATAAATCCAGCCTTTCCCCTTTGCTCCAGGAAGCGTGTGATGGCACTACATGCCAGATCATAACCCTTCTGGCGGCTATCATCACGACCTCCAAGGATGAAAAGAACCTCATTTTCCCGATCAAATCTTGATGCATCTCCCCAAATTGGAGTCTCGTGTGAATTTAGTTTCAACAATAGTGATTCGAAAGCCTGAGAACGTTGGAGGCGCTTCCAGTTTTCCAAGCAGGTGAAGTCTCCATCCACAGCTCTTCTTAAAACATCCTGGTCGATAGAAAGGTCAGCAAACAGACCGTTATTTATTCCCTTAAGTCGTTTTTCCAAAGTTGCAGTCAAGTGTGGAGCCAGGATTTTCGAGTGCAAAATCTCATCCTTTAAATCCAGGGCAAATTGTTCTGACACGGTAAACACGGAGTGTTCAACAAGAGGGAGTGACCGGTTTAAAATTGTTTTACCCGGGCAGGTGGATGGATCAATATTGAACGGGATTAAATCTCTATCCCGAGCTCTGCTGTCGTAGCTATTGTGTAGCGTGAGATATACTTTTGCGTGGATGTTTGGGGCATATGAATTGAGAGTCAGAGCAACCGTGGCTGCTTCCCAATCTTGGAGCAACAATATCCATTGGTCGTCTGGCTCGAGCAGCAGTAATGATTTGGAAACTGCAGCACCAAACAACAACGCATCGCGCCGGAGTACTCTTGATATTTCAGTTGGGGATTTACCTACATCGTAAGGATGATACCTCCCAGCAAAAAAACGATGATCTTCCGGCTTGAGAAAGTAATATGGGATTTCTCCAGCGAGGCGTAAAATCATTACCTGGATAGAATCGGTTCGAAACTTCACCTCGATCGAACCGATTGGTTCGAGTTTGTCCTTAAGGGATTTCGTTTTACTGATATTCTTGTGATATGGAGTGATCAATATGGTAGGATATCCGGAGGCTTGCTTCAGGTAACCAGGTAAATACCTCATTACAGCGGCGATGCCACCACAGGGGGCATAGGGAGTTTCATAAGCAACAAAGGCGATCCTATTATTCATGTTATGATGAATCGATGCCTGTTCCATTGACTGGTTGAGTTTGTCGCGTAAAAATTATATCATCCTGCCTGATGAGATTTTCACAACCAATGAATGATTCCTCAAATACCAGCGATACATCGCGTGTGAAGAACCTGTTTTCATTGTTGATACATAACCGATTATTTATTTTTCTAACCTGGTCAATCATATTTACGGCGATTTATACTCAGTCTCCTCTATTCACGTCGAATCAAAATCAATATTTTCTTCATGGTCTTGCTCAAGCAGGATACGGATTGTTAGATCAAGATTGGTTGGCGAATACTGCCGATCCGACACCGGTGTTCTCCTGGTTCGTCTTCCTGACACATCGATTTTTCGGGACAAATCTGCTGTTTTATATTTATTTCTCATTGCTATTGGGGATTTATTTATTCAGCCTGGTTGAGATAATGCGCGAAATATTCCAATTTCAGAAGAATTACGAGATCCTAATTTTTATTACGCTGTTCCTTTTGATCCATTCAGCTGCATGGCGCTATATGTTCTCACGGCTCGTCGGCTTAGAAGCAAATTACTTATTTGAAGGTGGAGTGGCAGGGCAACGTGTTTTGGGATCAGTGCTCCAACCCAGCGCCTTTGGGGTACTGTTGATCTTTTCCGTATATCTATTTTTGAAAAATAAAATAACCATGGCGGTGATTTCGCTGGCAATCGCTGCGACTATCCATCCCACATATCTCTTCAGCTCAGCTATATTGGTTTTTAGCTATTCCCTGGTTATATACATTGACGAGAAAGCCATCTGGAAATCGGTTCGTGCAGCCGCGATGGCATTAGTTCTCGTCCTGCCTATTCTGTATTATGTAGTGAGGAATTTTGTTGTATTCCAGGGAGAGAATGCGATTCGAGCCTACACAATCCTGGCAAACTATAGATTATCTCACCATACGTTGGTTGATGAATGGTTCGATTGGACGACGATCGTCCAAATTGTTCTCATTACCGTCGCGATGATCTTCGTACGTAGGACAAAATTATTCTGGATCCTGTTGATTGGCACCTTATCGGCGCTATTGGCTACTCTTCTCGTCATTTTTTCACAAAGTAAAGCGTTGGCTTTGATGTTTCCCTGGCGGATATCAACCATCCTGGTACCGCTGGCTGTTGCCATGATCCTTGCACGCGGCGTAAGATATTTAATTCAAACAAGGTCCGAATATCTGGGAAAAAACAATCGATCGTTGATTTGGATTTGTTTGGGGGTGATCGGATTGCTCATCGCGATCGGTCTGATCCGTTTTTCCATTGAATACCAGATGAAGAGGCAAGTTCTAGAAAATGGAATTTACCAATTTGCTCGTACAAATCAATCAACCAGGGAAATATATCTCATCCCACCGAAGATGCAAGATTTCCGCTTAGAGACGGGTGCTCCGGTGTATGTGGATTCCAAATCCATACCATACCGTGAAGATGAGGTGCTTGAATGGTATCGACGACTTCAATATGCGAATAGCGCCTATTACTCGGATTCGTTCGATTGCAGAATATTGAATCGCTTCCGAAGGTTGGAAGGTGTAACTCGAGTTGTCATACCAACGAACGGTGAGGAGCTATCTTGTGACTTCCTGATCGAAGATTACCGGGATAAGTATTATCGTGTGTACCGGTTTATTGAGTAATATCACTTATCGGTGTTAACTACAAAGTGTTTTCTCAACAGGACTATAATTTCACAATTGTAATCTTTAGAAATTGGAGATCTCATCCATGTATATCGTCCATGTACACGTTCATGTTATTACTGAGGCCATCGATCACTTCATCCGAGCAACCGTTGAGAACGCTCGCCATAGCCTGCAAGAGCCTGGCGTCGCTCGATTCGATTTTATCCAGGATCAAGCGGACCCAACCAGATTCATCCTTGTAGAAGTGTATCGGACAATTGAGGATGCCGATAAACATAAAGCGACCGTTCATTATGGTAAATGGCGTGATTCTGTCGAAGACATGATGGCAGAGCCGCGGGTAAGTTATAAATACAACAATATTTACCCGACCGATCCTGAATGGTAAGCAGTACACAGCTCATCTTATTAATCCAAATAATCTCTGATCGTACTCATCCATAGTCAAATTGAGGAGAGTTAAGATGAACTTCGAATTCTCCACGGCTTCTCGAATCATTTTTGGAACAGGAGCGGTCTCGGAAATGGGACAAACGTTATCCGGAATGGGTAATCGCACCCTGGTTGTCTCAGGAGAATCCACGGTTCGGGCAAAACCTGTTCTGGATGTTCTTTATGATCAAAAAATATCCTTTAATCTTTTCTCTATTCACGGAGAGCCTACAGTTGATGCCGTCAGCACAGGAACAGCCATAGCTCGTTCTATGAAGTGTGACCTGGTGATTGGAGTTGGGGGCGGGAGTGTATTGGATGCCAGCAAGGCAATCGCCATACTGGCGACAAACGAAGGAGACATCTTTGATTATCTCGAAGTGATCGGGAAAGGGAAGTCTTTCGAAAACCCTTGTTTACCATTGATCCTGATCCCTACAACAGCAGGAACAGGCGCTGAGGTCACACGCAACGCTGTTATCGGTGTTCCAGAACAACGGATCAAGGTAAGTTTGCGCAGCCCATTAATTCAAGCGAAACTCGCTCTGGTTGACCCAGAATTAAGTCATAGCATGCCTCCCCCGCTAACCGCCAGTACGGGCATGGATGCGTTAACACAATTGATTGAACCGTATGTATCCAACAAAGCGACACCCATTACAGATGTGCTGTGCCTGGAAGGCATCGCGCGCTGCTCAAGGTCGTTGATCAAGGCATATCAGCAAAGGGACGATCAGATCGCCCGCGAGGATATGGCCCTGGCCAGCATGATGAGTGGAATTGCGCTAGCAAATGCCAAATTAGGGATAGTACATGGCATCGCCAGCGTAATTGGTGGCATGTTCGAAGCGCCGCATGGCGCGATTTGTGCCCGGTTGTTGCCTGCGGCGATGGCAGTAAATATCAATGCGTTGGAAATGCGGGGAATGGATCGCCAAGTCATCCTTCGATACGACCGAATCGCTCAAATTGTCTGTGGGGATTCGAGTTCTAAGGCTGAGGATGGGATCCGGTGGGTTCGGCAAATGGCAGAGGCATTAGCCATTCCTCCATTATCGAAATATGGGATCGGGCGGAGTGATTTCCCGGTGATTGTCGAGAAATCGGCGGTTGCCAGCAGCACAAAAGGCAACCCGATAGGATTATCTGTTGAAGAGATCAATAATATACTGGAAGAAGTATATTAAACCTCTAAATTTTTCTCCAGGGTTACCTCACTGCTGAACTGCGTCTCATAAAGTTGTGCATAAAGCCCACCACGACTAAGCAATTCGGCGTGGGTACCTTCTTCGATCAACTCTCCTTGCTCAAGAACCAGAATTTTATCGGCTGCCAAAATAGTCGACAGACGGTGGGCGATGACAAAGCTGGTCCTGCCCTGGAAGAGAGGTGCAAGGGCGGCCTGGATTAGTGCTTCATTCCGTGAATCTAAATGTGAGGTTGCTTCATCCAAAATCAAAATACGAGGGTCTTTTAATATCACCCGAGCGATGGCGAGGCGTTGTTTCTCTCCTCCGCTCAAGCGATAACCTCTTTCCCCTACAACCGTTTCATAACCATCCGGTAGATTCACGATGAAATCATGGATATTCGCGGCTTTACAAGCAGCTTCGAGGTCGGCTTGAGTTGCCGATGGTCGGGCATAAATCAAGTTCGCCCGCATCGTATCGTGAAACAAAAAGGTCTCTTGTGTGACGACTCCGATTTGCTCTGCCAAGGACTCGAGGGTGATATCCCGTAGATCCACGCCATCGATCTTGATCTGACCTACGGTCGGATCGTAAAGCCGAGGCAAGAGATAAGTTATCGTAGTTTTACCAGCTCCGGAATGCCCAACGAGGGCGACCAATAAGCCTGGCTCCACCTCAAAAGAGACATTCTTAAGCGCCCAAAGGCGGGACGGCGAGGAAATGATAGATTTAGATTCAGCAGAAACGCTATCTTCGAATTGATTTGCTATTATTTCTTCGACCTCTTTATGCGAATTTTGTGGATAGCTAAAAGAAACGTTTTCGAAACTGACTTGTCCAGTTATCCCTTTTAATTCCTCTGCATCGGGGCGATCCTGGATTTCCAAAGGCAAATCTAGGTATTCAAACACCCTTTCAAAACTCACCATCGACGAGGCAAATTCGACCTGGACATTTGTAAGGGATGAAATTGGTCCATAAAGTCGTGCGAGGTAGGCCGCGAAAGCTACGATTGTCCCGATTGTGAGCGCGTTGGTGAGAACCAGATAACCTCCTAACCAGTAGATGAGAGCAGTTCCAATTGCTCCAGAGATTCCTAAACCGAGGAAGAACCAGCGCCCAACTAGAGCTCTGCGCACGCCGATCTCGCGCACCTTGAGGTTGATCTCTTGAAATCGTTCGATTTCGTAATCTTGTCTCCCAAATGTTTTTACCAGCAAAACCCCGCTCACGCTAAGGATTTCATTAATAATCGAGCTCATCGATGCGTTATATTCCATTGCTTTCCGGCGAATGTCCCGAAAGATCAGAGCGACTCTCCGGGCCGGCAGTAGAAATAAGGGTAACACTAATATCGAGATCAACGTCAAGCGCCATTCTATGGAAAGCATGACAACCAGAGTGGACACCAATGTGATCACATTGGTGACGATATTGGGAAGGGTTCCAGTTACTGCATTTTGTGCTCCGACAACATCATTATTGAACCTTGAAATGATCTCTCCGGATTTTGTGGTTGTAAAAAAGCGCAGTGACATCCGTTGGAGATGTTCAAACATTTGGTTGCGTAAATCGAAGATGATGCCTTCTCCGGCACGCGCGCTGTAGTTCCTTTCAACGACACCGATCAAACCACTGATGAGTGGAATAACCACCATGCCAAGTGCAAGCAGGGTCAATTGTCGATAGTCACGGTTTGGGATCACTTCATCGATTAAATTCCGAATAAGTAACGGTGGGATCAAGTCTAAAAGGGAAGTCAAAACGATAGCTATGAGAACGAATGCGATATAAGCCCAATATGGCTTTGCATAACCGTAAACCCGGCGGAGCAGGGCAGAATCGATTGCGGCTTTCTTCGCCGAATCTTCAGCGGAAATCAAAGACCACCAGCCACCACCGTGCATCATTACTCTATTTCTTCACCCGATTATAAGTTGATCCAATTTGATAGCTCTGGTCTGATTTTATCCTAGTTTCAACGGACAAATCGATCTCGATTCAGGGATATAATCTTGTTGAGAGGATTAGAAGAAATGAGGGAGAGCTTTAGATGGAATTCAGTGACCTAATCAAAACGAGATACAGTGTAAGGGGATATAGACCAGATCCAATTGGTCCAGAACAGCTCAACCATATACTGGAGGCGGCAAGGTGGGCACCAACCGCAGCCAACCGCCAACCATTTCGAATAATCGTTGTGCATACTAAAAACAGGGAGGGTGAATTACGCCGAATCTATCCCAGGGACTGGTTTATCAAGGCGCCGATCCTGCTTTGTGTGTGTGGCATACCATCTGAAGGGTGGGTGCGTATGGATGGGAAATCTTATCTGGATGTGGATGTTGCGATTGTTATGGATCACATGACCCTAGCTGCTGCCGATCTGGGATTAGGAACTTGTTGGGTGGCTGCTTTTGATCCGCAAGCTGCCAGGGAGGTATTACACATCCCAGCCGGAGTTGAGCCGATCGTTTTCTCACCAGTGGGTTATCCAAATGATCGACCCGCACCGAAGGAGCGAAAATCGATCGAGGAAATTGTCAAATACGAACATTGGTAAATAAGGCACGAACAAAGGATTGACAGCGGTGGGGTACCAAGCAGGTCATCCATGATGGCCTGCTTATAGTTTCGATAGAGAATTGTAATTGAAATTATCGAATTGCCCTTGACAAAAAAGAACATTTGTTCTATTATAGAACGAAAACAGGATGTTATTATCGGATTTCTTCACCTGGAGGGATCCAATCATGTCTCAGAATTCAAGTACTATCGTCTTTCGTCGTTTGAATGATCACCGAGGGTTTCTATTTGGATCGATGATCGTATTGGCGCTCCTGGCGTTTGAAGCTTTTAACTATAGCACGACCGACTTCGCCCTCAGCGATATCCTGGGAGGGTTGGAATTCCTGGGAATCCACTGGGCTACAATCCTGGCGCTCGCATTTTGTGGGATCGATTTTGCAGGCATCGCCAGGTTATTCACACCTGAAGAGGGTTCTGATCCCCCGCGCGAAGTCTGGTATCTATTTGCAGCCTGGCTATTGGCGGCCACGATGAATGCGATGCTCACCTGGTGGGGGATATCCCTGGCGATATTGAATCACGAAACCCTGGGTAATGCTGTCATCGATCGAAGCACTTTACTTCGCATAGTCCCAATCTTTGTAGCAGTCATGGTCTGGTTGATTAGAGTATTGGTGATTGGAACTTTTTCATTGGCAGGAGAACGGCTGTTCTCCCAATCGCCAGTTCGAAGAAATACTTTCAGATATCGGACTTCGATTCGCCCAGAAGCTGGTCTACCGGGAGTAACGAACCCAAAACCTGTTCAGTTGAGAGGGAATGCACAAACGGTGTTCCGGCCCGCGCCAAAACCAAGTACTACCCGGCAATCTGAACCTACTTACCACCCGGTATCGATGAGCGTAGCAGATGTAGGTGAATCTGCGCATAGCCATTATAGGTTTTGAAGTACAAGTCTCTTAGCGGTTAGGAGATGTGTATTACTAACTTGAATCCGGGTTATATTTCGAGAGCGTTCTGGCAACCGAGAGAATATCGAGCCACCATTGAATTGATGGACGCTGGTGTTCTTCATTGACCATGCGGGGAAAATCCTCAAGTTTATGGAATTTGTATTCCTTGTGTTGCAAACCAATATAGGCACTCTCTATCGATTGTTGTGAGGCTTGTTCGATTAAGTATTGCATGCATTTGGTGGCTAATCGGGTTGCCAGGATTCGATCGAATGGCGAAGGATTGCCCCCTTGCTGGAGATGACCCAGAATGGCTTGCCGGACATCGAATAATTCTCTCCCTTCGACTTCAAACATGGAACACATGAAATCAGTAGTATAAGCATGGTGAGCTTTTTCGTTGCGAATTAGAAGACCAAGCTTTTTTCCGGATTTGAAATCGGCTACCAGATCTTCTAAGTCGTCCAGTAAGGATTTCAAGACAACGCCTTCTTCGTTCAAATACACCCGCTCTGCCCCAGTGGCAATGCCGCTCATCAGAGCGAGATAACCACAGTAACGGCCCATCACTTCAACGATAAAAACACGATGGTGGGCGATGGCAGATTGTTTGATCTTGTCAACTGCCGATACGATGTTATTTAAAGCGGTATCCGCACCGACACTCAACTCTGTACCAGGCAAGTTATTATCAATTGTGGTTGGTAAACAAACAATAGGAATATTAAAGGCAGGGAATCTCTTCCTTTCAGATAATAAACGATAAGCAGAGTCATAGCCACTCCAGCCACCGATGATCATGATCCCGTCGATTTTATGCTGTTCGATGACTCTAGCTAAAGAATAAAAGTCGCTTTCTTCAGGTACTACCCGATTTGTCCCTAAATCAGCACCTCCCCTGGAGGCCCACCCATTGACCGACATCCAACCCATTTCTTCGACTTCACCAGCAGTAAAACCCTGAAATCCGTTTCGAATTCCAAGGATGATGTGTCCACGGTCCAATCCAAAGCGAACAGCCACCCGTGCAGCTGTATTCATGCCAGGGGAAAGCGCGCCTGAATGCATGATTGCCAACCGCAACCGTTGTTGACCAGGCGCAGGTGGATGAGGCAGCGCTCGAACCATCATTCTATAAGTCTGGAAAGCTTCATTAAAGCTGCCCCCACGTAAATCCATGGCCTTCTCGTAGTCATGGCTCGAGATCGCTTCCGCGACCTCTTTAGTTTTTGCGAGACAATCACGGAGCGATAATTGGGTGACACGATTTCCACAAAATCCGATCAGCAGGGGTTCATGATCGACTTCCTGACTCATTAATGCTTCGACAGCAGCGTTACCGAGTAAAGTGCTGAGATTTCGATCGAATGCACTTGGCGCACCACCTCTTTGAACGTGACCAAGGATCGTGGTCCTGGTATCCTCGCCCAAGATATCTTCCAGCACTTGTTTTACATGATCGCTCGTAATGGGTTTCCCTTGCCTGTCGCGAGCTCCCTCGGCTACGACCACAAATGTATCCCGCCGGCCAGCCTGTCGCCCTTCGTGCAGGAATCTACACATGGTTTCTTCCCAATCTTCCACATTGGGGGGATTCTCAGGGATCAACACCCAATCAGCACCTGTAGCGATAGCACTCATCAGGGCAAGATATCCACAATTACGCCCCATCACCTCAACGACAAAGGAGCGTTTATGACTGGCAGCAGTGCTGTTGATAGCATCGATGGTCTCGGTAATCCGGTTCAGGGCGGTATCCGCACCGATGGTAATATCGGTGCCAGTCAGGTCGTTATCGATCGAGCCTGCTAACCCGACCAAAGCCAGGTAAGGGTGGCGAGTAGCCAACTCCGCGGGTA
>Ga0233417_10000234_pt1 | contig 16222 bp, 15 predicted proteins | sample Sed_MG_FD_189023 | JGI IMG/M metagenome (GOLD analysis project Ga0233417, IMG submission 189023) | Sediment microbial communities from Lake Towuti, South Sulawesi, Indonesia - Sediment_Towuti_2014_0.5_MG | ecosystem: Environmental > Aquatic > Freshwater > Lake > Sediment | place: Indonesia... | reverse complement strand
GAAGGAAAATTGTTATGAATTGACAAGTAACTTGTCTATATTTGAGTAAGTGAGATAAAAAACAAAATCAAAACAACCAAACCTTGACTATAGTAAATCATATGCTAAAAAAAATTGATAATGATATTACTATTCTCAAAGACGGTCTTATCCCAGAAAACATTGCATTTTGGTACCACAAAATAATACATGAAACCAAAGAGATGGCACCTCCATGGCTGCAAGACAAAATAAATGTAAAACAGGATCCTATACTTCACATGAAATTTAATATCGATATTTCCAAACGGGCAGTACGTTATTTTATAATTTCAATTGATAATAATTTAGATGATATGCCGTATTCTACACGACTCTACTTTCTTAAAGTTCAAGAAATAATAGGTTCCGAGATGGATAAATCATTAATTTGAGTTATTCTTTTGTAATTTCAACTTCATTTCCAGTTGTTATAGCATTAACAATTTTATGCTCTTTTTCAAAAACTGATTGAATAAAGTCTGCAAAGTATTCAACTTCGGAACTATCCTTGAGTAATACACTATGAGCAGATTTGTCTTTTAGCATTACAACAATTTCATTGTCAATTACATTCAAAATTTCTGTAATGTAAGTTTCTTTTCCTTCTTTGATATAGATTAAACTAGCAAGCTTCTCAGCCTCGTATTTATCAAGACATTTTATTTTTCTTTTCATGAATTTTCTAAAAGAAATTTATCTAATTGGTCTCTTGCTTTTTCACGTTTTTCCTGATGAACTTTGAGAAAATCATTTATTTTTTCAATAAGTATTACTTTTAGTTCTCCTGTTAACATTTTCCCAGATTTGTAATCATCATAGATCTTCTTTAGCTTGTTATCATCTGGTTCAAAGAAAATTCGGAGATATTGATAGGATACATCAATGTCGGGATTTCCTCCCTTTTTCCTATGTTCTTCTATATCCGGTTGTCCTCCAGAAAATGCATATTTGTTAATCTTCTTTTTTACAACCTCAGGAGAATCTGTTGTGTATACTGTTCCATTATCATCAGATGCTGACATTTTTCCACCTGGTCCCTGTAAAGCTGGAATCATTATGTTGTGAATTAAGGCAGGTTTTAGTTTGCCAATTTTTGGAGCAACATCTCTTGTTAATCTAAAATGAGGATCTTGGTCTACTCCAAGTGGAATGAGAACTGGTTTATCTTCAATAAAACATGGAGCAGATTGAAGCGAGGTATAGAAAATCATTCCAATATTAGTTTCATTTGAAAAACCAAATACTGCCTTGGTATTTGAGAAATTGATCTTTTTTGCTACCTGAGCGGCAATTGGATATAATGTTTTGATATGCATGGAATTGATAATAATCTTAGTGTTTTCTGGTTTGAAACCAAGTGCAATAAAGTCAAGAGCATTTTCAAAAGCAAATTTTTTTGTTTCTTCTAGTGTTAGTTTTGGTTTTGAAAAGAACTTTTCGTCATCCGTTAGCTGAAAATACATTTTTGTTTTGAATTTATCTTGAAGCCATTTTGAAAATACCCATGGAACTAGGTGTCCAATATGGGTGTGACCAGACGGGCCTCTTCCAGTATATAGAAAAAATTTGTTTCCCTTTGAATACTCATTTAAAATGACACTCATATCTCGATGAGAGAAAAAAATCCCTCTTCGTAACATAAAATGAAGATCGCCAGTAAATTCTTGGATTTTATTGAGTAGCTGACTCGAAATTTTTTCAGTACCAAACCTTTTAATCAATTTATCATAATCAATTTCACCTTCAACATGCCAAGGTGTAACGATAAAATCATCAGTAGGCATTCATGTTTGAGTTAGGTTAAGGTTTAAAAAGTCTTTTTGGAACTTTGTCGTATTGTCTCAAGTTCTTCACCCAATTGAAAAACAAATTATTAAATCATTAAAAGAAAGCAAAAGCTCGACTCCTGAACAACTTTGCGAATCTACTAAACTTTCCATAGATCAGGTTAGGCGAGGAATTGAATGGTTGAAGCTTAAAGGTTTAGCTGAGATAAAAGAAATTGAAAAAATTTCTGTAAAATTAGGTAAGAACGGATTAGATGCAAAAAAAAGTGGTTTGCCTGAACGAAAACTTGTCAATGAAGTAAAGGATGGACCAAAACCACTTGATGAAATTAAAAATATACTAAAATCTGATTTTAATGCTGCAATAGCTAATGCAAAGAAAAATGATTGGATTCAAATGGAAAAGGATGATGTTTCAAGCAAAATTTCAATTAAAGGCAGTGCCTCCCCCTCTCGTGAAGAAAAACTAATTGATTTAATTGGTTTTGATGAAAAACCACAAAATGATATTGAAGATTCTGAAGCCTTGGAATCACTCAAGAAAAGACCTGACTTTATTGCCGAAATTCTTACAAAATTAAAAACTGTTTCTCTTACTGAAAAAGTAAAAGACATTGATATTGATTTATCTACTGGAGCAATAGATGTAGAAGCAAAAGTTCCTGCAACTCATGTTGCACGAATCCATCCGTTAAATGAGACAATTAATGAGATTCGTGAAATCTTTGTTAGTCTTGGTTTTTCAGAAGTTTTAGGAAATTTAACACAGTCCAGTTTTTGGAATTTTGATGCACTATTCACTCCTCAGGATCATCCAGCAAGGGAGATGCAAGATACCTTTTATCTCAAAGACCTCAAAGCCGAAAAATTTGCAACACCTTCTCAAATAAACCAAGTTGCTCGTTCACACAAGAGAGGCTGGGGTTACGACTGGAATATGTCAGAAGCTCAAAGAATGACTCTTCGTACTCATACAACTTGTGTAACAATAAAATATCTTGCAGACAACAAACCAGACGAAGCTAGAATTTTTTCCTTAGGACGAGTTTTTCGCAATGAGAAAGTCAGCTACAAACATCTTGCTGAATTTAATCAAGTAGAAGGGGTTGTTGTAGGAAAGAATGTAACGTTACGAGACTTGATGGGATTACAAGAAGAATTTTATCGACGGATGGGTTTAACAAAAATAAAATTCTGGCCTACATTTTTTCCATATACTGAGCCTTCACTACAATCAATGGTTTACAATGATCGGCTCGAAAAATGGGTCGAATTATTTGGGATGGGTATTTTCAGGCCAGAAGTAACAAAACCACTTGGTATAACAAAACCTGTATTGGCTTGGGGTGGTGGCATTGAAAGAATTGCGATGTTAAAATATGGAGTTAATGATGTAAGGGAATTTTATAATAATAATTTGAGTTGGTTACGGAGCACCACAAAATGCCAGTAGTTCAATTAAACCTAAATCGATTGCAAAATCTAGTTGGGAAAACATCCAACAAAAACAAAATTATTTCAAAAATCCCGTTCTTAGGATTAGATATCGAAGAACAGACAGACGAATTTATTCGTGTAGAATATAGTCCCAATAGACCAGACTATGCCACAGACTTTGGAATTGCTTTAGGTCTTCAGGGATTGTTTGGAATTAAAAAAGGAATTCCAAAATTATCTATAAAAAAAGGAAATTACAGTCTTAAAGTAACTCCCTTTGTAAAAAAAATTCGCCCCTTTGTGACAGCTATAGTTGCAAAGAATGGAAATCTAAATGATGAAATTCTACGAGAGTTAATCGCTCTTCAAGAAGATCTACATTTTGGAATAGGCAGAAGACGAAAAAAAGCATCTATTGGTATTCATGATTTGGATAAAATCGTTTTTCCAATAACATACACAACTGTTTCCAAAGATCACAAATTCACCCCACTTGAATCTTCACAAGAAAGCACAATTGCGGAAATACTAGAAAAAACTAATGTTGGACAGGAATACGGTTCTATTTTGAGTAACACCACAAATTTTCCTATAATTTTGGATGCAAAAGGAAATACCATATCCTTTCCACCAATAATTAACTCAGCTCTAACTATAGTCTCCACCAAAACAAAAAATCTGTTAATTGAAGTAACAGCTACTGATAAAAAAGTAGCCGAAGATACGATTGCAGTAGTAGCTACTACATTACAAGCAGCTAGATTTTCACTTTATTCAGTAAGAATTTCTGGTGGAACTAACTCCACACCTTTACTTAATCCAAGAAAAATAATTCTAGACACTGTTTTTGTGAATAATGCATTAGGCCTGAATCTTTCCACTGCAACAATTGTTAACTGTCTAAGAAAATGTAGAATAGATGCAATTGCAAAGAAAAACAAAATATCTTGTATAGTTCCTAGATATAGATTTGATATATTCAGTCCTATGGATTTGGTAGAAGAAGTAGCATTAGGATATGGAATAGAAAATCTCAAACCATCTCTACCAATCTCAGCTTCGGTTGGGCAAAAAAATTCTATTACTAAACAGCTAGACTCTCTAAGTTTGATAATGATAGGCTTAGGTTATACTGAAGCGCTAAATTCTAGTTTGGTGAGCAAACAAGTACATATTGATCTCACTAATAGAAGTGGTACTGAGGTCATTGAGGTTCTAGAATCTAAAAGTCAAGAACACACAATTCTTCGTGATTCAATAATTCCTGGTATATTGGAAAATTTATCAAAAAATGTGCATGAACAATATCCACAAAAACTTTTTGAAAACGGAATAGTTTTTTCAAAAGGAAATCCAATTATAGAAAATATTCATCTGGCAGCAATTAGTGCACACAAAGACGCAAATTTTTCTGAAATAAAATCAATACTTCAATCTTCCTTAAAGATTGGGTTTAGCATTGATACAGAAACTAAAACATCATCTCATCCAATTTTTTCCGAAGGACGAACAGCAAATATTTTGGTTAATAATAAAACAATTGGAATATTAGGAGAAATTGATTCCAAGGTTATTGAGAATTTTAAGATTAGAGTACCAGTGGTAGCCTTTGAAATCCAATTGTCTGGATTAATATTTGACTAATTCCTTACTAAAATGCCCAAAAGAGCATGCGCACAGACGGATTAGGATGATGATAATCGTAAAGATGGAAATGATTTCTAATTCACCCAGGTGTGCAACATCGGGCAGCCCCGGTTTTAGAGCCAAATGAGGATAATGGCTAAGACCGATGAGTTTGTGTGAGTCAGAACCGGGGAACATTTCTTTTCATAATGGATTTTTTCTATAAATCAAAAATATCTATGAAGAAAAGGAAAAGGTTTATTGATATACCCCTGATTCCATAATAAAGTATGGCAACCGCATATGTTTTAATAAACTGCGAACTGGGTTCAGAGGAAACAATTATTCAACAACTCAAAAACCTGGAAGGAGTTAAAGAAGTACATGGAACTTTTGGTGCATATGATATCTTGGCAAAAATAGAATCACCAACCGTAGAATCACTCCGTGAAACAATTACATGGAAGATTCGTAAAATTGAAAAAATCCGATCTACCCTGACATTGATGGGCATAGAAGGACAAACTTAATCACTTCTTTTTCTTACAATGTTACTGCATTTTATTTTTGTAATAAAAGAAAGTGACCTTGGAAAAAGAGACAAAGAATTTGAATACATAAAACAAATGTCGCAATTTTACAAGAAATGGATAAAAAATAATTTTTCAAAAGATTTTGAAGTTCAAACTGATGAAATGGTTACTAAATCAAACAATCTGTTTCAAAAATTAGATATTCATCAATTATTACAAGACCATAGAGAAAGAGGAGAGAATATTTATCATTTTTACCTCACGCATTTTCGTCCCCTGTGGACTGATTGTACCTGTGAAGGATATCATGCCGAAAATTTTGGAATGTCATTATGGCTTCCTCCAAAAAATGAAGATGATATTTTATTTTTAGCAGAAAAAAACTGTACAACAGTGTCTCATGAAATATCTCATGAGCTGTTAAGACAGATTGGTAATAAAAAATACATTGATCTTGTACACGATATCTGGACTAGACATCTTTTTGATGATCTTCCATTTGAGCAATATGGAAAAAATTTCGAAAGAACTAACAGTAAACCATATTTTTTAACTGTTGATACGTCCAGCTTCCGGTTATAGTACAATCACCACTTTTTTTTAATTATATTTGCTTGTAATTAGGCATGTTTTTTTGTAAAGGTCTATGTAAAACTAAATTCAATTTACTAGTCGGGAAGAGTCTTTTGCGATATCAAAATAATCAGAAAAGATGTGGTGTTTGTGATGTTTACTTTATTTTGACTAGTTCAAAATGTCCATGTTGTAATGCTATACTGCATGTAAGACCAAGACATTCTAAAGCTAAACTAAAGTATTACAAGAGTAAAGGAGTAAAATGGATTTGATCTAACACTTGGTAACAGAATAAATTCTGTTTTCAAAGTTAGCTGTTTTAAATTCTAATTTATTTTCAGGATCTTTCTTTCTTGATTTGCTTAATCTTTCAAGTTCTACTAAAGAGTCTCCTTTGAATCCAACAGACGAACCAAAAATCGCATCAATTAACATAGTTCCATGATCTCCCCTTTTAACATCATCAGCAATTGTATAGAACTTTATAGCCTCTCTTTTTTGAACTGGTGTTCCAGTTGCCTTGTTAAATGCAATTGCAATGTACATCCCATTGTTCTTGACAGCAACTGGAATCTTGTGATTCTTTCCTGATGCGCCTGGAATGGTTTCGTTAATTAGAATTTCACATTTATGATACATGCTGGAAACATACGCAAAAAATCGATACTGTGCAAATTTACCCTTAAGATCATCTTCACAGTCAACAAAGACCTTATGTAAAACATCTAATGCTTTATCATTCATACTTTGTAGTCTATCATCAATTCTTCCACGCTCAAGTAAATCTGAATCGCAATCCTTTGCTACTAGTGCAAGAATAAAGTCAGGTAGGTTGTAATTTTTTAGAGCAGCAACAAATGCTCCTGCCTGTGACATGCCAAAGCTTGGAAAACCTTTATTGACCATTTTTTAAAACCACACTTTTTTTAAGATTGTAATAAATGAAACGAATTTCCCCTAACACTAGGTATGAATATGGTTTTTCGTTTATAATTGTTATCTAGTTTTATATGATAAAATACTAGTGCGATTAACTTTCAACTCTGCAAATATTAAATCCTGCAAATCAGCATGAATAAGCATGGAAATTCAAACTACTTTAGAACTTGTATCAAAGGTTTATGAAAAAACAAGAAAAAACCTTTTAAAATTTCGAAAAATAGTTGGAAGACCTCTTACACTAACTGAAAAAATTCTTGCAGGTCATCTGATAGATATTGATGACAAGCGTCTTGATGATGGGGCAAACTATGTTTATCTTTATCCTGATAGAGTTGCATTACAAGACGTTACAGGCCAAATGGTTTTGTTACAGTTCATGCAGGCTGGTCTAAAACAGACTAAAATTCCTACAACTGTTCATTGTGATCATCTTATACGAGCCAAATTAGGAGGAGAGTCTGATACAAAAACAGCTCTTGACGAAAATAGTGAAATATACAAATTCTTAGAATCTGCTTCTCGTAAATATGGTATAGGTTTTTGGAAACCTGGAGCAGGCATCATACATCAGGTTGTCTTAGAAAACTATGCATTTCCAGGAGGATTAATGATTGGAACTGACTCTCACACTCCTAACGCAGGAGGTCTTGGAATGCTCGCAATTGGAGTTGGGGGAGTCGATGCTGCCGAAACAATGGCAGGACTTCCTTGGGAAATCCTATATCCAAAACGGATTGGAGTGTATCTAACTGGCAAGATAAATGGTTGGACTGCACCAAAGGATGTTATTTTGCGTGTTGCAGGCGAACTAACTGTTTCAGGTGGAACAAATGCTGTAATTGAATATTTTGGACCTGGAACAAAATCTATTAGCTGTACTGGTAAGGCAACAATAACAAACATGGGCGCAGAAATTGGTGCAACATGTTCTATATTTCCCTATGATGAGAGAATGGGAAAATATCTCAAATCTACAAATCGTGAAAAAATTGCTGACCTTGCAAACAAGAATAAAGAATTACTTGTAGCTGACCCAGAAGTAGAACAAAATCCTGAAAAATATTTTGATAGAGTAATTCAAATTGATCTTTCAAAATTAGAACCACACATTGTCGGCCCCCATACCCCTGATCTTGCTAGACCAATTTCAAAACTAGCTGAAGACGTTAGAAAAAATCAATACATTGACGACATTTCAGTGGCTCTAATTGGAAGCTGTACAAATTCTTCTTACGAAGATATGTCAAGAGCCGCAGATCTTGCGGAGCAGGCCAGAGCTAAAGGAATCAAGGCCAAAATTCCACTCCTTGTGACTCCAGGCTCTGAACAGATTCGTGCAACAATAGAACGAGATGGTCAAATGGAATCTCTAAGATCAATAGGAGCAATGGTTCTTGCAAATGCATGTGGGCCATGCATCGGGCAATGGAGTAGACCTGAACTAAAAAAAGGAGAAAAAAATACTATTGTTACATCCTATAACAGAAACTTTCCAGGCAGAAATGATGGAAAAAGAGAAACTATGAACTTTATTGCTAGTCCGGAATTAGTAACAGCTCTTGCATTAGGCGGTAATCTATCTTTTAATCCAATTACAGACTCTATTACAAGTTCTGATGGTTCAAAGTTCCAATTGAAGCCACCAAAAGTTGCTCCAGAGGTACCATCAAGTGGTTTTAAAAATGTGGAGGGAATTTACATTCCTCCTGCTGATAACCCAGAGGACATTGAAGTAATTATTGACAAATACAGTAGTCGATTACAAAAACTGGAACCTTTTCCACCATGGGATGGTAAAGATTTTCTTGAACTACCAATATTGGTTAAAGCAAAAGGAAAATGTACTACAGATCACATTTCTCCTGCAGGAGCTTGGCTTGCATATCGAGGACATATAGATAATTTGAGTGATAACATGCTACTAGGTGCAGTAAATGCCTTTAATGATCAGGTAGGTAATGGAAAAAATATTCTCAATGGTAACACTGAACCTTTTCCACAAATTGCAAGAAAGTATAAAGAAAAAAAAATTCCATGGGTGATCATTGGAGATAACAACTACGGTGAGGGTAGCAGTAGAGAACACGCAGCAATGACTCCACGATATCTAAATTGTGTCTGTGTGATTACCAAAACCTTTGCTAGAATTCATGAAACTAACTTGAAAAAACAAGGAATTCTGGCATTAACATTTGAAAATCCCAAAGATTATGATAAAATTCTAGAAGATGATAAAATAAGTGTCATTGGTTTGGATAATTTTCAAGCTGGCAAACCTCTAAGATGTCAAATAATACACATTAATGGTTCAAAAGATGAGATAAATCTTAGACATTCTTACAATAAAACCCAGATAGAGTGGTTTCGTTTAGGTTCAGCCCTTAACGCTCTTCGTTAACAATAAAAATCACAACCTTATGCTTTAAAAAAAAGACGTGGGGCCGACCGGAGTTGAACCGGCGACCTACGGGTCACTACAGCTCCAAACTCACATCATCTTTTTATCAGTAGCTTAGTTTAACCTCTGGAGCCCTTAGCGGTGATCGTTGTAGACACTGTCGCCCTACCAGGCTAGGCTACGACCCCACAATTAATGAGACACATTGACTCGAATTTTAACTTATTTTACCAAGATTTATTTGCACAATTATGATTCAAAAATCTTCAAGGATCATGGTTCGAATCTCATTATTAATTGTGGGAGCAATTCCAGTAATTTTTGCAATATTAATTGCTGCATCACTCATTATGCAGCAAGAAGTTCCCCTTACCGCTGTTGTACCTGAAGACAAAATAACAATAGAATATACTAAACATCAACTAAAACTTGTCTCATTTGGTGTTACCGAAAGAGCAGGTTCTCAATACACCGAGATTCTAACAATAAATGATAATGGAGAAATAAAGTACAGTGTTGTTGAGGAAGGATATCCCAAACCAGATAAAAAATCTCAAATAAATGCAGCGCAATTATCTAAACTCACTGCGCTGATAAAAGAAACTGGTTTTATGGAAATTCCAACTGATTCTTTTCCTGTTCGAGTTGGGGTTGATGATTATAAAAAATATAGTATTAAAATAACTCTAAACGGGCAAACCAGACAAATTCATTGGGTTGAACAAAACGCGACCGATAAATTCATTCCGCCGATAATATCAATCGTTGAATTAGAGTTAGACCAAATTATTAATCAATTAATAGAATAAATAGCGAAGCGACTTGTTATTGGTATGATACCACTTTCTGGAGACTTGAAAAAAGCTAAAGGAATAGTTTCTGAAACAATAGACTCTAATGAGATTACAAGAGGAACTTCTACTCTAAAACGAGGATTAGCACACATGCTAAAAAATGGCGTGGTAATGGATGTTACAACAGTAGAGCAAGCACAAATTGCAGAGGATGCAGGTGCTGTATCTGTTATGGTTTTAGATAAACTTCCATCCGATGTTAGAAAAGCCGGAGGAGTTGCCCGTACTGCAAGCGTTAGAATAATTCAAGAAATTATGGATGCTGTTACTATTCCAGTAATGGCAAAATGTAGGATTGGACATGTATACGAAGCACGTGTACTAGAAGAGACAGATGTTGATATGATTGATGAATCAGAGGTGTTAACACCTGCTGATGAAAATCACCACATTTGGAAATGGGATTTTACCACACCTTTTGTTAACGGTTCACGTTCATTAGCAGAAGCACTTCGTAGAATAGAGGAAGGTGCAGCAATGATTAGAACAAAAGGTGAACCAGGAACTGGTAATGTTGCAGAAGCAGTACTTCACATAAAAAAACTCAATGATGAGCTAAGAACAATTAGAGCAATTTATGATTCTGGTGATAACCAAGATCTGGTTAGAATGGCAAGAGAATTTAGAGTTTCATTTGATCTAGTCAATGACACTGCTAAAATAGGTAGATTGCCAGTAGTTAATTTTGCAGCTGGTGGAATATCAACACCAGCAGATGCAGCATATCTGATGTCACTTGGATGTGATGGGATATTTGTTGGTTCAGGTGTTTTCAAAGCTGAAGATGCAAAAGAGCGTGCCCAAGCTATTGTTTTAGCTACAACCTTCTGGGAAGATGCAGATAAGGTTAAAGAAGCACAAAAAATGATTGATGAAAGACAATCAATGCTAGGTCTTGATGTCAAGGAATTAGAATTACGAATGCAAGAGCGTGGAAGTACTGCATGACTAAACTAAACATTGGAATTTTATCAATACAAGGAGATGTTTCAGAAAATGTTACTTCAACCGAAGATGCATTAAAAGAACTTGGCACTGATGGAATAGTAAATCAAGTAAAGACTCCTGAACAAATTTCGCAATTAGATGGCTTAATTATTCCAGGAGGGGAGAGTACAATGATTGGACAACTCTCGTTAGTTAATGGTTCGCTTAAGAAAATTAAAGAAAAAATTGAATCTGGTATGCCAGTTTTTGGAATTTGTGCAGGACTTATTTTGCTTTCAAAAAAGGCAAAAGACAGAGTTGTGGGAGACACTGATCAACCTCTTTTGGATTTGTTAGATGTTAAAGTGGAACGAAATTCTTTTGGGAGACAAAGAGATTCCTTTGAGGCAGAAGTTTCTATGAAACCAGTAAATATTTCCAAATTCAAAGGAATCTTCATTCGTGCTCCATCAATTTCAGAAGTAGGAAAAAATGTTGAGGTTCTTTCTAAATTTAATGAAAAAATCGTTGCAGTAAAACAAGGTAATATTCTTGCAACTGCGTTTCATCCAGAATTAACATCCGATATATCATTACACAAATATTTTGTAAATTTAATACAACAATCTTCAATTAAGCATAAATGATTTCTATTAGGAAATATTGAAACAATTCTACGTAATGTTTTATAATAATTAATAACTTGAACAGATGAAGTGAAAATAGGCACATTATTTACAACATTTATAATTACTATTTTACTTGTAGGCAGTCTAAATTCTAATCTCGGTTATAATGTATATGCTGATGACTCTTCTGAGAAAGATAAAAAAGAAGAAAAACATTTAGAGGAAAAAGAAAAACGAGAAGACGAAAAACTCAAACAAAAAGAATCAAAAGAAGAACATAAAGACAAAGTGGAAGAAAAGAAAAAAATCTTAAGTGACTTTGAAAAAGAACTAAAAGAAAAATATTTGAATCTAAAAAACGAATTTAAAGAAAAATATGCACAACTGAAAATTTCTAAAACTCAAAGTAATTTAGAATCATCACTTGCTACTAGTGATAATGATGAATTAGAAATAAAACTTAAAGAACTTAGATTGTTAGAACAGGAATTTCGAGAAAAAATTAAAGATCTAAAATTAGAAGCTAAAGAACACCTTAGTGAGCTCAAATCTGAGTTTAAAATTCAACAAGATGATAGAAAAAATCAAATCCGTGATAGAATTAATGAATTAAAAGAAAAATACAAAGATCAAATCAAAGAACATATTCATCGAAGTTCATCCGATTTAGAAAAATATCGCATAGAATATGAAAATAAAAAAATTGACATATGTCATATTCCTCCAGGAAATTCTGATGCTGCACATACGATTCGTATCTCAGTAAACGCACTAAAAGCCCATTTGGCACATGGAGATAATTTTGGAGCATGTGATGTGCAAAATGATAATGATGATAATACTCAAGAAGGAAAGAATTTTGAAATTAAATTAAAAGAACAACTTGGAGTGGGCGATAAATCAGATTAAATGAAAAATTATGGGGCACATTAATTGAAATATAATAAAAAAACCATCTGTGTTGTAACATTTCTTCTATTTTTTTCACTGACTATAGGTATTCCATCATCTGAAGCTGCAACATTTGTACTTGAAGACAAAAACATTTCCTATGAGATAGATGGGGGAAGCGTTACCAATATGTCACTTGATAGAAATTTCATTGAATTAATTGTTGAAATGGATACAACAGATGATGGGATACTCCAAGTTTCCATTCCAAGAACACTCTTAGATGCAAAATTTGAAGACACTGATGATATATTTTTCGTTATTGTAGATGGTTTCCAAACAGAGTATATTGAAATTACAAGCGATGTAGATAGTCGGACGATCATTATTCCATTCTTTCAAGGTGACACGCAAGTAGAAATTATTGGAACAGATATTTTAGATGAAGGACTAGTAGATGTAATTTCAGAAACTGAAATTGAAATTCCTTCTTGGGTTAAAAATAATGCAGGTTGGTGGGCTGATAACTTAATTGGAGACTCTGATTTTGTTTCTGGAATTCAATATTTGATTACTGAAGGAATTATGACAATACCATCAACACAGTCAGGTTCGTCTACTTCTCAAGAAATACCAACATGGATTAAAAATAATGCAGGTTGGTGGGCTGATAACCTGATTACTGATACTGACTTTGTTTCAGGCATCCAATATCTAATTACAAATGGAATATTGAGTGTATAATTTACTCAAGATTATGCATTGCCTTTAGATCTTTTTTAAAAATTTCAAGATTAGATGGAATTGAGATTGCAATCGAGTCTTTTAGAGAAAGACCTTTGTTCTTTTTTTCATTCCAAACATTTGAGTTAAATGTTATAATCTCGTCTGTGTATTTGCCAAAATCTTTGTGTGATTCCTTAGTTACCTGCTTTTGCATGTGAATGCTTTCAGTTGAATAAATTTTCTGCCATAGATATTCCGTAATCAAAGGTACTATTGGAGCTAGTAATTTTAGAATAGTCGAAAACACTTTATGAAGCGTAAAAATCGCAGCATTTTTTTCATCTTCTGAAAAACCAATACCATAAGCTCGTGCTTTTACCATTTCAATATATTGCGCAGCAAAAATATTCCAAGTAAATTCTCGTAGTACTACAGCAGGAATAAAGAAATTATACTCACTATATCCTCTTTCACACTCTTCAACTACCCTATTAAGCTCAGACAATATCCATTCGTCTGACTGTGTTGGGTTTCCGCTTTTTAAAACTGGAAAACCGGATAAAAATCTTGAAACATTCCATAATTTACTGAGGAATTTTTTTGTAGCTTCAATTTTTTGTTCAGAGCATCTAAAATCATGTCCATGGTTTATCTCACTTGCACTCCAAAACCTAAACGTGTCTGCTCCAAACTTTTGAATTATTGGAAGAGGATCCAATGCATTTCCTTTACTTTTGCTCATCTTCATTCCCTTTTCATCAAGGCCATATCCCATAATCCACGCCTCTGACCAAGGTTTTTGTCCAGTAAGCTGTTCACATCTTAAAAGAGAATAATACAGCCATGTTCTAACAATGTCTTTTGCCTGTGGTCTAAGTGTCGTTGGATAAGTTTTTTTGAAAAAATCTTCATCTTTTCCAAATTTTGTCACATAAAGTGCAGAAATACTAGAATCCATCCATGTATCAAAGGTTCTTTCTTCTCCAATAAATTCAGAGGCTCCACACTTTGTACATTTGTTTATTGGACACTTGTCCTTCCATGGTTGATAATATTTTCCAGGTTCTGGTACATGTGGTTCAGAACAACTCTTGCAATACCATATTGGAATCTCAGTACCATAATATCTTCGCCTAGATATTGGCCAGTCAATTGCAATTGACTCAAGCCAGTTTAGCAGAATTTGTTTATGCATTGGCGGATAAAACCGAATTTGTGAGCCAATCTTTTTCATTTTATCTACTACATCTAGTTGTTTGAGGTAAAATTCCTCCATGGGAATAATTTCTATTGGATTCTTACTTCTTTCAGATACTGGTGTCCTGTGCGTGATGTCTTCAGTTTTTTCTACCAGCCCATTCTTTTCAAGGTCTTCGATAATTTTTTGTCTTGCTTGTTTTGGTTTTAGTCCCTTATATTCTCCTGCAGCATCAGTCAGTCTCCCATCTAATCCAATGGCAACAACTTCCTCTAACTTGAATTCTCTAAATAATGCGACATCATTTTGATCACCGTAACTACACACCATGACTGCACCAGAACCAAATTCTTTTTGTGCAGAGTGATGTGTTTTAATCTCAACCTCAAAATTGAAAAGTGGAATTGTAGCCTTTTTGCCAATAAAATTGGTGTATCTCTCGTCATCTTGGTTGACGATAATTGTTTTGCAAGCGCAAAGCAGTTCGGGTCTTGTACTTGCGATGATTATGGTTTTTTGTAATTCCTTTACTTGAAATTTCATAAAAACAAGCTTTGTTGGCAAATCCTCATAGACAATTTCGGCATCTGCAATTGTGGTTCCAGATACCCAATCGTAATTGTTTGGTCTATTAGCCGTGTATATTAGACCCTCCTTCCATAGCGTGATGAAGGTTTGTTGGGTTAGGGCTCTGTATTCGTCTGAATCCGTTCTATAATATTTGGAAAATTGTCCACTGATCCCTAAGCTCTTCATAATTTGGATCATTTCTGCTTCTAAATCATCAAGCGCCTCACGACATAATTCTAAAAATTTTCCTCGTTCGGTTTCTCTCATCCGTATACCATTTTTTTTCTCAGTGTACAGCTCCACTGGCAACCCATTTCTATCAATTCCAATGGGAAAGTAGACGTTATTTCCAGCCATCCTAGCAGTACGGGCAATCATATCTATCTGAGAATAGTGTGCAGCTGCTCCAATATGCCATGGTCGTCCAGAGGGATATGGTGGAGGAGTATCTATTGTGAAATTCTTTTCTTTAGGGACAAAGTCATAGAGGCGCGAATCCTCCCAATTTTTTAGTATTTGTGATTCTAGCTGGGGATTCCAAGCTATCTCTTGTATCTTAGGTTCCATTTCCTATGGTTTTGTAATTTGTGATATAATGTGAGCACCCTTGTTGTATCCTTCATAGATGTATACTCCAACTGCCTCAATATTTTTGGGAAGCTTTGGAACAAGGAGTTTAATGATCTCTGTGGACAAGTTTTCTACCGTTGCCTCTCCTTTTAATAGATAAGTTGTGTTCTTTGGTACTTGTAGCTCAAACCTTCCTTTTGGTCCATCAAAAGAAATATTGTAATGAGACCCATCTTCATTTTTTAGATATTTTACGTTAATGAAAAATTTGTGATCAAGAATTGTAATTACCTCTTTGATAATTTTTTTTGCATCACCAAAATCAATTAACAGATTATTTTTCATCTGTCCTAAAAGCTCTACCATGACAGACGAGGTGTGTCCATGAAGAATAGAACATTTTTCAACAAGCGGCAAAATATGCGCATAATCAAATGCAAACGATGCATCTTCCATGAAAATTGAACCTGTTTGTGGTTCCTTGTCGTAAAATACAATTTCTTTTAATTCTTTGATTTGAGCTGCATACTTTGGCTG
>Ga0233417_10000233_pt1 | contig 16285 bp, 13 predicted proteins | sample Sed_MG_FD_189023 | JGI IMG/M metagenome (GOLD analysis project Ga0233417, IMG submission 189023) | Sediment microbial communities from Lake Towuti, South Sulawesi, Indonesia - Sediment_Towuti_2014_0.5_MG | ecosystem: Environmental > Aquatic > Freshwater > Lake > Sediment | place: Indonesia... | reverse complement strand
ATCGCGAGATGCCCGGTTGTCCCGTTCCCCGGCGAGCCGAAGAAGAGCTTGCCGGGTTCCTGCTTGGCGAGCGCGATGAACTCGGCGAGGTTCTTCGCCGGCGAGTCGTTCCGTACGACGAGCAGCATCGGCATGTCGGCGACCACGGTAATCGGCGCGAACGCCGTGGCCGGGTCGAACGGCATCTTCTGATACAGGCTCGCGTTGATCGTGAGGATGCCCGCCGACGACATGAGGAGCGTGTAGCCGTCGGGGTCGGCCCGCGCGACCGCGTCAGCGCCGACGTTCCCGCCCGCGCCGGGCCGGTTCTCGACGATGAACGGCCCGCCCATCGAGACGGTGAGCTTCTCGCCGACGGCGCGCGAGAGCACGTCGACCAGTCCGCCCGGCGCGAACGGCGCGACGATCTTGACCGGCTTCGCGGGATAGGCCTGCGCGGATGCGCTCGCCGGGAGCGCGGCAAACGCCACGGCGAGCGCGAACCCGCGGACTGCAGACGAAAACGCGAGCGGCTTTGGCACGGTGTTCCTCCTGTGGAGTGCGGCGCGGATCATAACGTCCCGCGCTGTACCATAGCGGCGTTGCGCCGAAGGAAATCCGCAATGGGCATCCGCGACACCGACCGCACGCTGCCGTCCAACCGGCTCATCTTCGAGGTCAGGCGCGACCCCGCCAGGCACCGGCGCCTGCTCGCCGATCTGGAATCCGTGATGACCGAGTACGGCCTCTCGGACGAGGAGAAGCAGGCCTGGCGACAGCTCGACCTGAAGCGCCTCGGCGAGCTCGGCGTCCACCCCTACTTCCTCCCGCAGGTGACGCGGCTCTTCAAGGGCGCCGGCTACAACCACAACGAGAGCGACGCGGCGCGGCTCTACGCCGCAAAGATGCTCAATGGCTGAGATCGTTTCCATCCTCGCGCTCTCCCACGCGCCGGGCGTCACCGGCTGGCTGGACAAGGCGCCGAAGGCGGAGCAGGAGGCGATGCTCGCGGGCTACGCCGCGCTCGCGCGCCGCCTGCGCGCGGCGCGGCCCGACGTCATCGTCGGCGTCGCGAACGACCACCTCCTCAACTTTCCGATGGAGAGCGTCCCCGACTGGTGCGTGGGCACCGCCGATCGCTGGCGCGGCCCCGCGGCCTGGTTCAAGGACTGGCTGAACGTCGCCGACTACGAGGTTGCCGGCCATCGCGCGCTCGCGCGCCACATCGTGCGCGACTCGGCGCGGCGCGGCTTCAATCTCGCCTTCTCCGAGACCCTGCAGTTCGACGACAACTTCTCGGTGCCGCTCAAGCTCCTCACGCCCGGCTACAACGTCCCGCTCGTCCCGATCCACATGAACTGCGTGATGCCGCCGCTGCCGGAGCCCGAGCGCTGCTACGCGTTCGGGCGCTGCCTCGCGGACGCAGTGCGCGCGTGGCCGGTCGCGAGGCGCGTCGCGATCATGGCGACCGGCGGCCTGTCGCATGATCCGGGCGGGCCGAAGTACTTCGCGGTGGACGAGCGCTTCGACCGCTGGTTTCTCGAGCTGCTGGCCGAGGGAAATCCGGCACAGGTGCTGCGTGAGGTGACGATCGACAGGATGATCGCCGCGGGTGACGGCGGCACGGTGGAGCTCCTCGCCTGGTTCGTCGCAATGGGCGCGGCCGGGGCGGGGCCGGCAGAGACCGTCTTCTACGTGCCATCCGTGCCGCTGCGCTGCGGGATGGGCGGCGTGACGTGGAAGGTCGCCGCGTGAGTCTGACGATCGCGATCGTCGGCGCCGGGATGGGCGGGCTGGCCGCCGCCGCGACGCTGCGACGCGCCGGCTTCGAGGTCGCGGTGTACGAGCAGGCGAACCGGTTCGCGCGCGTCGGCGCCGGCATCCAGATGATGCCGAACTCGATGAAGGTGCTGCGCGGCATCGGCGTCGAGAAGCGGCTGCGACGCGTCGCCTTCGCGCCGTACTCGCATCTCAACCGGATCGGCGACACGGGCGAGGTCACGAACGAGCTGCCGATGCCCGAGACGCTGTACGGCGCGCCGTATCTCTGCATGCATCGCGCCGAGCTCCACGAGGCGCTCGCCGCGGCGGTTGCGGCGGCGATCGTTCATCTGGGCAAGGAGCTCGTCGGGCTCGAGCAGCGCGGCGGACAGGTCGAGCTCGCGTTCGCCGATGGCACGCGCGTGCGAGCCGACGCCGTCGTCGGCGCCGACGGGGTCCATTCGACGGTGCGCGAGATTCTCCTCGGACCCGAGACGCCGCAGTGGAAGGGCCGCGTAGCCTACCGCGCCGTCTTCCCCGCGGCGCTCGTCGGTCGGGATCTCGGGCCGTCGCGCACCAAATGGTGGGGCGCCGACCGCCACATCGTCATCTACTACACGACCGCCGCGCGCGACGAGGTGTACTTCGTGACGAGCGTGCCCGAGCCGGTCGAGTGGATGACGCGCGAGTCGTGGTCGGCGAAGGGCGACGTGAGGGAGCTGCGCGCGGCCTACGAGAGCTTCCATCCGGACGTGCGGGCGGTGCTCGAGGGCTGCCCCGACTGCCACAAGTGGGCGATCCTCGAGCGCGATCCGCTGCCGCGCTGGAGCGACGGGCTGGTCGTGCTGCTCGGCGACGCGTGCCACCCGATGACGCCCTACATGGCGCAGGGCGCCGCGACGTCGATCGAGGACGCGGCGGTGCTCGCGCGCTGTCTGAAGGAGGTCGCCGGCGAGGACGTCGAGGGCGCGTTCCGGCGCTACGAGGCGCACCGCAAGCCGCGCACCTCGCGCATCCAGGCGATCTCGAGCGCGAACACGTGGCTGCGCACCGGCGAGCCCGACACCGCGTGGCTCTATGGCTACGACGCCTGGACGGTACCGCTGCCGCAGACTGTGCCCAGTTGAGCCGGGAACGGTGATCCGCGACCGGGCGCGAGACCCGGCGCGGGGATGAAGGGAGGACCGTGCAATCGACGCGGTATCGGGCTGCGTTTCTTGGCGCCTGTCTGCTCTGCGCCGCCGCGCAGGCGTTCGATGAATCGGGCGACGGCGAGTACGCCCTCCCGCGCGTGCGGCCGGAGGAGGCGATCGCGCTCAAGTTCACGCCGAGCGTGTACTTCACGTCGAACGAGCCGTGGGCGTACGACCTCAATCTGCGCGCCAACTACGGGCCGCACACCGCGTGGATCGGCTACTACGACCAGCCCGGCGAGTTCCGCCAGGCTCGGGTCGGCTACGAGTACACGTTCGACCTGCCGTTCGGGCGCGCGGTGGCCTCCGCGCAGTACGCGTCGCAGGGCTTCCTCGGCGGCAGCATCAACGCCGAGATCGGCGGCAGCGTGTACGGCCTCATCGGCTGGTCCCGCACCAACCTCAAGCCCTACTTCAACCTCAGCTTCGATCCGAACGATTCGATCCTCTTCGGCGTCGGCACGCGGCTCTTCCCCAGAACCGTCGTGAACCTGTTCCAGATCCGCGACGACCGGCTCTCCACCAGCCAGCAGGTGACTCATCTCATCGTGCGCACCCGCCCGGACGAGAAAACGCGCTGGAGCGTGGACGTCTTCTACAAGTCGGGGCGGCCCGAGGAAGGCTCGCCCGTATGGATCAGCGCGACCGGGGCGGGGATCACCTACGACTTCGAGCCGTGGTTCGCGCGGATCACCTGGGATCCCAACGTCAACTTCACGCCGAACAACATGCTGCGCATCGCGTTCGGGCGGCGCTTCTAGCGCGCGGCGCGCGGCGGTACCATTGCGCCTCTCCTGGAGGAGGGGATGGCGATGCGGGTTCTCACGAGCGCGTTCGCGGCGGTGCTGCTGGCCGTCGTCAATCAGGTCGGCGCGCAAGTCTGGCCGGCGAAGCCGATCCGCGTGATCGTGAACTTCCCGCCGGGCGGCGCGGCCGATCACATCGCGCGCCTGGTGGGCCCGCCGCTCGGCGAGGCGCTCGCGCAGCCGGTCGTAGTCGAGAACCGGGCGGGCGCGAACGGCAACATCGGCACCGAGGCGGTCGTCCGGTCCGCCCCCGACGGCTACACGCTCCTCATGTCCGCGGGCTCCCCCATCGTCATCAATCCGCACGTCTACGCGAAGCTGCCGTTCGATCCGCTCAAGGATCTGGAACCGGTCGCGCCGGCGGCGCGGATCGCGGTGTTCCTCGTGGTGCGCACCGGGCTTCCGGTGCAGACCATGGCCGAGCTGATCGCCTATGCTCGGGCGAACCCGGGGCGGCTCAACTACGGATCCCCGGGCAGCGGCAGCTCGCCGCACGTCGCCGCCGAGATGCTCAAGCGCGCGACGGGGATCGACATCGTCCACGTACCCTACAAGGGCGGGGGGCCGGCGCTTACCGATCTCCTCGCCGGGCAGCTCGATCTCTGGTTCGACCCGGGCGTCGGCCTACCGCACGTGAAAGCGGGCAAGCTTCGGCTCCTCGCGGTGGGCAGCCCGCGGCGCTCGCCGTTCTTCCCGGACACGCCGACGGTGGCGGAGGCCGGGGTCGCGGGCTTCGACGCCGACACCTGGTTCGGCTTCTACGCCCCCGCCGGCACGCCCGGCGAAATCACCGCGCGGCTCAACCGCGAGATCAACCGCATCCTGCAGACGCCTGCTGCGAAGGAGCGTCTCGCGGCGATCGGGGCCGAGGCAGTGCCCTTGAGCCAGCGCGAGTTCGCCGCGCTGCTGCGCGCCGACAGCGAGCGCTTCGGCGCGGTGATCCGCGCAGCGGGGATCAAGGCCGACTGAGGCCGCGGCGGCGGGCGATCCGCCGTCACCGGAACTCGATGATCGGCTGATCGACCGCGAGGCTGTCGCCCGGCTTCGCGAGCAGCTCCTTCACGACCACGTCGTTCTCGGCGCGCAGCACGTTCTCCATCTTCATCGCCTCGATCACCGCGAGGCGCTCGCCGGCCTTCACCTCCTGGCCCGGCGCGACCGCGACCTCGGTGAGGAGCCCCGGCATCGGCGCCATCAGGAACCGGGACAGATCCGGCGGCGGCTTGTCCGGCATCAGCGCCTGGGCCTTCGCGGCGTGCTCGGTGAGGACGAGCACCGTCGCCTCGACGCCGCCGTGGGCCATGCGGTACTTCATGCCGGCGCGCTCGAGCTGCACGTGCACCCGGCGCCCGTTCAGCGTGCCGGTGAAGAGCGGCTCGCCGAGCTTCCAGTCCGAGAGCACGGCGAACGAGCTGTCGGCGAGGAACACTTCCTGGCCGCCCGGGATCGAGCGGATGCGCACCGGATGCGGCCTACCGCGGAGCCAGACGATGCGCGTGTCGCCGAGGTCGCGCTCGTGGCCCGGCACCTGGCCGGCGATCTTCGCCGAGCGCTCGGCGTAGCGCCAGTGCACGGCGGCGGCGATCGAGATGAACAGGTTCGGATCCTCGATCGTCACCTCGGCCGGCCGGTACCCCTGCGGGAACTCCTCGGCGATGAAGCCGGTGTTGAACCGGCCCGCGGCGAACCTCGGGTGCCGGACAACCGCGCCGAGGAAGGCGGTATTGCTTGCCGGGCCGCGGATCACGAACGCGTCGAGCGCCTCGGCGAGCCGCAGCCGGGCTTCGTCGCGGTTGCCGCCGTGGCAGATCAGCTTGGCGATCATCGAGTCGTAGTGGATCGACACCTCGCCGCCGTCGTAGACGCCGGTGTCGACGCGGACCTCGCCGGCGCGCTCGCGCGGCGGCCGGAACACGATCAGCCGGCCGCTCGAGGGCAGGAAGTTCCGCGCCGGGTCCTCGGCGTTGATGCGCGCCTCGATCGCCCAGCCGGCGAGCTTCACGTCCTCCTGCCGGAAAGGCAGCTTCTCGCCCGCCGCGACGCGGATCATCAGCTCGACCAGGTCGAGGCCGGTGACGAGCTCGGTCACCGGGTGCTCGACCTGGAGGCGCGTGTTCATCTCCAGGAAGTAGAAGCCGCGGTCGGCGCCGACGACGAACTCCACCGTCCCGGCCGACCGGTACTTGACCGCCCTGGCGAGGACGACCGCCTGCTTCCCCATCGCGTGCCGCGTCTTATCGTCGAGGAAGGGCGAGGGCGCCTCCTCGAGCACCTTCTGGTGGCGGCGCTGGATCGAGCACTCGCGCTCCCAGAGGTACACGACGTTGCCGTGCGCGTCGCCGAGCACCTGCACCTCGATGTGGCGCGGCTCCTCGATGAACTTCTCGATGAAGACGCGATCGTCGCCGAAGGCGCTGCGCGCCTCGTTCTGGCAGCTCGCGAAGCCTTCGCGCGCCTCCGCATCGGAGCGGGCGATGCGCAGGCCCTTGCCGCCGCCGCCGGCGCTCGCCTTGATCATCACCGGGTAGCCGACCTTGCGCGCGACCGTGGCGGCGTGGGCGGCGTCCCGGATCACGTCGGTAAAGCCGGGGATCGTGCTCACGCCCGCCTGCTCGGCGAGCTTCTTGGCGGCGATCTTGTCGCCCATGCCGGCGATCGCTTCGAGGTTCGGGCCGATGAACACGATGCCCGCCGCAGCGAGCGCCTTCGCGAAGCTCTCGTTCTCGGACAGGAAGCCGTAACCGGGATGGGCCGCCTCCGCACCCGTCTGCCTGCACGCCGCGACGATGCGATCGATCGCGAGGTAGCTCTGCGCCGAAGGCGCCGGCCCGATCGGCACCGATTCGTCGGCCTGCGCGACGTGCAGCGCGTCGCGGTCGGCCTCCGAGTACACCGCCACGGTGCGGATGCCCATCCGCCGCGCCGTGCGGATCACCCGGCACGCGATCTCGCCGCGGTTCGCGATCAGGATCTTCTTGAACATGCTCGCGTCTGCGAGTGGCTACAAGGGAAGGTTCGAGTGCTTGCGCCAGGGGTTCGAGAGCTGCTTGTCGCGCAGCATCGCGAGCGAGCGGCAGATGCGCCGGCGCGTCTCGCGCGGCATGATCACGTCGTCGATGAACCCGCGGTGCCCGGCGATGAACGGGTTGGCGAACTTCTGCCGGTACTCCTCGGTGCGCTCGGCGATCCGCTCGCGGTCGCCGAGGTCCTTGCGGAAGATGATCTCGACCGCGCCCTTCGGCCCCATCACCGCGATCTCCGCCGACGGCCAGGCGAAGTTCACGTCGCCGCGCAGGTGCTTCGAGCTCATGACGTCGTAGGCCCCGCCGTACGCCTTGCGCGTGATCACCGTCACCTTCGGCACCGTCGCCTCGGCGTACGCGAACAGGAGCTTCGCACCGTGCTTGATGATCCCGCCGTGCTCCTGCGCGGTGCCGGGGAGGAAGCCGGGGACGTCGACGAAGGTGAGGATCGGGATGTTGAAGCAGTCGCAGAACCGCACGAACCGCGCGCCCTTGATCGAGCTGCGGATGTCGAGGCAGCCGGCGAGCACCAGCGGCTGGTTCGCGACGATGCCGACCGGCTGGCCGGCCAGGCGCGCGAACCCGACGACGATGTTCTTCGCGTGGTCGGGCTGGATCTCGAAGAACTCGCCCTCGTCGGCGACCTTGACGATGAGCTCCTTGATGTCGTAGGGCTTGTTCGGGTTGTCGGGCACCAGCGTGTCGAGCGAGGGGATCTCCCGCTCGGCCGGGTCGTCGGTCGGCCACGCGGGCGGCCGCGACTTGTTCGAGCCGGGCAGGTAGTTCACCAGCCGGCGCGTCATCATCAGCGCCTCGACGTCGTTCTCGAAGGCGCAGTCGGCGACGCCGGACTTCGTCGTGTGGGTGACCGCGCCGCCGAGCTCCTCCTGCGTGACCTCCTCGTGGGTCACCGTCTTCACCACCTCCGGGCCGGTGACGAACATGTAGGAAGTGTCCTTCACCATGAAGATGAAGTCGGTCATCGCAGGCGAGTACACCGCGCCGCCCGCGCACGGGCCCATGATCACCGAGATCTGCGGGATGACGCCCGAGGCGAGGACGTTCCGCTGAAATACCTCCGCGTAGCCACCGAGCGAGTCGACGCCCTCCTGGATCCGCGCGCCGCCGGAGTCGTTGAGCCCGATCACCGGCGCGCCGACCTGCATCGCCTTGTCCATGATCTTGCAGATCTTCTCGGCGTGCGCCTCGGAGAGCGCGCCGCCGAACACGGTGAAGTCCTGGCTGAAGACGAACACGAGCCGCCCGTTGATCGTGCCGTAGCCGGTCACCACGCCGTCACCCGGGATCTTCTGGTCGGCCATGCCGAAGTCGGTGCAGCGGTGCTCGACGAACATGTCCCACTCCTCGAAGGAGCCGGGGTCGAGCACGAGGTCGATGCGCTCGCGCGCGGTCAGCTTGCCGCGCGCGTGCTGCGTCTCGATCCGCTTCGCGCCGCCGCCGAGGCGGGCCTGCGCGCGCTTCTCTTCGAGCTGGCGGATGATCTCGTGCATGGTCCCTCTCCCCTAAACCCGTACGCGACCCCGCGTCAGCCGGGCGCGAGTAACCCACGCGCAGCGTTCAGCAACTTTGCGGCGGCGGCGGCGGGCGTCACCGTACCCGCGGCGACGGCGGCGCGCATGGCGGCGAGCTCGTGCTTCACCGCCGGGTGCTGGTAGAACCGCGCGCGCAGCTCGTGTTCGATCAGCGCGGCGAGCCAGTCGAGCGCCTGGTGCTTCCGCTTTGCCGCAGCCGCGCCGCTCGCTGTCATCGTCGCGCGGAAGCGCTCCGCCTCCCGCCACAGCGTCTCGATCCCCTCGGCCTTCAGCGCGCTCACCGCCACCGCGGGCGGCGCCCACCCGGCGCGCTGCGGCAGCATCGAGAGCGCGTTCGCGATCTGCGTGCGCGCGAGCTCCGCGGCCTTCGGGTCGAGGTCGGCCTTGTTGACCGCGACCAGGTCCACCAGCTCGAGGATGCCGCGCTTGATCGCCTGCAGGTCGTCGCCGGCGTTCGGCAGCGCGACCAGAATGAAGCAGTCGGTCATCCCGGCGACCGCCGTCTCGGACTGGCCGACGCCGACCGTCTCGACGATCACGATGTCGTGGCCGGCCGCTTCGCACACCAGCATCGCCTCGCGCGTCTTGTGCGCGACGCCGCCGAGCGTTCCGCCGGACGGGCTCGGCCGGATGAAGGCGTTCGGATCGCGCGCGAGCGACTCCATGCGCGTCTTGTCGCCGAGGATCGAGCCGCCCGAGAGCGCGCTCGTCGGATCGACCGCGAGCACCGCGACGCGATGGCCGCGCCGGGTGAGAAAGAGGCCGAACGTCTCGATGAACGTCGACTTGCCGGCGCCGGGCGCGCCGCTGATGCCGATGCGGAAGCTCCGGCCGGCGTGCGGCAGGAGCGTCTCGAGGATCGCTTCGGCGCGCGCCTGGTGGTCGCGCCGCGCGGACTCGACGAGCGTGATCGCCTTCGCGAGCGCCCGCGGGTCGCGGGCGAGGACGCCCGCTGCGAGCTTGCGGTCGGCGGGATCGAGCCGGTCGGGCGGCGGATGCGCCCGTTGGGCAGCCCGCATCAGGGAACCTCTGACTTGGGGGATCTACAAGGGGGCATGGCCCCCTTGTTCCGACGGCGCATCTAGACCGTGCCGGCGGCGACCCGCGCCTCGCGGATCGCGCCGAGCACGACGCGCGCGCAATCGGAGATCACCGTCCCCGGCCCGAACACCGCCGCGACCCCCGCCGCCTTGAGGAAATCGTAGTCCTGCTGCGGGACCACCCCGCCCACGACGACCACGATCTCCGGCGCGCCGAGCTTGCGCAGCGCCTCGACGAGCTGCGGCACGAGCGTCTTGTGGCCGGCGGCGAGCGTCGAGACGCCGATCGCATGGACGTCGTTCTCGATCGCCTGGCGCGCGGCTTCCTCCGGCGTCTGGAAGAGCGGGCCGATGTCGACGTCGAAGCCGAGGTCCGCGAACGCGGTCGCGATCACCTTCGCGCCGCGGTCGTGGCCGTCCTGGCCGAGCTTCGCGACCATGATGCGCGGCCGCCGGCCTTCCTCGGCGGCGAACTGGTCGATCTCGCCTCTGAGTCCCTGCCAGCTGGCGTCGTGCAGGAACGCCGCGCCGTACACGCCGGACACCGTCTGTGCGGCCGCCTGGTAGCGGCCCCAGACCTTCTCCAGCGCGTCGCTCACTTCGCCGACGCTCGCGCGGAGGCGGACCGCCTTGATCGAGAGGTCGAGCAGGTTTCCCTTTCCGGTGCGTGCCGCATCGGTGAGCGCCGCCAGCGCCGCGTCCACCGCCTTCTGGTTGCGCTTCGCTTTGACCGCCTTGAGCCGTTGCACCTGCGCCTCGCGCACGGCGGTGTTGTCGACCTCGCGGATGTCGACCGGCGGCTCGTTCTCGAGCTGGTACTTGTTCACGCCGACGATCACGTCCTCGCCGCGGTCGATGCGCGCCTGCTTCTCGGCCGCGCAGGCCTCGACCTTGAGCTTCGCCCAGCCCGACTGGACGGCCTTCGTCATGCCGCCCATCGACTCGATCTCCTCCATGATCGCCCACGCCTTGTCGGCCATGTCCTGGGTGAGCTTCTCCATCGTGTAGGAACCCGCCCACGGGTCGACGACCGCCGGGATGTGCGTCTCCTCCTGGATGATGAGCTGGGTGTTGCGCGCGATCCGCGCCGAGAAGTCGCTCGGCAGCGCGATCGCCTCGTCGAACGAGTTGGTGTGCAGCGACTGGGTGCCGCCGAACACCGCAGCGAGCGCCTCGATCGCGGTGCGCACGATGTTGTTGTACGGATCCTGCTCGGTGAGCGACCAGCCCGAGGTCTGCACGTGGGTGCGCAGCATCATCGAGCGCGGGCTCTTCGGGTTGAACTGCTTCATGATCCGCCACCACAGCAGCCGCGCCGCGCGCAGCTTCGCGACCTCGAGGTAGAAGTTCATGCCGACGCAGAAGAAGAACGACAGCCGCCCGGCGAACTCGTCGACGTCGAGCCCGCGCGGGAGCGCCGCGCGCACGTACTCGCGCCCGTCGGCGAGCGTGAACGCGAGCTCGAGCGCCTGCGTCGCGCCTGCTTCCTGGATGTGGTAGCCCGAGATCGAGATCGAGTTGAACCGTGGCATGTTGCGCGCGGTGTACTCGATGATGTCAGCGACGATCCGCATCGAGGGCTCGGGCCCGTAGATGTAGGTGTTGCGGACCATGAACTCCTTGAGGATGTCGTTCTGGATCGTCCCCGAGAGCTCGGCCTGGCCGACGCCTTGCTCTTCGGCTGCCACGACGTACCCGGCGAGCACCGGCAGCACCGCGCCGTTCATCGTCATCGAGACCGTGACCTTGTCGAGCGGGATGCCGTCGAAGAGGATCTTCATGTCCTCGACGGTGTCGATCGCGACGCCGGCCTTCCCCACGTCGCCGACGACCCGCGGGTGGTCGGAGTCGTAGCCGCGGTGGGTGGCGAGGTCGAACGCGACCGAGATGCCCTGCTGGCCGGCGGCGAGGTTGCGGCGGAAGAACGCGTTCGAGTCCTCGGCGGTCGAGAACCCGGCGTACTGCCGGATGGTCCACGGCCGCACCGCGTACATCGTGGCCTGCGGGCCGCGGATGAACGGCTCGAAGCCCGGCAACGTGTTGGCGTGCAGCAGGCTCTTGAGGTCGTCCGCGGTGTAGAGGGCCTTCACCTCGATGCCCTCGGGCGTTCGCCAGACGAGCCGCTCCGGGCTGCCGGCGGACTGCGCCGCCGCCTTCTGCCATTCCTCGAGGGTGGGGATCTTGGGAATCCGGTCGTTCATGTGCGCACCCGGCGCTCGCGTCGAACGCTCACATTCTAAGCGCGAACGCTGCGCAGCAACACGGTCAGCCTGGCCCCCTTTTGGAGGGGGGCGGCGCGAGAGCGCCGGGGGGCCTGGCGAGCCCGGCGAGCGCGAGGATCGTCTCGCCCTCGACCAGGGTGCCGAGGAGCACCGCGGGATAGCCGTAGCTCTGGATGAACGAGGCGAGGTCCGGGGCGAAATGCGCTCCGGTGGCGAAGCTCGCGCGAAACTATACTTCGCCCGACGGGAGGCGAACCACGATGAAGAAGGCCTGGCGCAAGCTGGTTGATCGCTACTGCGTGACCGACGGCAGGAAGTTCCGCCTCAAGCACTTCGATCCGGCCGACACCTTCGGTCTCCAGAGCGAGTTCAAGCAGGAGGCGAAGGAGCTGCTCCAGCGCGGCATCGAGCTTCTCGCCGAGTATCAGGACCAGCTGTACGCGCAGGACCGGTGGGCGGTGCTGCTCATCTTCCAGGCGATGGATGCCGCGGGCAAGGACGGCACGATCAAGCACGTCATGTCGGGGGTCAACCCGCAGGGCTGCCAGGTCTACTCGTTCAAGGCGCCCTCGAGCGAGGAGCTCGACCACGACTACCTGTGGCGCTGCGTGCCCGGGTTGCCGAACCGCGGCAACATCGGGATCTTCAACCGCTCCTACTACGAGGAGGTGCTGGTGGTGCGGGTCCATCAGGGGATCCTGCGCGCGCAGAAGCTGCCGCCGTCGCTCGTGACCAAGCGCATTTGGGAGGAGCGGTACCAGGACCTGCGCGGCTTCGAGCGCTACCTGTCCCGGCAGGGCACCGTCATCCGGAAGTTCTTCCTCTACGTCTCGAAGGACGAGCAGAAGAAGCGGTTCCTCGAGCGGCTCGACAACCCCGAGAAGAACTGGAAGTTCTCGGCCGCCGACGTGAGGGAGCGCCAGCACTGGGACGACTACATGGACGCCTACGAGGACGCGATCCGCGCGACCGCGACGCCGCACGCGCCCTGGTTCGTCGTGCCCGCCGACAACAAGTGGTTCACCCGGCTGGTGGTGGGCGCGGCGGTGCTCAAGACGCTGGAGGATCTCGACCTGCACTACCCGAAGGTCGGCAAGCAGCAGCGCGCCGAGCTCGCCGCGGCGCGCGCGACGCTCATGAAGGAGAAGGCGTGACGTCGCGGCCCGACGGGGTTTAGACTCTCTCGCGCGCCTGTCCGAACCACCCGTTCCGGGATTTCCATGCGGCATCTCGCCCTGCTCGCTGTCCTGCCCGTCCTCGCCGCGCCGCCCGCGCTCGCCGGCGGCTCGAACTACGGGGTCGCGCCGGGTGCGAAGACGCTCACCGGAAAAATCTCCGAGTGGCCGGTTCCGACGCCGAAATTCGCGCGCGACCCGGCGATCGGCCCCGACGGCAACATCTACATCGCCGTGATGCACGGAAACAGGATCGCGCGCTTCGACACGAAGACGCAGAAGTTCACCGAGTGGGACCTGCCCGACGGCGCGCGGCCGCACGGGCTCGTGGTGGCCGCCGACGGCACGATCTTCTACACCGGGAACGGCAACGGCACGATCGGCGAGCTCGACCCCAGGACCGGGAAGGTCATCGAGCACAAGACGCCCTCCGGCGGCGGTGGTCCGCACACCGCGGTCTTCGACGGTGCCGGCAACGTGTGGTTCACCGGCCAGAGCGGCGGCTACATCGGGCGCCTCGACCGCAAGAGCGGCAAGATCACCGAGTACAAAACGTCCGGCGGTCCGTACGGCCTGTCGATCGACAAGCAGGGCAACGTCTGGTTCTGCCGCTTCAACGCGGACTCGCTCGGCAAGCTCGATCCGAAGACCGGGCAGATCACGACGCTCAACACCGGTCCGGGCACCCGGCCGCGCCGCGTCGCCACGGCGCCCGACGGCACGCTTTGGGTTACCTACTACGGGAACGGCCGGCTCGGGCACATCGATCCCGTCGCGGGCAAGGTCCTCCGCGAGTACGAGATGCCGGCCGGCGAAAGCGCCGGGCCGTACGCGGTCGCCGTCGATGCGAAGGGACGCGTCTGGGCGAACGAGATCCAGACCGACACGGTCGCCCTGCTCGACCCGGCGACCGGGAAATTCGAGGTGTTCAAGCTGCCGTCGAAAGGCGTCGGAATCCGCAAGGCGATCGTCGACGGCGAGGGCCGCTACTGGTACATGGGCAGCCACAACGGGCGGCTCGGGGTGATCGAGTGAGGTAGCATTCCGTCCCGACAGAAAGCCGCGCCCACCTCGCGCGGCGCCGATCCTACACACTCCAGGAGTTGACCATGGCATCCCGATTCATCCGCAGCATCCCGATCCTCGCGCTCGCCGCCGCGACCGGCGCCTGGGCGCAGACCTACCCGACCAAGCCGGTGACGATGATCGTGCCGTTCGCCGCAGGCGGCCCGACCGACACGGTGGCGCGGACGATCAGCGTCGCGATGCAGAACGTCCTCAAGCAGACGGTGCTGGTCGAGAACGTCGGCGGCGCGGGCGGCACGCTCGGCGTCGCCCGAGTGGCGCGCGCGACGCCCGACGGCTACACGATCCTGCTGTACCACATCGGCATGTCGACCGCGCCGGCGCTCTACCGCAAGCTGCCGTTCGACCCGCTGAAGGACTTCGAGTACATCGGGCTCGTCAACGAGGTGCCGATGACGCTGATCGGCAAGTCGACCCTCCAGGCGAACAACTTCAAGGAGCTGCTCGCCTGGATCAAGGCGACCGGCAACAAGGTCAACTACGGCAACGCCGGCCTCGGCGCCGCCTCGCACCTGTGCGGGCTGCTCTTCATGAGCACGATCGAGGTCGACATGACCACCATCTCGTACAAGGGCACTGCGCCGGCGATGAACGATCTCCTCGGCGGCCAGATCGACCTGATGTGCGACCAGACGACCAACACCACCTCGCAGATCAAGGGCGGCAAGGTGAAGGCCTACGCGGTGACGAGCCCGAAGCGCGTCCCGTCGCTACCGAACCTGCCGACGCTGCAGTAGGAGGGGCTGAAGGGCTTCGAGGTCCTGATCTGGCACGCGCTCTACGCGCCGAAGGGCACGCCGAAGCCGGTCATCGACGCGCTCGTCAAGGCGAACCAGGAGGCGATCAAGGACGCCACCGTCAAGCAGCGCTTCGCGGATCTCGGCGCCGAGTCGGTGTCGGCGGACCGGGCGACGCCGGCCTACCTGCAGAAGTTCCTCGCCGCCGAGATCGCCAAGTGGGGGCCGATCATCAAGAAGGCCGGGCAGTACGCGGACTGAAGGGGGCGCGGGTGGCGCCGCGAAGCCCCGCAGCCTTGCTGCGGGGCTTTTCGCTTTTCGTCCTCGCGTTCGTCAGCGCCGCGCACGCCGACGAGGTCCTCTGGCAGAAGCTTCAGGCCGGCGGGCTCGTCGTGTTCGTCCGCCACGGCCTGACCGACCCCGGCGCCGGCGATCCGCCGGGCTTCCGGCTCGGCGACTGCAAGACCGAGCGCAACCTGAACGCCGAAGGGCGTGCCGAGTCGAAGCGGCTCGGGGAAGCGTTCCGCCGCCGGAAGGTGCCGGTCGCGCAGGTGCTCTCGAGCGAGTGGTGCCGCTGCCGTGATACCGCCGAGCTCGCCTTCGGCCGGTCAGAGCCCTGGCCGGCGCTCAACAACCTGTTCGGGCGGCCGGAGAACGCCGAGCCGCAGCGGCGCGCGATGCTCGAGCGCGCGAGCCGGTTCCAGGGATCGGGCAACCTGATCCTCGTCTCGCACGGCAGCACGATCGTCACCGTCGCCGGCATCCATCCGGCCATGGGGGAGATGGTGGTGATGCGACCCGCGGGGCCGGAGAAACTCGAGCTCGTCGGGAGGATGAAGGTCGGAGGCTGACTCGCGCGCCGGCAGGGCGGGACGCTACTCGCCGAGGAACTGATCGATCGGACCGCGGACCGCGTCCGGGGCTTCCTCGGGAATGAAATGGCCGCAGTCCGCCGGAAAGCCCCGCACGTCGCGCGCGTACTCGCGCCACACCGCGAGCGGGTCGGCGAACGCTTTCCGGCCGACGAAGGTCTGCGACCAGACGGCGAGCGTCGGGCAGGTGATCTTCCGGCCGGCCTCCAGGTCGGCGCGATCGTGCTCGTCGTCGAGCGTTGCCCCGGCGCGGTAGTCGGCACAGGTCGCGGCGATCACCGCCGGATTCGCAAACGCGCGGCGGTACTCGGGCAGCGCGTCCTCGAGCTTCGAAAAATCGCGGGCCCACTTGCGGCAGCAGAACTCGAGCCAGCGGTCCGGATCTCCGCCGATGAGCCGCTCCGGCATCCCGCCGCCTTGCGCGAGGAATCCCCAGTGGAACGTGCCGAGCGCGAACTCCCGCTTCGCCGCGGCCCACATCGCGCCGGTCGGGACGATATCCAGCACCACGAGCCTGGCGACCTCTTCGGGATGGTCGAACGCCATGCGGTAGGCGACGCGCGCGCCGCGGTCGTGGCCGACGACCGCGAACCGCTGGTGGCCGAGCGCGCGCATCAGCGCGACGAGCTCGGCGGCCATCGCGCGCTTGGAGTAGTTCGACGAATCGGGCAGCGGCGCCGGGGCGTCGCTCGCGCCGTAGCCTTTCAGATCCGGCGCGACGACCGTGAAGCGCCGCGCGAGCGCGGGCGCGAGATGCCGCCAGACGAGGTGCGTCTGCGGGTAGCCGTGCAGAAGCAGCACGGCGGGGCCGGACCCCGCCGTGTGCAGGCTGAGCGTC
>Ga0233417_10000232_pt1 | contig 16313 bp, 8 predicted proteins | sample Sed_MG_FD_189023 | JGI IMG/M metagenome (GOLD analysis project Ga0233417, IMG submission 189023) | Sediment microbial communities from Lake Towuti, South Sulawesi, Indonesia - Sediment_Towuti_2014_0.5_MG | ecosystem: Environmental > Aquatic > Freshwater > Lake > Sediment | place: Indonesia... | reverse complement strand
GCTCTTCGGTGATCCGGATCTCGTAGCGGCCCTCCTCCTCGGCCAAGACCGCCCCGGGAATCTGCACGTACTCGTCGTGATCGACCGCAAAGACCTGGCCGTCGCCGGAGGAAGCCCCCAGCGGCGCCACCCCCAGCACGTCGGTCAGAAACTCGAACCGCCGCCCATTGTAAGTGAAGATCATCGGGCAGGAGCCGGACAGCTTCGGCGCTTCCTTGTACCGCGCCAGTTGGTTGGCCGCCTGCCGCGTCTCGTTCTGGATCAGGCCGTTGGGCCAGGTGATACGGACGGTGTCGATTTCCTTGTAGGAGCGCAGCCCAAAGGTCAGCGGCACCCCCTGATACACCTTCTTCTGGTACAGCGACCCCGCCTTAACCTCCACCTCCGAGCCCGGCGCCAGCTTCGCGTTCTTCACGCCGGAAAGCGCGACCTGGAACCATTGGTGTTTCGCCGCAGTGCGATTGAGGAGCAGGTGGATGGTGCCGTCTGCGGCAACCGCGGCCAGGTCGGTCCTGCCGTCGCGGTCGAAATCAGCCTCCGCCCACGCGGAGGCGGCCGGGAACCGCGCGGGCTTCACCGGGCTGCTGAATGCCCCCCGGCCGAGGTTACGCAAGATTCCACCGCCCGTAACAATGTCGCCGGCGCCGCGGCTCTCCGTGTCGGCAAAGAGGAACCGGCCGCTGGCGCCGGAAGGCAGTGGCTTCGGCTCCAGTCTTCCGTTCCGGTTCAATAACAGATGCAGTCCGGTGGGCGAGGCGGCAGCGAGGTCCGGCCAACTGTTGTTGTCAACATCGTAGCTCGCGAGGGAAACCGATCCCGCCGGCAAGGCGTCGAGCGTCGTGACCTCGTAATGCCCTCGAGTGCGATCCAGGTAGAGCACCGCCGGGCGGTCCCGGTAGACGAGCGCCAGGTCGGTCGCCTTGCTGTCCGGGATAACCCGTAACGTCGTTCCACCAGTGGCGTGACCCGGCACAAAGGGAAAATCGGAAGTCCGGTTGGCGAACCCGGCGGCCCCTTCGTTCCGCAGAAGTACGGACTTGGCCCCGAGAAGGAACAGATCAAGGTCGTAATCGTGGTCGTAGTCCAGCCAGACCGCTGCTTCGAACCTTCCAGGGGCAAGATCGGCCTGCTTTTCGAACTTCGCCTTGCTGTTGTGGAACAGGACTGCACCGCTATCGCTCAGGACGCACAGGTCGGCCAGACCATCGTTGTCGGCATCGCCGGGAACCACCGAAACAACATGGCCGGCAACCTCCAGTCCGGTCTGGCGGAACCGTTCAACTCCGGCCCGGTACAGCAGGATCCCCTTCGAGGAGAACACGAGCAAATCAGGTTTCTCGTCTCCCTCGACGTCGAGCACTGCCAGGCCGGCGGTGAGAGGGTCCGCGACGCCCTCCAGGCGGCGGTCTTCCAATTCCACGCCTTTCGGCGCGCTGACCTCTTCGAGCGATCTGGCCTCAATCGGATCGTACAATTCGGAGTAGAAGCTCCACTCCATGTCTTCGCTCTCATCGAGCGCTTTTTGCGTCTCCTTCGCTTTCTGGAAGGCCTCCATCTCCCGCGCCGCTTCGGCGTCGCGGCCGGCTAGGCGGTGGATGTTGTAGATCTGATAACGCGGGGCGACGAGGTTCGGGTTCAGCCTCAAGCTCTCGCGGAAGTAGTGCAACGCCTTCTCTTCGTTCCCAAGGAGGTTGCTCAGGAGGCCGAGTTGGTACCGCGTGACCGCCTCGTCGCGTACGCGTTGCGCCATCCCCTCGAACTGCTTGATCGCATCCTCGTAACGGTGCTCTTTCTTATACGCTATGCCGAGGTTGAACCAGGTGTGGGGAATCGACGCATCCTGCTTCTGGACCATCTCCAGCGCCGCGATGCCCTCTTTGGTGCGGTCCGCGCGCAACAACGCCAGACCGTAGTTGAGGCGGTCGCGAACAGAGTCCGGCGCCAGGGCCAGGGCCTTGTTGAGTTCCTCCACTGCCTCCGCTTTCATCGAAGGGTTCTCGTAGAGAGCCTTGCCGAGGTTGCGGTGTTGCCAGAGGCGGTCTTCTTTGTCATCGGCCGCGCTGCGAAGAAGCAGAGCGGCGAGAGCGACGGTGGTGACTGCCAACAGGAGACGAGAAGCAGTTCTCATTTTTCAGTCCGTACCCGAAGCAGGTTCCGGCCGGCCGCATCGGCCAGCTCTTCTTGTATATTAGTATTCGAGCAGGCGCAGGCGGGGTCTTCGCTGGGCATCGTGGACCGGACCGGCGATTACTGCCGGGCAGGGCGCCACCACTTCTCGAGTCCGATTACCAAACCTATGCTGCAATTGGGCAGACGATTTCTGTTGCCTTTGTCCATCTCGGGGCTTGTCCTCATGACGACGCTCCTATGGAGCCAGGCTCCGCCGCTTTTTGAGGAAATCCCGTCCTCGGCTAGCGGTATCACCTGGACTCACGAGAGCGCGATGTCCGAAGACCACTACCTCCCGGAGTCGATGCCGCCCGGAGTGGCGTTCTTCGACTACAACAACGACGGCTGGATGGACATCTTCCTTGTCAACACCGGCCCCTGCGACTTTTACACTCCCAAGTCTGCCCTGAAGAACGCGCTTTACAGGAACAACGGCGACGGGACGTTCACGGATGTGGCTGAGAAGGCGGGCGTGGCCGAAACGAAGAGCTTCGGCATGGGGGTGGTCGTGGGCGACTACGACAACGACGGCTGGCAGGACATGATCGTGACCGGCTACGGGGGCTTCCGTGTGTACCACAACAACGGCGATGGCGCCTTCGAGGACGTCACGGAGAGCTGCGGCCTCAAGCAGACCCCGTGGACCACCAGCGGCGTCTTCTACGACTTTGACAACGACGGGTGGCCCGACCTGCACCTGCTCGAGTTCTGCGAGTACACCAAAGACGTCTCCTGCGGCGGGAACAAGCTGGGGAGGAAGTTCTATTGCGTCCCGCGCATCTTCAATCCAGCGCACAGCCTCGTGTACCGCAACAACGGGGACGGCACGTTCACCGACGTAACGAAGGGTACCGCGATCGAGAAGGCCCTCGGTAAAGGCATGAGCGCCATTACCACGGACATCAACGGCGACGGCCTGCTCGACCTCTTCGTCAGCAACGACACCGTGCAGAATTTCCTGTTCATGAACCGAGGCGCCGGGCAGTGGGACGAAATCGGGCTCTCCAGCTTAGTCGGCTATAGTGCTAATGGCCAGCCGCGCTCCGGAATGGGGGTCGAGGCGGCGGACTTCGACGCCGACGGCTGGGAAGACCTTTACGTGGCCAACATCGACCAGGAGATGTTCTCTCTATATAAGAATCGCAACGGCAAGGAGATCTTCTCGGACGTGGCCGCCCAGCATGGAATCGCCCAGGCAAGCCGCAAGCTCAGCGGCTGGGGCGTGAAGTTCTTCGACTTCGATCTGGATGGCTGGCAGGACCTGTTCCAGGTCAACGGCCACCCGGACGACATGGTTGAGTCCTATTCGATGAGCGTCAAGTGGAAGGAGCCACCTTTCTTCTTCAGGAACGAGAACGGCAAGCTGCGGAACATCAGCGCGGAGGCCGGCCCGATCTTCCAGAAAGACCTGACGGCGCGCGGCATGGCCGTGGGGGACTACAACAATGACGGCCGCATCGATGTGATGATCGGCAACCTGGGCGACGCGCCGATCCTGCTCAAAAACAACGCGGGCCAGGGCCGGCACTGGGCGGGCTTGCAGCTTCAGGGTGTCAAGTGCAACCGTGACGCCATCGGCGCCCGCATTACCTGGTCGGCGGGCGGCGTTACACGCAGCCGTCAGAAGAACCGTGGCGGCAGCTACCTCTCCTCACACGATCCTCGCGAGGTCCTGGGCCTCGGCACGGCGGACAAGCTTGACTGGGTCGAGATCAAATGGCCTCTGCCAAGCGGTCGCGTCGAGCGCTTTCTCAGCGTGCCCATCGACAAATACACAAAGATCGTCGAAGGCACGGGCGTTCCGCCGTCCTGACTCGACGTCTATTGCATTGATGCGCCGGCCAGCGGCTGGATGAACCGCAAGGGCGGCCGGGTGTTGTACTCCCGCCGGTACGCCAGGCGCCACGGATCGTCCGGATACTTCTCTCCGGCCGGGTACGGGTAGCCCGACATCCGGTGGAACGGCAGCGGCTCCACCGTCTGCGAATAGGCCGTGTTCGGGTCGCGGTCCTTCTCCCAGCCGTCCACCTTTAGCAGAAAGTCGCGCCGCCAGCCCGGCGCCAGCGGCGGCAGCGAGGCCGCCTCGAAGCTCAGCCGCAACTCGTCGCCCGAGCCCATGATGACCATCCGGTCGTCCACCGCGGCCAGCAACTCCTGCACGTCCCCATACCGCGTGTACAGCCCCGGCGTCGGGTTCCAGTGCGACACCATCCGCACCCGGCCGTAGTCGAAATGCTCCGGCTGCTTCCGCTGCCGGTGCACCCGCCGCTGGGAGAATCCGTGGAAGCCCAACTCCGCCCGTACCGTCTTCACCGGCTGCAACCGCGCCGCCGGCGCCGAGGCGTCCTCCCCCAAAAAGATCTCGTCCCAATACACGCACAGGTTGGTCACGATCCGCACCTTCCGCTCGGCCGACAGGAACTTCCCCGTCAGGTCGACCGCGATCGTCTTCGTCTTGCCTGACGGCATGCCCATGTCCTCGATCACCGTCCGCCAGCGGCCGGCCGCGTCCTTCACCTGCAAGGACGGCGTCCGCAGCCCGCCGTTGCCCTCCTGTGCCGCCGCCAGAAACGTGCTCCCGTCGGCCCAGTCCACCCAACCGGTCAGCACCAGCACCGCCCGGTTGTCTTGGGCCGCCGCGCCGAAGTCCAACTCCAGCGCATGCATCTCGGCCACCCCGGCGTAGTTGCGGCGAAAGCCGCTCACGTAGCGCCGGTCGCGCAACCGCAGCGCTTCCCGCCAGTTGCGCCCCTGCTCGTCAAAGGCCGCCACCGGGTAGATCCGCTCCTTCACCCCGTACAAACGGAACTCGGCAAACGGCGGGCTCTTCCACTTGTCGTTGCTGAAGATGTCCACCGCCGCCGGGTGATCCACCGCCAGCAGTTGAATCTCGTCCAGGTAGCTCACCTCGGCCAGCTCTTCCGTGATCCGGATCTCGTAGCGGCCGTCCCGCCCGGCCAAGGCCGCCCCGGGAATCTGCACGTACTCGTCGTGATCGACGGCAAAGACCTGACCGTCGCCGGAGGAAGCTCCCAGCGGCGCCACCCCCAGCACGTCGGTCAGAAACTCAAACCGCTGCCCGTTGTAAGTGAAGATCATCGGGCAGGAGCCGGACAGCTTCGGCGCTTCCTTGTACCGCGCCAGTTGGTTGGCCGCCTGCCGCGTCTCGTTCTGGATCAAACCGTTGGGCCAGGTGATGCGGACGGTGTCGATCTCCTTGTAGGACCGCAGGCCGAAGGTCAGCGGCACCCCCTGGTAGACCTGCTTTTGGTACAGCGTCCCCGCCTTCACCTCCACCTCCGAGCCTTGCGCCAGCTTCGCGTTCTTGACGCCGGACAAGATGACCTGGAACCACTGGTGTCTCGCGGCGGTGCGATTAAGCAGAAGGTGGATGCTGCCGTCTCCGGCAACCGCGGCGAGGTCGGTCCTGCCGTCGCGGTCGAAGTCCGCCACAGCCCAGGCTCTCCCCTGCGGCAGGCCGGCCGGCTGAGCTGGGGAGAACCGAAGGAGACCTTCATTACGCAAGAGGCCGCTCGCGGAGACAAGGTCCACCAATCCCCGGCGCTCCAGATCGACCGGCTGAAGGTCCGACGCAGCGATCGACTCGACGGCAGCGCGCCCCCACTTGCCTAGCCGATTGCGCAAAACGCCGACGCTCTCGCCGCGACGGAAGGCAAGGTCAATCGCCCCGTCGTTATCGAGGTCTTGTGCGAGCAGCGAGGACGCTCCGGCCGGGACCGCATCGAGCGGCGCCGCTTCGAACAAGCCGGCGAGCCGGTCGCGGTACAACACGGCAACGCGATCACGATAAGAAACGACTACATCGAGTCCCTTTGCATCCGCTACTGCTCGAATGGGGATCGCATCGAGTGACTGGCCTGGCACAAATGGGAAGTCCTTGGTTCGATCTTGGAAGCGCGCCGGGCCCTGGTTTCGAAGAAGTGCGAAGCGGTCGCCGATCAACAAAAGGTCGAGGTCGTAGTCGTGATCGTAATCGAGCCAGAGCGCCTTGCGGAACGATCCGGCAGCGAGGCTGCCGGGTTGTCTCTCGAACCTGCCTTTGCGATTCCGATAGAGCGAAGCGCCATCAGCGGTGAGAACGCATAAGTCGGGCAGGCCGTCGTTGTCGTAGTCCCCCACGGCAACCGAGATAACAGCGCCCACGCCCGACAAGCCCGCATCGACCGGCTCAGCAGCGCCGCGATACAAGATCAGGCCGGCCGACGACCAGACCAGCAAGTCGGCGCGGCCGGCGCCTTCGGCATCAAGCACAACCATGCCAGCCGTGTCCGCATCGGCCTTGCCCTTGAGCGCGCGAGCCTCAAGCCGGACCGTGGATGCCGGGGCGGTTCCCGCCGCGTCGCGCGGGTCGATTTCTTCGTAAATCTCGGCGTAATAGCTCCAGTTGGGATCTTCCGAAGTCGCGTCAGGGCCCTCCTGTCGTTTCTTGACCTGCTGGAACTTCTGGAGCGCCCGTTCGGCTTCGGCGGTTCGCTCCGCCTCGCGGTGGATGTCAAAGATCTGGAACAGCGGAGCGGCGAAGTTCGGGTCGAGCCTGGAAGCCAGCTCGAGTTCCTTCAGCGCATCCCGAGCCCGGTCCGTGTAACGGTAGAGGACTCCGAGGTTGTAATGAGAGATTGGCTCATCGGGTACCAGTTGCACCATTCGCTCGAACTGCACGATGGCGCGGTCATACTGCCCTTTCTTCTTGTAGGCGATCCCAAGGTTGAACCACGTGTGCGGGATCGACGGATCCGCCTTCTGCACTTTCTCCAGTTCGGCGATGCCGTCTTCCACTTTCATGGTTCTCAGCAGCGCCAGGCCGTAGTTGACACGTTCGCGCAAGGAGTCGGGCGCCAGCGCCAGAGCCTTGCGGAACTGCTCCACCGCCTCGGCGTGTGTCGTCTGGTTCTCATAGAACGCCTTCCCCAGGTTGCGCAGGCGCAGCAGTTGCTCTCTCTGGGGATCCGCGCCGCGCAGAACAAGCAGGACCGCTCCGCAAACGAGCAGGGGCCCGGCACACCACCTGAGGAGCGGACGGAATGGCTTAAGCTCTCGGCTCATTGTGACCTCGTAGAAACATTACTACCACGCCGGCGCTGGGCGGGTGGCGGCAGATGCCTGGGCAGTCAGCGCTCGGTGAAACGGTAGGCGACCAGTTCCGACTCGCGGGCGGCGCCGGCCACGGTGCTGGTCTTGAGGAGCGCCTGAAAGTAAGGAAGCCGGTCACGATCCGTGTTCAGGTCCATGGCTCGCAACAGCTTCAGAAACAGCTCTCCATTGGTGACGCTCTCACCGGCAGCCTCGGTTCCTTCCATCGACGTGCCGGCGATGATGAGTACATTCCCGTTGCGGTTCAGGTTGGGACATAGCGCAATCAACCCGTAGGTTTCGGTCGTGGTACCGTCCTTGCCTCCCGCCCTGTAGACCGGCAGTTCGCCGGAGCGCGGCGACTTGTTCCTCAGGTAGGATTTCCGCAGGGCCTCGTCCACCTCGAAGTTGAAATTGAGATGCGGCTCAAACAACTCCACCCATGGATTGGCGCGCGTGCTTCCGAGCAATACGAAATTGGCGGCCTTGAAATCGCGAACCTGCAAATTCCTCGCGTATCGGATGAGGGTGCGATCACGGAAGGACGAGCTGTGCTGGAGAATCCGCGCGGTAAGGTCCGAATCGGCAAGGCTGGTGTACTGCCGTGACGAAATCAAATCCAGTACCGCGCTCATCTCCGGCGAGATGCCGGCCTGCTTCAGGTTCCGCGGGTAATCCCGGCTCAGGTACTCGCTGAGCGAGACCGGGCGCCTGGTCAAGTCCTGAAGCAGCACAAAGCAGGAATCGGCCACGACAACGTACGTTTGATGGCCGGTATCGAACAGCTCCGACCACAACAAGCGCCGTAGAGTCGAAGTGGCCGGATCGAGTGGAGGCGCGCCGCGCTTCCACAACCAAATGCACAGAGCGGCCAGAACCGCGACAGCCAGGCCCAGGGCGATTGTCGTTGATCTGGGGCCGCGTTCCCTCACCGGTTGCTCCGCAGCCCGAGTCGTCTCCTTCACCGTAGGCGTTGGGGCAGCAACCGGCCGTGGTTCGAACGTCGGGATGTAGGTCCCTTTGGGGATTTCAATCACCGTGGGTTCGTCGCGGCCTTCCTTGTCGAAGTAGTCGGCCAGCCGCTTTCGAAGCTGGCGCGCTTCCACGCGGACGATGTTGTCTTCGTTGGAGTTGTAGTCGGCACGCCGTCCAAAGACCCGGCAGCCGATGAGCTGCTCGTTGATTTGTTCGGGCTGGTTGGCGAGGGCCTTTTCGCAAACATACAGCAGGAACTCACGGAGTTTCGGCGATTTCTGGAAATGCGGGCTGACGGCGACCCTCACAACCAGGGCCCACCGATCGTCAGTCTGAGGTATTGCGACGGCCGGAGGGACGAACTCCGTCTTCCGGACGCCGCTGTCGGCACCCACTACTATCCCCCAAATTCAGACGCAGCCCGAGTTTATCAACTCGATCTGCCGGGCGCAACCGATCAGCCGCCGATCCGCCGACGATGGCCAGAACGGTTCTTTGGGAGGAGCGGCGGCAATTCTGGAGGCAAATCCGGCATGGCAGCGGCATACGCCATAATGGAAAGGGATTGTCCTTTTTGAACCTGCCGGTCACTCGCTTCCTGTTCTCGGTTGCCGCCGCTCTCCTTGCCGCCTTGATGCTGAGGCTGCCTGCCCCTGGTGCCGACGCAGCCCAGCGCCCGCACTTCATTGATGTCGCCTCGCGATCGCGGTTCTCCTACATCTCGAACAACAGCTTCACCGGCCGCAAGTACTTTCCTCAGCCCATGTGTGGCGGCATCGCCGTGTTCGACTACGACAACGACGGCAAGATGGATATCTTCTTCACCAACGGGGCGAAGTTGCCGGAACTGAAGCGCACTGATCCGAGCTTCCACAGTTGTCTCTTGCGCAACAAAGGCGACGGCGCCTTCGAGGATGTAACCCGGAAGGCCGGGGTGGCCGGAGAGCACATCGATTTCAGCTACGGCGTCGCCGCGGGGGATTATGACAACGACGGCTTCGTCGATCTGTTCGTCGCCAACACCGGGAAGAACACGCTCTTTCACAACAAAGGCGACGGAACCTTCTCCGACCTGACGGACGCATCGGGCCTGGCGGTGAAGCCTGAGAACACCCTAAGCGTACAGGCGGCCTGGTTCGACGCCGACAATGACGGCTTGCTCGACTTGATCCTCTCCAACTACACCTTCTGGACGCCCCAGACCGACCAGCGGTGCGCGCGGGACGGAATCGACTTCTACTGCCATCCGAAGACATACGAAAGCGTGCCTCACCGCCTGTATCGCAACCTTGGCAACGGAAGGTTCGAGGACATCACCGAGAAGGCGGGTTTCGGCACGGCGCTAGGCAAGGGAATGGGCATTGGCCTCGCCGACTTCAATGATGACGGCCGCATGGACGTGTTCGTCGCCAACGACACGGTGCGCAATTTCCTCTACGTGAACCAAGGCAACGGCACGTTCAAGGAGCAGGGCCTGCTTTACGGCGTCGCTTACAACGACAGTGGCGCCACGGTCTCGGCCATGGGGTGCGACGTCAAGGATTACGACAACGACGGCTGGGTAGACGTCTTCTACAACAACTTGATGGGCCAGATTTGGGCGCTGTTCCGCAACCAAAAGGGACGGTCGTTCCGCTACGTCTCGCCGTCGACGCAGATCGCGCAGCTCAGTGAATCCCGCTCCGGCTGGAGCAATGGTTTCATTGATTACAACAACGACGGCTGGAAGGACCTCTACTCTTCCAATGGCGACGTCGATTACATCGTGCCGAACGCCCGGCAGCACGATTCGATGTTCGAGAATGTGGACGGCAAACAGTTCCTGGACGTCTCGAAGGAGATGGGGAGAGATTTCCTGCGGGAGGGCTTCCAGCGCGGCTCCGCCTTCGGCGACCTCAACAACGACGGCTTCCTCGATCTGGTGGTTACATCGCTAAACGAGCGCCCGCGCATCCTGCTCAACTCGGCCGGCAACGGAAACCACTGGCTTCTCATCGAGGCCGTGGGAACCAAGAGTAACCGCGATGCCATTGGGACGAAAGTGAAGGTGACCACGGCCTCGGGCCGGACTCTATTCAACCACGTCACCGCCAGCGTCGGCTTCATGTCATCGAGTGACAAGCGCCTCCACTTCGGCCTGGGGCCGGAAAAAGTTATCGCCTCGATCGAAATCCGCTGGCCCAGCGGCGTTGTCCAAGTGCTCAAGGATCTGGAAGGGGACCGCATCTTGAAAGTGGAGGAGCCGCGCTGAAATGAGACTGATCACCGCAGCCGCCCTCGCTCTCGTCCTGGCGCTATGTGTTTGGCCGCAAAAGCGGACGGCCCCGCCTCCGACAATTGTGTTTGACAACGTAGTCGAGCGTACGGGGATTTCCTTCGCGCTGGACAACTGCGTCACCGAGCGCAAACACCAGATTGAGACGATGATCGCCGGGCTGGCGGTCTTCGATTATGACAACGACGGCCAGCTCGACCTCTACTTCGTCAACGGGGCGCAAATCCCACAGCTCGCCAAGAACGATCCTCGTTATTACAACCGTCTGTATCGCAACAATGGAGACGGGACGTTCACCGACACTACCGAGCAGGCGGGGGTGCGCGGCGAGGGCTTCGGGATGGGTGTTGCCGTCGCCGATTATGACAACGACGGCTGGCAGGACTTCTATCTCGCGGGTGTGAACCGGAACCAGCTCTTCCACAACAACGGCAACGGCGCCTTTTCCGACGTGACGGAAAAGGCCGGCGTGCAAGGGCTGCACTCCAAACTTGGAAAGACCTGGGCCATCAGCGCGGGCTGGTTCGACTACGACAACGACGGGGACCTGGACCTCTTCGTGGCCAACTACGTCAACTGGTCCATCGAAACCGAGCCGGTATGCAAGGTGGAGAACATTCCCGCCTACTGCTCGCCCAACAGCTACGAAGGCCAGCCGAACATGTTGTTTCGCAATAACGGCGACGGCACTTTCACCGACGTGTCCGAAGCTTCGGGCATCGGCAAGTACACCGGCAAAGGGATGGGCATCGCCTTCGCTGACTACGACAACGACGGCTTCACCGACATCTTCGTTTCCAATGACACTTACCGCCACTTCCTATTTCGGAACAAGGGCAACGGCACGTTCGCCGAGACCGCCATCTTGAGCGGCGTTGCCTATAACGAGAATGGGAAGTCGATCGCGGGCATGGGCATCGACTTTCGCGACGTGAACAACGACGGCCGGCCCGACATCTTCGTCGTGGCCATGATCGGCGACACCTTCCCGCTCTTCCTGAATCGCGGGCGCGATTTCCGCGACGCTACCAGCGCGTCGGGGGTGGCCAAGGCGACCATCGGCGTCACCGCCTGGGGTAGCGGCATTGTGGACTTCGACAACGACGGCTTCAAAGACCTGTTCGCTTCCTGCGCGGCCATTCTCGACAACTCCGAGCAGATCGACCGCCTGCCGGCCGAACTGCCTCCGATGGTGCTCCGCAACCTCGGAAACGGCGGTTTCTCCGACGTCAGCGCGCAGGCGGGACCAACTTTCCGTGTGGCAGCCCGGCACCGCGGCGTCGCCTTCGGCGATCTGGACAACGACGGCCGGATCGACGCTGTCATTACGCGCCAGCATGAGAAGCCGGCCGTATTCCTCAACCGCTCGCCGGCACCGAATCACTGGCTGCTCGTGAACCTCGCCGGCACGAAGAGCAACCGGGATGGCCTGGGCGCTCGAATCCACGTGACTTTGCCTGGGGGGCGCGTGCTGTACAACCATGCCAGCACGAGCGTCGGCTACAGCGCTTCGAGCGACAAGAGGGTGCACTTCGGGCTCGGATCGGCGGAGGTGGCGGACAAGATCGAGATCCTTTGGCCGAGCGGGATCCGGCAGACGCTCACCGGCGTGAAGGCGGACCAGGTGCTCACGGTGCGCGAACAATGATCGCGGTTTCCGTTCTGCTGCTGGCGCTCACGGGACAGGCCGGCCCGGCGTGGCATGAGCCGCATCTGCTGGCGGCGAAGAACTACCTGGCGCGCGGCGATTCTGACCGCGCGGCGGAAGCCCTCGAGATCCTTCTTAGCGCGGAAGCGGGGCTGCCGCCCGAAGTCCACTTGACGCTGATGGATGCCTGGCTGAAACTCGACCGAGCTGACAAAGCCGCGGATGCGGGGGAGCGGGCCATTAAAGCCCACCCGAAATCCGGCCCCCTCCTCAAGCGGACCGGCCACATCCTTTTCCGCCGCAGTTACACGAACCCGCGCGCGGGTGAGCTGCTGGAGAACGCGTCTCGCATCCTGCCCCAGGATCCGGAGGCTGCTATCGAGGCCGAGCGGAGGGCGCTTGCTCTGTCCGCGGGGAACGATGCGGCCAGGATGCAGATCTGCACCGTGTTGGCCATCGCCCATGACAAGCTGGGTCACGCAAAGCAAGCTGAGCAGGCGTTCGCCGAGGCCCTGGACGCGAACCGGCGTCTCCGCAGTTTCGATCCCAACGCCGCCCTCGAGTACGTGCAATTTCTCGTGCGACAGTCTCGGGAACAAGAAGCGCAAAGGATCGTGGGTGAGATGCTCCACCATGCCCCGCAGTTCGGTCCGGCCCGCCTCGAGCGCGCGAAGTACCTGAGCGCTCAGGGCGAGAACGAGAAGGCCATCTCAGAGGCTCTGAGCGCGCTCGATCTGGCGGGAGACGATCCGCTCCAGCAGCGCGCCGCGCACGCATTCCTGGCAAGAACGTATTTCGCGCTCGGACAGGAAGAGGAAGCTCAGAAGCACCAAAGGTGGATCGAAGAGCACCAGAAATAGGGCCGGTCAGGGTCGAGTGAGCCTGTGCTTCAGTTCAGACGCAGCCGCGTTCGCCGGATCCAGTCTCAGAATCCGCTCTACTTCCCGCAACGCGCCGTCCCGCTCCCCGTTCGCGAGGAGCGCCTCGGCAAACATCAGGAGCGCCTGGAGGTCCGGTTCCGGCGCGCTGGCCACGGGACGTAGCACATTCACCGCGGACGCGGAGTCCGACATCGATGTGTAAATGTGAGCCAGCGCCTTGCGTGGCTCGACCGCTGAGGGATCCAGACGCAGCGCCTCGGCCAGCTCCGATCGGGCCTCGATCGTACGTTTCTCTCCAAGCAGCAGGATCCCCAGTGCGGCGTGGCCGTCGGCCGAGAGCGGTTGAAGCGACAAGTAAGTGCGGAGCGACGTTTCCGCGTCCCGCGGTCTGCCGGTTTGGCTGTAGCATACACCGAGAGCGAAGTGCGCCTCGTAGAAGGTCGGCAGCAGACGGACGATTTCTTCGTAGTGCGGGATTGCCTCCCGGCACCGGCCTTCTTTGAGCAGCGGCTCGCCAGCGCGCAGCGCCGCGCGCACGGCGCGAGCCCGGCCGTGTTCGGCGCTCTCCTGCTCGGTGAGCCGTGAAACGATGGCCGCCTGCTCCCCTGCTTTCTCCAGCCGGTTCATCGCGCGGTAGATGCGCACCATCAGAAGGTGGATCGATTTCTGGTCGCCCGATTCGCGCAAGGCTGCGAGCGCGTCCGCCTCGGCGCGTCCGTAATCCTCAAGCTTCTCAAGAGCAGTCGCTCGCCAGTACCAGGCAAGGCCGGAGTGCGGATCGAGCATCAGCGCCTTTGTGAACACCGGCACGCTTTCCGCGGCGCGTTCCTGCCCCACCAGATACTCGCCGTAGATGAGGTAGACGGCCGGGTCCGGTTTCGGCGCGCGTGCGTTCAGCCGCAGGGCCCGGGCGAAGAGGCCGGCGGCCTCTTTGTGCCCGACGGCCTGCCCATGACAGGATGCCAGCCCTGCCACGATACGCGCATCGCCGGGAGCGATACGCACTGCCTCGCGGTAGCAGCGGACCGCCTCGGTCACTTCTCTCTTGCTCAGGAAATGGTTGCCCAGCAGTTTCCAGACCTCAGCGTCGCTGGGCGCGAGCTTCGCGCACTTTTCGAGCACCTTGCCGGCCGCGGTGGGATCTTTGACTACCGTGTCGAGCAGCCCGGCGTAGAGTTTCAGCGCGGGGACGTCATCCGGCTGCGTCCTGAGCAACTCTTCCAATTCGAGAACGGCTTCAAAAGGGTGGCTAAGCTGAACTAACGCCTGAGCATGGCGGACCACCGCAGCAGCAGAGCCAGGGTTCTGGTTTCGCCGTGCCCGGTAGTGTTCTTCCGCCTCCTTCCACTGCCCCCTCGAGGCATAGCAGTCGCCGATGGCGAGAGAACTACCTTTGTGCGCGGCGCAGTCATCCGCCGTCCAGGCCCTCACGGCGAAGAGCAAGACCAGGGACAGCCCGCATGTTCTCCCGATTCTCCGCCGGCGGGGCGGGAAACATGCGAGCTGTCCCCGTTTTTTCACTTGCCTAGCCGTGCGCGCAGATGCTGGAGCCGCAAGGTGATCGCCGCCGATTCCGGGCCCGCCTGGTTGGCCCGCACAAAACAACGCTCGGCGTCCGCCAGCCGGCCGAGTTCGACGTAGGTGTCGCCCAGCATCACGAGCGCATCCTGACGTTCTTCCAGCTTCAGCGCAAGCTCGAGGGTTTCGACGACCATGCGCCGGTTGCCCTCTCGCCGGAACTGCATCGCCTGTTCGACCAAATCACGAAACCGGGCCAGCTTCTGGTTGAAACCGGCTTCGACTTCAGCCAGTTGGCGTTCGGCCGCTTCCGCTTCTTTGTCTCGGCCGAGCGCCCTATACAGACGACTAAGAATCCACAATAACCCGCGCCGGTCCTGCGTTTCGGCGCCCTTGTCTCGCGCCTCGAGCGCACTCTCCAGGGCCGGCTCGAACTGCTGCTTGCGGTACAGGCATCTGGCGCGGCCCAGCAGCGCAGGCGCGCTGCCCGGCTCGTTCGCCAGCACGGCCTCGAATTGCGTCAGTGCCGCGTCAGTGTCGCCCGTTCCCTCAAGCGCCAGGGCGTAACCCAGCCTGGCAGGCGTCGAATCAGGCTGCAACCGCAGGGATTCCTCGAACTGCGCTTTTGCGCTAGCGGGCGATCTTGTTTCCAACAGGAAACGGCCTAGCCAGTACCTGGCCCGCCCGTCGGCGGCATCAAGCTCAACGGCCCTCTCCAAGGTGGCCCTTGTCTCGGGCAGCAGGTCTCCGCTCTGTACGCGAAACATGCCGAGTACACGCAAAGCGGGCTGGAACCTGGGGTCCAACGCCGTCGCGATGCGGAGGTGCTCGATGGCCTCCGGCAGCCTCCCGGCTTGGCCGAGCGCTGAGCCAAGAAAGAACCGGATCTCCGGAGATCGCGGGAACCTGGCCGCCAGCTCGGTCAGGGGAGTGACCGCCTCCGCCCCGCGTCCCTCCTGAACCAGTCGTTGCGCGGCCTGGAGGCGGCTCAAGTCGGCTGGCGTCTGTGCGAGAGCGATAAGGAGCGGCAAGAGTGTCATCGACCTGGTTCCTCCACCGTCACGATGCGGTCTGCCTCAACATCGCGCAGACTCTGCCGCACGCCGCTCGGCCACCGGATCTCGACCTCAGAAGCCCGCGCAGCCTTGCCGAGACCGAAGTGCACCCGGCTGTCGCTCGAACAGGCGTAGCCGACACTGGTGGTGGCGATGTTCCACTGAGTGCGCCCGTCCTCGGTGACGAGCCTGACTTCCGCGCCGAGGCCCATGCGGTTGCTCGTCGTCCCCACGAGCCGGAGCTTCAGCCAGTGGTTGCCGTTCTCGGTTGTGTTGCGGAACAGCTTTGCCGGCCCACCGAGAACAGAGATGACCGCGTCGATCCGGCCGTCGTTGTCCATATCTCCGAAGGCGACGCCGCGATGGGGCGCCGCAACCTGGAAAGCTTCCCCGGCCTGAGTGCTTACGTCCTCGAACCGCTCTCCGCCGACATTGCGAAACACGGCGTTGGGCTCCGGGTAGCTGCGCCCGGGCCGACTCTCGGCGACGTTGTCCAGCACGTTCGAGCGGGCCACAAACAGATCCTTCCACCCGTCGTTGTCCAGATCCACGATCCCGCTGGACCATCCGGACATCTCCAGCGTCATCCTGGCGAGTCCGCTGACCGATGTGAGGTCAAAGAACAGCCCGCGCCCGCGATTCAGGAAGAGGGGAAAACCTTCCAACTCAACCGCCGTGTGCCAGATGTCGGGGCTGCCGTC
>Ga0233417_10000231_pt1 | contig 16380 bp, 13 predicted proteins | sample Sed_MG_FD_189023 | JGI IMG/M metagenome (GOLD analysis project Ga0233417, IMG submission 189023) | Sediment microbial communities from Lake Towuti, South Sulawesi, Indonesia - Sediment_Towuti_2014_0.5_MG | ecosystem: Environmental > Aquatic > Freshwater > Lake > Sediment | place: Indonesia... | reverse complement strand
TCGGCCTGCTCCTCGCGGCCGGCCGCACGAAAGGCCTCGGCAGCCTCGAGCCGGCGCTTTCGCTCGCGCTGCAACACCTGCAGGCTCTCCTCCTCCGTCAGGGGGCGGCCGAGCTCCTTCTGCGCCGCGCGCAACGCGTTCAGGAGGAGGCTGAGGGCGTCCCGCCGGTCCGTGTCGCGCTCCAGGCGCGCGACCTTGAGCTCCTCCTCGATCAGCGGAACGAGCGTCACTGGCCCTCCCGCAGCGCGGCCGCGACACGCTCGGCATCGACGCGCCCGCCGAGCACGTGCCAGTGGAGGTGGAAGATCGTCTGCCCGGCTCCGGCGCCCACGTTCACGAGCACACGGTAGTCCTCGAGACCGGCCGCCTGCGCCGCCTCTGCCACGAACCGGAGCATCCTCGCCGCCTCGCCGTCGGGGAACGCGCCGACCTCCCTGAACGTGTCCACGTGCCGCTCGGGGAGGACGAGCAGGTGCGTCTCGGCGAGCGGGTTGAGATCGCGGATCGCGACGAAGCCGTAGGCCGCGTGCACGTGGTCGCCGTCGGCCACGAGCCGGCAGAAGAGGCAGTCCTCACGCGGCGACGGCAAGGACTCCCTCCTCCCCGACGCCGACCGCGCGCGCGCGGACGAGCTCGCCGAGCGGCGCCTCGAGCAGCCACGGCGTGTAGTCGTCCGCGTATCCGCGCCCGGGACGGTCGACGAGCACGAGCTCGGTCGTTCCGAGCTTCGAGACGAGGCGCTCCCGGACGAGCTCGTCCGAGAGCGCCCGCAGCCGGGCGCTTCGCTCCCGCTTCACGGCCGCGGGAACCGTGTCTGCGGCGGCCGTCTCGGTGCCGGGACGGGGGGAGTACGGGAAGACGTGCACCTTCGTGAGCCCGACTCGCTCGACGAGCTCGAGCGTGCGCCGGAACGCCCGCTCGTCCTCGCCCGGAAAGCCGACGATGACGTCCGTCGTCCGGTTGAAGTCCCCGAGCGGCTCGAGCTTCGAGGCGTACTCCGCTGCCGTGTAGCGACGCTTCATCGCGCGGAGCACACCGTCGTCTCCCGACTGGAGCGGCACGTGCAGGTGCGCGGACGCGCTCGGCGTCTCGCGCAGCGCGGCGACGAGGTCCCGCGTCAGGTGGTTCACCTCGATCGACGAAAGCCGGAGCCGCTGGACGCCGGGGATCGACCCGGCCTCGCGGATCAGCCTCGGCAGCGTGTACCCAGCCTCGCGGTCGCGGAAGCAGCCGAGGTTGACGCCGGTGAGGACGATCTCGCGGTGGCCCTGGGCGGCGCGGCGGTGGATCTCGGCAAGGACGGCCGGCACGTGCCGGCTGCGCGTCCCTCCGCGGACGCGCGGGATCACGCAGAAGGCGCACGAGAACGAGCACCCGTCCTGGATCTTCACGAACGCCCGGGTGCGCTCGAGCCGTGCGTCCGCGCGGACGCAGCCGATCGGGCCCACGGCGTCCGAGACGAGGTCCGGCACCTGCTCGCTCGGCCGGGCGACGAGGGTCGCGTTCGCGGGCAGCCGCGGAAACGCCCCCTCGAGGTTCGCCGCGCAGCCCGTGACGAGCACGCGCGCGTGCGCTCGGGCCGCGCGGGAGACTGCCTGGCGCGACTTCGAGACCGCCTCGTGGGTCACGCAGCACGTGTTGACGACCGCGACCTCTCCTCCCTCGGCGACCTCCGCGTGCCCGTCCGCGAGCAGGCGCTCGCGCACCGCCTGCGCGTCGGCGAACGAGACCTTGCAGCCGAGGAAGCGCACCGAGAACGTGGCCATGGGGCAACTAGCTTAAGTGCCTCGGACGCGCACGACCATCAGAGCCTCACCCGGCGCGCGGTCCTCTGGCCTCACCTTCGAGCGCGCCCTCCGCGATGCGGCCATCGCCGCGGGCTGGGAGATCGCCGAGAGCTCCGGGGATTGTTGCGGTTGTTGCAGACGGTGAGGGCGTTTGTCATGATCGTCACCGCTGTCAGACGAAGACGCATGAGCACCTTCCTCGACGACGTCGCCCGCACGCTCGCGCAGCCGATGCCGCGCAGGCGCGCCCTGCGCGTGCTCGGCGGGGCGATCGCTTCCGTCGCCATGTCGGGCCTCGTTCCACGCGGCGCGCGCGCCGGCCACGCGCCGGGTTGCAGTCATCCCTGCCCGCCGGGTACGGATCCTTGCCAGCAAGAGTACGGGTCGGGCTGCACCGACGTGTGCTGCAATGGCAATCGTCCGAAGTGCTGTCGGTGGGGGAAGTACAGAAACTTCACCACAAACCCCATTCCCGGCGGCAATGGCTGCGTCAGCAAGACCGACCAAGGACCGGGCTATCCGGCGCACACGGTGTGTTGCTGCCCGGCGGACACCTTCTGCGCGCCCGACATTGCGGTCGCGAAACCTTGCATCTCGTGTACCGCTCCTGGAGAAAAGCCTTGCGGCAAGAACTGCTGCAAGCCGGGCGACGACTGCGCGAGCGCGAGCATCTCGCTCTGTTGCAAGGCCGGTCAGATCCGCTGCGGTCAGACGTGCTGCCGGCCGGGCTCCTGCACAAAGGGCGGCGTGTGCTGTGGGCCAGATCAGATCGTTGGGTGTCGCGGGAAGAAGTGCTGCCACGCGAGCCAGGTGTGCTCCGGCGGGACTTGCCGCTGCCGCCCGAATTCGCGCGGGGAGTGGTGGCGTTGGCAGCAGTGCGGACCTGAGCTCTGCTGCGACGGGAGGATCGAGCGGTGCGCGCCGGTTGGTGGGCGCCGGACGAAACCCTACTGCTGTCCGAGGTACCAGTGGATCGCAGAGACGTCGACGTGCTGCCCACGCTACACGTACCCGAGCGACAACGGCTGCTGCTCGCTCTCGCTGGAGAAAAAGGACTGCTGCAAGGGGGTGACGTGCCTGCTGGAGGGGACCACGTGCGTCAACGGCTACTGCACCTTCCTCCGCTGAGCGGTCGCTCCTGCCGTGGTCGCCGCCCTCGCACTCGTCGCCCGCCTCGTCCTCGCTGCCGTCTTCGCGCTCGCCGGCGCGGCCAAGCTCGCTGATCGTTCCGGCACGCGCCAGGCCGTCAGAGACTTCGGCGCCCCGGAGAGGCTCGCCGGGCTGCTGGCGATCGTCGTCCCGCTCGCCGAGCTGACCGCCGCAAGCCTGCTCCTGCTTCCCGCGACGGCTGTCCTAGGGGCGATCGGCGCGCTCGCGCTGCTCCTGCTCTTCAGCGCCGCGATCGCCTGGAATCTCGCTCACGGCCGAGCGCCCGAATGCCAGTGCTTCGGCCAGCTGCACTCGGCGCCGGCGGGCTGGGGGACGCTCGCCCGGAACGGCGCTCTCGCCGCCGTCGCGCTGCTGGCCCTGGTCGGCAGCGTCCGGGATCCGAGCTGGAGCGCGAGCGCCGGGCTCGGCGACCTCGCCACGACCGAGCTGGTCGCCATCGCGCTCGGCGCGGTCTCGATCGTGGTCCTGGTCGGCGGTGCTCTCGCCGTACTGTCGCTGCTGCGCTCGTATGGGCGCGTGCTCATGCGGCTCGAGCGGCTCGAGGCCGCCGTCGAGGGAGCCGGCATCGGGCTGGGCGAGGGCGAGGAGCCACCAGCCGTCGGTCTCGAGCCGGGCACCCCGGCTCCCGCGTTCAGCGTCCGGTCGCCCGGCGGAGCCGCCGTGACGCTCGCTGAGCTCCTGGCCCCCGGTCTCCCGCTCCTCCTCGTCTTCACGAGCGAGGCGTGCGGCGCGTGCGGGCCGCTGCTACCGCGAATCGCCGAGTGGCAACGCGAGCACGCCGACCAGCTGACGACCGCCGTCGCGGCTGACCGCGTGTCGCACGAGCTCGCGACAGGCAACGGTGACCTCGCGCACGTTCTCGTCGACGAGGACCTCCGCCTCTCCGGAGCCTTCGGGGCCAGCGGGACTCCGAGCGCGGTGCTGATCGCGCCCGACGGGACGATCGCGAGCTGGGTCGCAAGCGGGAGCGAGTGGATCGAGCGGCTCGTCGACCAGGCGCTCGACCAGCAGCCGGCCGAACGAGGGCTGCCGCTCGGAGCAGACGTGCCCCCGCTCGAGCTTCGCTCGCTCGACGGCGAGACAGTCTCGCTGGAGAGGTTCCGCGGGCATGACACCCTGCTTCTGTTCTGGAACCCGGACTGCGGCTTCTGCCGCTCGATGCACGATGACCTGATCGACTGGGAGCGGCGCAAGGCGACCGACCGGACGCCCCGGCTTGCCGTCGTTTCCTCGGGCGACGAGGAGCGCACGCGCGCGGAAGGCTTCAGCTCGACCGTTCTCCTGGACGAGGATTTTCGCGCCGGCTCCGCGTTCGGGATCGACGGGACGCCGATGGCCGTCTTGCTCGGCGCCGACGGGCGCATCGCCTCGCCCGTCTCCGCCGGGGCCGACGCGGTGCTCGCGCTCGCGAACGGCGCCGAGTGACGGGAGCCGACTGACGCAGTGCCCGCGGCCGCACGCGCACTGGGAGCTCCGCCCGGCTGCGGCGCGTCGCCTGCCGTCCTCCCTCAGCCTGCCCCACGGAGATCGGCACGCCTCGGGCACCATCCCGACCGGCCGCGTCTCGGCGGCCCGTGCGTCAGAGGATCCGGAGAGCGTCGGCGGCCCAGCCGTCGAGCTCCAGCCGGTCGTCGCGCTCCCATCCGGGAGCGCGTGGCGACTCGTGCGCGAGGTAGCCCGAGGTGATCGCGCGGCCTGCCAGCCGGCGCGCGAGCAGCGCCTCGACGACGGCGAGCTCGATGTTCGCAACCACGAGGTCGACCTGCGGAAGCTCGTCCACGAGGATGTCTGCGCGCCGGATCTCGACCTCGACCGCGTTGCGCCGTGCCGTCTCCCGAGCGACCTCGACTGCGGTTTCGTCCCGGTCGGCGGCGAACACCGGCGCGTGCCCGAGGCGGGCGGCGGCGACCGCGACGACACCCGACCCGCAACCGGCGTCGAGGACGCTTCCGCGCTCCGAGCGCGCGAGGAGCTCGATGCACGCCCGGGTCGTCGGATGGGCGCCGGTGCCGAAAGCGCGCCCGGGATCGACGATCACGGCCGCGGCTCCCGGCGGCGGCGCCTCCCAGGGCGGGCCGATCCAGAGCCCACCCGCCCGAACCGGATGGTGGAAGTCCCGCCAGCGGTCCTCCCAGCCCTCCGCGACGGCGGTGGACGTCGCGGCCGGGAACGTCGCTCGGAACGACGCCTCGCCCGACCGGTCGACGTACGCCACGAGCTCGAGCCCGTCCTCGTGCTCGACCTCCTCGAACCCCGCCGGGGCGAGCTCGAGCAGGCGGGCCCGCGCCGCCTCGGCCTCGCCCGGAGGCACGTGGACGGAGACGCGCCGCAGGCCCAGCCCCGCTACCGGAACACGTCCCTCAAGCGCCGGAGGAAGCCCTCGTCCTCACTGTGCTCCTCCTCGTACGCCTCGGGCCCGGTGCGCTCGGCGAGCTGCTCGAGCAGGCTCCTCTGCTCCTCCGTGAGCTTCCGGGGAACGGCGACGTCGAGCCTGACGTAGAGGTTGCCGCGTCGGGAGCCGCGCAGGGACGGCATGCCCCGGCCGGGAAGCACCCGCACCTCGCCGGGCTGGGTGCCGGGAGGAATCTCGAGCTCGACGTCGCCGCCGAGCGCAGGTACGCCCACGGTCGCCCCGAGCGCCGCGTCTGTCATCGTCACCTGGACGGCGGTATGGAGGTCGTCGCCGTCCCGCACGAACCGCGGATCGGGGCGGACGCGGACCGTCACGAGCGCGTTCCCGAGCTCGCCTCCGCGGAGCCCCGCATGCCCCTCGCCGCGAACCCGCATGCTCTGACCGTCGTGGATCCCGGCCGGAACCTCGACCTCCAGCTGCCGGCGGGCCCGCGTGCGGCCCTCGCCGGCGCACTCGCGACACGGATCCTCGAGCACCTCGCCGGAGCCGCCGCACTCGGAGCACGTCCGCTGCTGGACGAACTGCCCGAAGACGTTCTGGGAGACGCGCCGCAGGACGCCTGCGCCGTGGCACGTCGGACACGTGCGCGTGCCGGTGTCCGGCTCGGCCCCTGTGCCCCTGCAGCGTTGGCACACGGCCGCGACCTCCACCGGGATGGAGACCGATGCGCCGGTGAACGCTTCCTCGAGATCGAGCTCCACGACGGCCTGCACGTCTCCACCGCGGGTCGTCATCCCCCGCGTTCCGCCCGCGGCCATGAAGCCCTCGCCGAAGAAGGCGGAGAAGAGGTCCGACAGGCTTCCGAAGTCGACGAAGGTCGGCTCGAACCCGCCCGAGCGAAGGCCTGCGTGGCCGAACCGGTCGTAGGTCGCGCGCCGGTCGGGATCGGAAAGCACCTCGTACGCCTCGGCGAGCTCCCGGAAATGACTGTCGGCGTCGGGCTCGCTCGACACGTCCGGATGGAGCTCGCGCGCGAGCCGCCGGAACGCACGCTTCACCTCGGCGTCGCTCGCCTCGCGCGAGATCCCGAGAACCTCGTAGTAGTCGCGCTCCGTCGTGGCCACGGGGACCCGGTCTAGTCCTCCTCGTAGACGTCCTCGACGAACCGTGAGAGCTCGAACGCCGCGGCGCGCACCGTGCGGATGGCCTTCTCGTAGTCCATCCGCAGCGGTCCGATCAGGCCGACCGCGCCGAGGGGAGTGCTGCGGATGCCGTAGGTGGCACCCACCAGCGAGACGTCGTGCAGCTGGTCGCCCGCGACCTCGGGCCCGACGTGGACGACCGGCCGGCGCGGCTCGAGGGCGTCGCTGACGAGCTCGAGGACGGCCGCGCGCCGCTCCAGGAGCTCCAGCAGGCGCAACGTCGCCTCGACCTCCTCGGCCCGGACCTCCTCGAGGAGGCCCGCCTGCCCTCCGACGAACACCTCCGGCCCGTCCTCGGCGCCGATCTCGAGCAGCATCGGACTGATCAGCTGGAGGAACGAGCGCTCGGCCTGCGAGAGCTCCGGGGACTCGAGCCTCCTCCGGACGGCGCTCGAGCCGAGCCGGACGCCGGCGAGCTCGTCGTTCAGGTACTCGGACGCCCAGTTGACGAGACCGAGATCGACGGGCTCCTCGAGACGGAAGACGCGCTTCGTCACCCCGCCCGTCGAGGTGATCACGACCACCATGACGCTCGTGGGCTGGAGCGCGAGGACCTCGATGCGGCGGATGGTCGCGGTCTCGAGCGACGGAGCCGAGACGAGCGCAAGCAGCCGCGTCGCGCGCGAGAGCGACTCGGTGGTCGTCCTGAGCGCGCTCTCGATCTCGTCGCGCATGGAGCGGAGGTCGAAGCCGAGCCCGCCCGGATGGCCCTCGAGCGTCTGCACGAGCTCCTCCGCATAGAGGCGGTAGCCGCTCTCCGTCGGCACGCGCCCCGCCGACGTGTGCGGATGGGTCAGGAGGCCGCACGCCTCGAGCTCCGCGAGCTCTCCGCGCACGGTCGACGGGGAGACGCCGAGCCCCGCTCGCTCGACGAGCGCTCGCGAGCCGACCGGCTGCCCGGTCGCGACGTACTCTTCCACGACGCGCCGCAGTATCTCGCGCCTTCGGCTGGTGAGCTGCATAGCGATCCGATGGTAGCGGCGGCCTCCCCGGTTCCGGCCCCTCGGAAGCCCGGCCGGCGAGCGGCGTCAGGTTCCTGGCGTGCCTGGGGCGTCGCTGACAAAGGGGGCGAGGCCGAGGGCCGAAGGGCAGTACACGAGGTACGACCGAGGCCCGAGGCCGACGCACCCTGCCGTCAGCGGCGTCAGCGCTCGGCGGAGGCCGGCTCCGCCGGCCGGGAGCCAGCGCGGCCAGGCGCGTCAGGTTCCTGGCGTGCCTGGGGCGTCGCTGACAAAGGGGGCGAGGCCGAGGGCCGAAGGGCAGTACACGAGGTACGACCGAGGCCCGAGGCCGACGCACCCTGCCGTCAGCGGCGTCAGCGCGACCCGGAGGCCGGCATTGCCGGCCGGGAGGGACGCGCGGCCAGGCGCGTCAGGCGACGAGGTCGGCGGTGACGGCGGAACCAAGGAACCGCCCTCGCCGGGTGAGCCGGATCGCGCTCGCGCTCCCGACGCCGGCCTCGAGGTCGACGAGGCCGCGGGAGGCCAGCCGGGCGGCCGCCTCCCGGTCGAGGACGCCCTCGACCGTCGCGAGCGCCACCGCCTCGTCCAGCCGAAGACCGAGCAGGAGACGCTCGAGCTCCTGGGTCTCGTGTGTGAGTGGCTCGACCTCGCGCCGGGGCCGCTCGCCCGCCCGGAGCACACCGACGTACCGGGCAAGCCCCGGAAGGTTTCGGCACCTGATCCCGGCAATCGTCGACACCGCTCCGACGCCGATCCCGAGGTAGTCCCGGCCGCGCCAGTACGCGAGGTTATGCCGCGCTCGGAGATCACGGCCTTGACGCCGCGCCGGCTCCAGGCAGAAGTTCGCCGTCTCGTACCAGCGGTACCCGGCCGCCGTCAGCGTGTCGACGACGAGCTCGAAGTAGCCCTCCATCGCCTCGGCTTGCCGTGCGAGCTCGGCGCCCTGCGCGTGGGTGAAGCGCGTCCCCGGCTTCGCCTCGAGCTCGTAGCAGGAAAGGTGCTCGGGCTCGAGCGCGAGCGCCTCCGCGAGATCGGCGTCGAGATCGGCGGGGCTCTGGCCGGGGATCCCGTAGAGGAGATCGAGCGAGATGTTGTCGAATCCGGCATCACGGAGAGTGTGCACGGCCCCCCGGACGTCATCGGGCGACGCCCGCCGTTCGAGGACCGAGAGCTGGCGTGGCTGGAAGCTCTGCGCTCCGAGGGAGACGCGGGTGACGCCACCCATTCGGAGGAGCCGCGCGAGCGCGGGAGTCACGGTCTCGGGGTTCGCCTCCACCGTGAGCTCCTCCGCAGCGGGTAGCCCGTCGAGGAGACGGGCCAGCTCGGTCGGAGCCGTGTACGTCGGCGTCCCGCCGCCGAGGAACATCGTCTCGACCCGCTCGGCCAGCACGTCGCGCTCGAGCGCGAGCTCCGCGAGAAGCGCGTCCACGTAGGCGCCGTGCTCCGCCTGTCTGCCGACCACGGTCACGAAGTCGCAGTACCCGCAGCGGTGCGCGCAGAACGGCAGGTGCACGTACAGGTGCAAGACGCCCGTGGTCACCTACCGCTTCCTCTCCGAGTCGAGGTTGAGCACGGCGAGGAACGCCTCCTGGGGCACCTCCACCCCGCCCACCTGCTTCATCCGCTTCTTGCCCTTCTTCTGGCGCTCGAGCAGCTTCCGCTTGCGCGTGATGTCGCCCCCGTAGCACTTGGCGAGCACGTCCTTACGTTTCGCCTTGATCGTCTCGCGCGCGATCACGCGCGAACCGATCGCGGCCTGGACGGCCACGTCAAACATCTGTCGCGGAATCTCCTGGCGAAGGCGCTCGACGAGCTGACGCCCGCGGTCGTACGCCGCGTCGCGGTGGACGATCAGCGAGAGCGCGTCCACCTGCTCTCCGCCGACGAGGATGTCCACGCGGGTCAGCTCCCCCTGCTTGAACCCGGCGAGGTCGTAGTCGAAGCTCGCGTAGCCGCGGGTGCGCGACTTGAGCTGGTCGTAGAAGTCGAGGACGATCTCCCCGAGCGGCAGCTCGTACGAGAGGAGGACCCGGTCCTCGCTCAGGTACTCGAGGTGGTCGAAGGCCCCCCGGCGCTCGTTCGTGAGCTCCATGACGGAGCCGACGTAGTCCTTCGGGACGATGATCGAGGCCTTCACGTATGGCTCCTCCACGAGCTCGACCTCCCGGGGCATCTCCGCCGGGTTGTGCACCTCGACGACCTCGCCGCTCCGCGTCGTCGCCCGGTACGCGACGTTGGGCGCAGTGATCAGGAGGTCGAGGTCGAACTCGCGCTCGAGCCGCTCGCGGACGATCTCCATGTGCAGGAGGCCCAGGAACCCGCACCGGAAGCCGAACCCGAGGGCCTGCGAGGTCTCGGGTTCGTACGCGAGCGAGGCGTCGTTCAGCTTCAGCCGCTCGAGGGCGTCGCGCAGCGCCGGGTACTCGTCGGAGTCGGTCGGGAAGATCCCGGCGAAGACCATCGGCTTGACGTCCTGGTAGCCGGGGAGCGGCGTCGCGGCGGGGCGGCGGCGGGAGGTGAGCGTGTCCCCGACCCGGAGCCGGGACACGTCCTTGAGCCCTGTGATGACGTAGCCGACCTCCCCCGCGGACAGCGAGCCGACGGGCTCGCGGGCCGGCGACATCACGCCGAGCTCCTCCGCCTCGAACTCCGTGCGCTGGGCCATCGCCCGCAGCGGCTCACGGGTCTCGAAGCTGCCGTCCACGACTCGGACGAAGGCGACCACGCCGCGGTACTGGTCGTACGAGGAGTCGAACACGAGCGCGCGGGCCGGCGCTGCAGGGTCGCCGCTCGGCGCCGGGATGCGCTCGACGATCGCGTCCAGCACGTCCTCCACGCCCTGTCCCGTCTTGGCGGAGATGCGGAGAACGCGGTCGGGGGTCTCGCCGAGCAGCTGGGCGAGCTCGCGGGCGGTCCCGACCGGGTCCGCCTGCGGCAGGTCGATCTTGTTCACGACGGGCACGATCTCTAGCTCTCCCTCGAGAGCGAGGTAGGCGTTCGCGAGCGTCTGGGCCTCGATCCCCTGCGCCGCGTCCACGAGGAGCAGCGCCCCCTCGCAGGCCTGCAGCGAGCGGGAGACCTCGTACGTGAAGTCGACGTGGCCCGGCGTGTCGATGAGGTTCAGGTGGTGGCCGCGCCAGCGCACGCGTACCGCCTGCGCCTTGATCGTGATCCCGCGCTCCCGCTCGAGCTCCATCGAGTCGAGGAGCTGCTCGCGCATGTCGCGCGCGGAGACGGCGCCGGTGAGCTCGAGGACGCGGTCGGCAAGCGTCGACTTGCCGTGGTCGATGTGCGCGATGATCGCGAAGTTGCGGATGCGGTCCGGCTCCATGGCCGCTCCTAACGTACTTGCCGCTGCCCGCGCAGCAGGAGCAGAGCCTCGAGCTCCTGCACCCCGAGGACGCGCGCCGAGGCCGCGTAGACGACTCCCCCTGCGAGGAACGCGGCGCCGAGCGAGACCACCTGGGCGAGGAGCTCGCGCCCGAGCCAGGCGTCGAGCCCGGACCAGACGGCGAAAGCGGCGGCCGCGCAGAGCGCTCCCGCCAGGACGATCCGCGAGACCACGCCCAGGGTCTTGCCGACGTGCTCGAGGCCGACGCGACGCCGCATCATCACGAGGAGCGTGGCGGCGCCGACGACGTTGACGGCCGCGGTCGCGAGTGGGATGCCCCAGATCCCGAGCCGGTAGAAGACCGCGTCGAAGGCGGCATTCAGCCCGACCGCGCCGAGGGCGATCGCGGTCGGCACCCAGTTCGTCTGTACCGCGTAGAAGGCGCGATTCAGGATCAGCATCCAGCCGTTGAAGACGAGCCCGATCGAGAACGCCTGCAGGCACTGCGCGACGATCACCGTGTCGTCGGCCGTGAACTCCCCCCGCTGGTAGACCAGGCGGACGATCGGCTGGGCGAGAACGATCGCGACGAGCCCCGCCGGGACGAGGAGGAAAGCGATCTGCCGGATGCCTCCGTCGAGCGCGCGCCGCAGCCCTTGCTCGTCCCCGCGCGCGGCAAGTCGCGCGAGCGTCGGGAAGAGGACGGTCGTGACCGCGACCGCGAAGATGCCCTGCGGGAGCATGTACAGCCTGAACGCCTTGTCGATCGCCGCCGGCGCGAGCTCCGGGTCGAGGAGCCGCGACGCGAACAGCATGTCGACGAGGAAGCTCACGTTGATGAGCCCGATCGTGAGCGTGACCGGGAGCATGAGGACGAGCACGCGCTTGACGGCCGGGTCGCGCCAGTCGAGCACCATCGTCAGGCTGCCGTCGAGCCGGCGGAGCCACGGAACGGGCAGGAGGAGCTGGACCACCGTCCCGAGCACGACGACTCCCGCGTAGAGGTAGAGCTGCGCGCTCTCGTCGGAGATCTGCGGGACCCCCAGGAGGAGCCCGAGGACGATGACGAGGTTCCACGCCACCGGCGCGAGCGCCGGGAGCGCGAAGTGGTGGTACGTGTTGAGGATCCCGACGACGATCCCCGAGAGCCCGAGGAGGACGACGATCGGGAAGAGGACGCGCGAGAGCCCGACCGCGAGCTCGTAGTCTCCGCCGGGGTCGCCGAACGGCCGCATGAGGAGCGGAGCCAAGAGGATGAAGAGCGCGGTCACGCCGCCGAGCGCGAGAAGCGTGAGCCAGAACAGCGTCGACGCGACGCGCCAGGCGCGCTGCTTCTCGCCCCGCTCGAGGAGGTCGCTGAAGACCGGCACGAACGCTCCCGAGAGCGCCGCGTCCGCGAGAAGCGCACGCACGACGTTCGGGATCAGGATCGCAACCGTGAAGGCGTTGATGAGCCCGGTGACGCCGAAGAAGTACGCGCTCACCATCTCCCGGACGAGGCCCAGCGCCCGGGAGATCGCGGTCGCGCCGGAGAACACTGCCGTCGACCGCGCGATCCGGCGCCGCTGGCCGGGCTCTTCGGCGGGCACAGTGGCCGCGGGGTCGGGGAGCTCGGTCACGCGGCGACCGGGCTCGTCGCCGGGGGAGTCGTCGTCACCATCGGACGCGATTCTCCCAGCAACGTCTGCTACCATCGCCGCGCCCGCGGGACGCGGGCGTTCCTTCGATGGCGAACATCAAGCAGCAGAGAAAGCGCGTCCGGATCCAGGTGCGCCAGCGCGCTGAGAACCTCCGCTACCGGTCGACGATCAAGACGCGGACGAGGCGGCTCCAGGCCGCAGCCGCGGACGGCGACGCGGAGCGCGTGTCGCTCGAGCATCGCGAGCTCGTCAGGGTGATCGACCGCGCGGCGAGCAAGGGCGCCCTCCACCGAAACACCGCGGCCCGCAAGAAGTCGCAGGCCGCGCGGATCGCCGCAGGCGTCTCCGCCGCCGCCTCCCCCTCCTAGCGCGCGTCTCGCGTGCGGTCCGGGGCCGGCCTCCGGTTCAGGTCGACGAGCGCGCGCTGCACCTCGAGATCGGGTGCGAGCCTGCTCTGGCCCTTGAGCGAGCCGTCGAGCTCCGCGAGCCGAAGGACAGCGTCGCGGAGCTCCTCCGTCGAGAACCCCTCCGCCTGGGCATAGAGCTTCCGCGCGTGGTACGGGTTCAGCTTGAGCCGGGAGGCGGCCTCCTTCGAGCCCACCCCCTCGTCGGCGAGGCGCTTGATTGCCTGCAGGCGACCCACGTGGCTTCCGAGCGCACCCGTCAGGCGAGCCGCGGTGTCGCGGCGCTGCCTCGCCTCGCGCTCGAAGACCGCTTCGCTGACGGCGAGGGCACGTGTCGCGTCGCGGGCGGCCCATGCGTCCGTGAGCTCCCAGAGCGGGAGCTCGGCGACCGGCGGCACGAGCTCCTCCACTTCCCGCTCGCCGATGGGCTCGCCGGCGGCCCACGTGGCCAGCCTGTCCACCTCGGACGCGAGCGCGTGCAGGTCTTCCCCGACGAGCTGGACGAGCGCGGCACATGCTTCCGGATCGGCGGCGACGCCCCGCTGCCTGAACTGCGCGGCGACCCAGGCCTGCAGCCCTCTCTTCTCGACCGCGTACTCGAGCACCGAGCCCGCCTTGATGCAGGCCTTCGAGAGTGCCGACGAACGCTTCACGTCCACGCCGACGAGTGCCAGTACCGTCGTCGGGGAGGGACTCCGGAGATACGCTGCGACGGCTTCGACGTCCGCAGCCTTCCACCCACCCTTGCGCCGTCCGTCCCCTTCGCGCAGGCCGTCGACGTCCTCCACGATCACGAGCCGCGCGTCACCGAACAGGCTGCCGGCGTTGCAGAGCGCGGCCGCGGACTCGCCCGATACGTCCACCGCGCTCACGACCTCGACCGCCTCCGGTGAGAAGTGCGCCCGGAGGCGTCGAAGCGCGGTCTCGATCTTCGGGCGGTCGCTGCCGGTGAGGAGGTAGACGGGCTTGTCGGGCGCCTCGGCCACGTCGGAACCCTACTGCTCCCCCCGCACGCGAAGCCTCCGCCCGTCGGACTCGACCACGACTCGCCCCTGGAGATCCGTCCTCAGCACCTCGAGGCGCGGGATATCGCCCAGCGCCGCGAGCGTCTCGGGCCTCGGGTGGCCGTAGTCGTTGCCCCGGCCGGCGGAGATGACCGCGATCTCCGGTCGCAGCGTCCGGAGCTGCGCAGGAAGCCCGGGATCCTCCGAGCCGTGATGCGCGACCTTGAGGACCTCCACGTCGCCAACCGGTAGCCGCGCCGTCACGTCGGACTCGGCGTCGGCAGGGAGGAAGACGTCCGTCTCGCCGAACGTCGCGAGCAGCACCGCGGCGTTGAGATTCGGATCCTCGGTCGGCAGGCCGGGGTCCGGCGGCCACAGCACGCGCAGCACGAGCCCACCGGCTCTGAGCTCGTCGCCAGCGCGGATGCGCCGCACGTCCACCCGGCGCTCGCGCGCCGCGGCGAGCGCCTCCTCGTACTCGGGGCCGCTCGCGGCGAGCTCGGGATCGAGCACCGCTCCCACCTGTAGACGCCGGATCACGTCGGCCGCGCCGCCGACGTGGTCTCGCTGCGGATGCGTGAGGACGATCGCCGAGAGCGACCGGACGCCCATCTGGACGAGCTGGCCGCCGACGTCCGCCTCGGGCGGGCCCTGATCGACGAGCACGCGCGCGCTCGCGGTCTCGAGGAGAACGGCATCGCCCTGCCCGACGTCGAGGAACGTGACTCTGAGCCCTCCCGGAGGGGTCCACGACGGCACGGGTCGGAACGACCACCAACCGGTGCCTCCGACGAGCAGCACGGCCACGGCCGTGAGCGCGGCGGCGTTCCTGGAAGCGCCCAGCCGGGCATGGACGACGCGCCCTCCAGCCCAGACGGCGAACACGCAGATCACTCCGACGAGCGCGGTTCGCGTCCCCACCTGAGCGCCCGGGAGCGACGCGACGACCCGAGCAACGAGCTCGAGCCAGGCCGCCGGCCATCCGGCCAGCCAGGCGAGTGCGGCGGCCGCGGCGGGCGAGAGAGGGTCTGCCACTCCGGCGAGGAGGCCGAGCCCGAGTGTGAGCGGCATGGCCGGAGCGGCCAGCGCGTTGGCCGGCACCGTGTACACGGGGGCGCGGTCGAACTGGAGGAGCAGGATCGGCGCCGTGGCCAGGCCGCAGACGAACGCGACTCCGAGCGCGTCTCCGAGCCAGCCGGGCCCCGGATAGCCGGCGGCAATGCTCCGCGCACGGGGAAGCCCGACGAAGATCGCGGCGACCGCTGCGAACGAGAGCTGGAACCCGGGGTCCAGGAGCGCCGTGGGCGCCCAGGCGAGGAGCACGAGCGCGCCCAGCGCGAGGAAGTGCCAGCGATCGCTCGGTCTCGCCGCCAACCAGGCCAGCGAGGCGAGCGCGCCGGCGACGGCCGCCCGAACGACGGACGGCTGCCATCCCACCGCCAAGACGTAGGCGGCGATCGCGCCGAGGATCATGAGCTCCCGCACGACCCGCGAGAGGCGGAGCAGCCAGCCGAGGCCGTAGATCCCCCCGGCGATGAACGCAACGTTCTGCCCGGACACGGCGAGCAGGTGGTAGAGGCCGGAGGCGCGGAAGTCGTCCTGCACCGAGCGCGGGAGCCCCTCGTCCTCTCCGAGCACGACCCCGAGGACGATGCCGCGGCGCAGTCCGCCCACGCCGCGCCCCACGGCTTCCTCGACCCGGTCGCGCAGCCGGTCGCCCAAGCCCAGGATTCCGCCTCGCCGCCCGACGTGCGTCCACTCGCCGCCTCGCAGCACGACGTGGATTCCCTGGCGGGCCAGCCAGCCGCGCTCGTCGAACCCCTCCTCGGGGGGACGAGGTTCGACGACCTTGGCGACGGTCTCCAGGATTGCGCCTCGCGGCGGGGAGCGGCCGACCGGAAGCGTCAGGAGAACGCGTTCTCGAAGAGATCGTCCTCGAAACTCACGTACCTCCACGGGAACGCGAATGGCCCACGGAGACCGGCGCGCGATACCCGTCACGACCACCCTCACAGGCCCCGACGATCCGATCTCGGCGGCGAGAATCGTCCGGTCCATCGCCTCCATCCGCAGCGATCCCCAGAGGAGTCCGATCACGACGAGCACGAGGCCGACGCAGGCGACACGCGGTGCGCCGTCGAGCGCAAGGAAGCCGGCGAGCGGGAGGAGCGCCAGCCCGGCCGCTGCGGGCGCCGAGACCGACAACCAGTTGGCGAGCCCGAGGCCCACGCATGCCGACCCCGCCATGAGCGCCGGCCACTGGAGCACGGTCACGCGCGCCCACGCCTCCGCCTTCCGCGAGGCCATGGCCGAGGAACGCGCGTGACCGCCCTCGACGTCGCTCGTCCTCACGGGGTCACGAGGTCGCGCAGCTGCTCGATCCGGGTCGGGCCGATTCCTGGCACGGCGTCCAGGTCGTCCACCGACCGGAACGGACCGTGCTCGGCCCGGTAGTCCACGATCTTCTGCGCGGTGATTGGCCCCACCCCGGGAAGCTCGTCGAGCTCCTCGATCGTCGCCGACGAGA
>Ga0233417_10000230_pt1 | contig 16407 bp, 14 predicted proteins | sample Sed_MG_FD_189023 | JGI IMG/M metagenome (GOLD analysis project Ga0233417, IMG submission 189023) | Sediment microbial communities from Lake Towuti, South Sulawesi, Indonesia - Sediment_Towuti_2014_0.5_MG | ecosystem: Environmental > Aquatic > Freshwater > Lake > Sediment | place: Indonesia... | reverse complement strand
CGCTGCATTCCGCCAGCCCGGTGGGGCAACGCTCGTAGTCGGAGAGCCCGTCGAGGGCCTCGACTATGCGAAACAGGGACACATCTTCCGCGGGGATGCGCAGGCTGAATCCACCCGTGGGCCCCTTGCTGGAACGCAGAAAGCCCTTGCGGGCCATCTGTTGCAGAATCTTCGCCAGAAAGTGGGCCGGGACCCCTTCATCCTCGGCGATTTGCTTGACCATCGCGTACTTGCCGTCCGGCACGTTGGCCAGATAGACAAAAGCCCGAATGGCGTATTCCGATGAGCGAGAGTAGATCATAGCGCACCTAGCGCGAGAAAATTATCCCGTGAACTGAATACTCCATTATCTTAATTGGGTTTCGGTATATCCGCAAGTGCCTTGACGCGAAAAACCCAAAATGGGGGCAAATGTAGCGAGGTCGCCAGTACTGGGAGGCCCGGGCCTCAAGCCGGACGCCGGGCGGCTCGCTCCTTCGCCAGCCGCGCCCAGCCGCCGAACACGGTCTGAGCCAGCCGCTCCAGCCGGGCGGCATTATGGTGGGGATCGATGGGACCCGGCAAACCGCACACGTCCTTCTGATTCACGCTCTGCCCGCACCAATCCGATACCATTTCGGGAGTGACTTCCAGGTGGAACTGGAAGCCGTAGCAGTGGGCGCCACAACGAAAGGCCTGATGGCGGCACTGGGGTGTCCAGGCCAGCCAGACCGCCTCCGGAGGCAGATCGAAAGTCTCGCCATGCCAGTGAAGGACAGATTCGGCCGGCGCCAGCCCGCACAGCAGCGGATCGGCCCGCGCCTCGTCAGTGAAGTAGACCGGTCCCCAGCCGATCTCCTTGATGGGGTTTGGATAGACTCTCGAGCCGCAGGCGTGGGCGATGAGCTGAGCCCCGAGGCAGATCCCCAGAAGGGGGACACGGCGAGCGTGAGCGCGGCGGATGAGCGCCTCTTCCGCGCGCAGATAGGGCCAGTCGTCGTTGACTGACATCGGCCCCCCCATGACCACAATGCCGGCGATGTCGTCCAGGGCGGGTAGTTCCGGCCAACCCTGGGGGGAACAGATGCGCTCCCAGGTTAGTCCCGCTTCCTCGAGGGCAGGGGCAATGCGGCCAAGGTCCTCGAAAGTTTCGTGCAAGAAGGCCAGCACCCGCATAATCATCTAAATTAGCCGATGGCGCAGGCGGCGTGCCGGCGAGCCGCGCTATCGGCCGGCGAGGCCGATACCGATAGAATAGGAGGAGGATGCGGGGTGGCGCAGGCTGCTGGATTGTGAATGAAAATCCTGATCGCAGATGACGACGCCGTTTCGCGGCGAATCCTCGAGACCACCTTGAGGCAGTGGGGCTATGAGGTCACCGCCGTGACGGACGGTTACGAGGCCTTGGCGTGCCTGACGGCGGAAGATGCTCCCCAGCTTGCCATTCTGGACTGGATCATGCCGGGCCTCAGCGGACCGGAGGTCTGCCGCCAGGTGCGGCAACGCGCCGGCGAGCCATACACGTACATCCTGATGCTGACGGCCCGCACCGAGAGCAGCGATGTGGTGCAGGGGCTGGAAGCCGGCGCCGACGATTACGTGCGGAAACCATGCAACCGGCACGAACTGGAGGTGCGCCTGCACACGGGGGTTCGCATACTCAACCTCCAGAGGCAACTGGTGGCCGCGCGGGAAGCGCTCCGCGAGCAAGCCACCAAGGACGAACTGACGGGTCTGTGGAATCGCCGGAGCATTCTCTCGATCCTGGACCGGGAATTGGCCCGGGCGGCCCGTGAAGGCGCCTCACTAGCCCTCAGCATGGGCGACCTGGACCACTTCAAAAGGATCAACGACAACTTCGGGCATGGTGCCGGCGACCAGGTATTGCAGGAGGCAGCCCGGCGCATGAGAGCCTCCGTCCGGCCTTACGATGCCGTTGGCCGGTATGGCGGCGAAGAGTTCTTGATTATCCTTCCGGGTTGTCCGGCGGAGCAGGCGCGCAGTCAGGCGGACCGCCTTCGTGCATCCATTGGCGATTCCCTGATGGAAGTGGACCGGAGACTGATCCCGATTACCATGAGCCTGGGCGTTACCTGGACTTGCGGACCCGCTCCGGCGGATGCCGATACGCTGCTGCGCCTGGCGGACACAGCGCTATACTTTGCCAAGGACCGGGGACGTAACCGGGTGGAGACGACTTACCACCGCGGTGGGGGCAGTGCGGATTTCGCTCCGGCGCCCGCGCCGGTCGAATCTCTAGGCTGACTTTTCCGGGCTGGCGCTGCGGAGCAAAAGCCCTGGCTCGGGCAGGCTGCTTGAGGCCCACGTACCGCATCCACCCCAGCCAGTAACTCCCTATGCTGGAACGAGATGTGCGCCCGTGAGCCGCCCCTTGTGCGTGGTGCCCCGACGTTTTCCGGGCCATCACCAGCCCTTTCGGGTCCATTGAATTGATATAATCCAGATTTGCGCCTCGGGGGATCTGGGCGGGAGCATGGCAGCGAAGAAGCGAATACTGCTATTGAAACCCCGGGGCTTCTGCGCAGGTGTGGTGCGAGCCATCGATGTAGTGAGAATCGCGCTGGACACTTACGGGGCTCCCATCTACGTGCGAAAGGAGATCGTCCATAACCGGCACGTGGTGGAGGAACTGCGTGCGGCCGGCGCTGTATTCGTCGAGGAGCTTTCCGAGGTTCCCCCGGGGGCCCGCGTGGTTTTCAGCGCGCACGGCGTCGCGCCTTCGGTCTGGGAAGATGCCCGGGCCCGCCAATTGAAAGTCATCGACGCGACGTGCCCGCTGGTCACTAAAGTCCACATGGAAGCCCTGCGCTTTGCCCACGCGGGGCATACCATCGTGCTGGTAGGTCACAAAGACCACGACGAAGTCATCGGCACCATGGGGGAGGCGCCGGAGTCCACAGTGGTGATTTCCAGCGTAGAGGAGGCTGACCAGCTCGCGGTGCCGGATCCGGCGCGGATGCGGTATCTCACGCAGACCACACTGAGCCTGGATGAGACCGCGGATATCGTCCAGCGGCTCAAGGAGCGGTTTCCAGCCATCGAGGGACCGCCGGGCCAGGATATCTGCTATGCCACAGAGAATCGCCAGCTTGCGGTGAAAGCCGTCGCGCCGCTCACCGATCTCCTGCTGGTTGTTGGCTCGCAGAACAGTTCCAATTCACGGCGTTTGGTGGAAGTATGCCAGAACGCCAGCGTGCCGGCTCATCTGGTGGACGATGCCGGGGACGTGAATCCGGAATGGCTTGAGAACGTCACCACCGTGGCGGTTACGGCGGGAGCGTCGGCGCCTGAAGTACTGGTGCAGGAGTTGATCGCGTCTCTTCGGAAGCGGGGCTTCGAGCACCTGGAGGAAGTGGAGATGAAGGACGAAGACGTCAGGTTCTCACTTCCTCCGGAGCTAGCGCCTTCGAGTGCGCACCTTGTCACCCTACCTGTATGACGAGAACCGGCGTTCAAGTTGAAGACGCGTTGCTGGCCGCGGCCAGGCAGTCGATCTGCCGCGCCGGGGACGCCCTGATGAAGATGCGGGACCCCGCCGGTTTCTGGAACGGGGAATTGACGGCGGATTCAACTCTGGCCTCCGACTACATCCTGCTGCAACTCTGGCAGCACCCGCCGGTGGACGGCCGGTGGAACCCACCGGACCGGCGCCGGATTGACCGCATTCTCGATTCGATCCTGGCCGTGCAACTGCCGGACGGAGGCTTTAGCGTGTATCCAGGCGGTCCGGCCGACGTTAGCGCGACGGTGAAAGCCTACTTCGCTCTCAAGCTGGGAGGGTTGCCGGCGGACGATTCCCGCATGGAGCGCGCCCGGGAGTGCATACTCTCGCTGGGCGGCATCCAGGCGGCCAACAGCTACGTCAAGCTGAATCTCAGCGTGTTCAGCCTGTATCCCCGGGAGCACGTGCCGTCGGTGCCTCCGGAGATGATTCTGCTGCCGGGCAATTTCATCTACCAGATGTCTTCCTGGACCCGAGCCATTGTCATCCCGCTCGCCATTGTCCAGGCGCTAAACGCAGGCCGGCCGGTCCCCGAGGGCTTTGACTTGCGGGAGCTGTTCCTTCCCGGCGCGAGCATTGGCTTTCGGAAGGACGCAGCGCCCATGAGCTGGCGCAACACGTTCCTCTTTCTGGACCGCCTGCTGAAAGCCTGGGAGCGTCACGGCTCCCGCAGAATCCGCGACATGGCAGTCCGGAAGTGCGAGCAGTGGATGCTGAAACGCTTCCGCTACTCGGATGGTCTGGGGGCGATCTTTCCGCCCATGATGTACGCCATCATGGCGTTGGACCTGTTGGGCTATCCCGAGGAACATCCCGAGCGCATCGAAGCCGTCCGGCAGTTTGAGCGGTTTGTAATCGAAGAGCGTGGAGAGCTTCTATTCCAGCCCTGCTTCTCCCCGGTGTGGGACACCGTGATAGCGGCGTTTGCCCTGGGAGAGGCGCGCGCCGTATCATCCGACCAATTGCGAATCTCCGGAGACTGGCTGCTAACCAAGGAGGTGCGTCGGAAGGGGGACTGGGCGGTCAAACGCCCGAATGTTGAGCCGTCGGGCTGGTATTTCGAGTTCGCCAACGAGTTCTATCCGGATATCGACGACACCGCAATGGTGCTTCTGGCGCTGCGCCAAACGGGCGCCAGCAGCCAGAGCGCCTGGACGGAGACAGTGCAAAGGGCGGTGAACTGGCTGCTGGCCATGCAGTCCTCGGACGGGGGTTGGGCGGCGTTCGATGTGGACAATAACTGGACTCCTCTGAGCTACGTGCCCTTCGCCGACCACAACGCCATGCTCGATCCGACTTGCCCCGATATCACGGGCCGTGTGTTGGAGGCGCTCTGCGCGCACGGCGCCGATCCGCAGAGTCCGTCGATTCAAAAAGGCGTCCGTTACCTTTTGCGAGTTCAAGAACCAGACGGGAGCTGGTACGGGCGGTGGGGCGTGAACTACATCTACGGGACGTTCCTTGCCCTGCGCGGCCTGCGGGCGGCCGGTGTGAGCGAGCGGGAGGCTGCCGTCCTGCGCGCCGGTGAATGGCTGCGCTCCATCCAAAACCCGGACGGGGGCTGGGGCGAGAGTTGCGAGAGCTATGCGCGGAATGGCTACGCGCCGGCGGAAAGCACGGCGTCTCAGACCGCTTGGGCGCTGCTGGGCCTCATGGCCGGCGGAGACAATCAAAGCAGCAGCGTACGTGACGGCATCGACTACCTGTTGCGGACCCAGCGGCACGACGGAACTTGGGACGAGCGGCTCGCCACCGGCACCGGCTTCCCCAGGGTGTTCTATTTGACGTACCACCTCTACCGGAACTATTTTCCGCTGATGGCTCTTGGAACGTATTGCCAGCAGGCGGGCGAGGGAGACGCGCGAGCATCATGAGATTTCCGCTCTCGATGACCGCCGGAATGGCCGGCTACATCATGAAGAACCGGCTCCGGCCTCGTCCCGAATGGCAGAAGGACGCCAGCCGGCAGGCGGACCCGTCCAGCCCGTTCCGCATCATCCACGCCAAGCGCGCGGCCGCGGAGCCTAAGCCCCATCCCCTGATCAACAAGCGTTTCCCGCTGGTCCTGATGCTGGAACCCCTGCACGCCTGCAACCTCACCTGCACCGGCTGCGGGCGGATTCGCGAGTACGAGTCCACCATCACCCAGACGGTGCCGCTGGAGCAATGCTTGGCGGCGGTAGACGAGTGCGGTGCGCCCATAGTTTCGATTTGCGGTGGGGAACCGCTGCTGTACCCGCAGATCGGCCCACTGGCGGCTGGCATCCTGGAGCGGAACCGGCACATTTACCTGTGCACCAACGGCATGTTCATCCGCAGGCGCCTGCACGAATTTAGGCCCGACGGACGCTTCTTCTGGAACGTCCACCTGGATGGACTGGAGAAGACGCACGACCTCTGCGTGGAGAAGGAAGGGGTCTTCCGGGAGGCCATCGACGGGCTCGTTGCCGCAAAACAGGCCGGGTTCAAGGTCTGCACCAATACCACGGTCTACAAAGAGACCGACATGCAAGAGATCGAGGCGCTATTTGAATACCTGGAGCAATTCGACGTGGACGGCCACATGCTCTCGCCGGCTTACGGGTATGCGGCGGTCAACAACCGGGAGATCTTCCTGACCCGCGAAGACGTCCACGAGAAGTTCAAGGACATCGGTAGACTGGCCAAACGCTTCCGGCTCAACAGCTCACCTGTATACCTGGACTTCCTGAAGGGTGAGCGTGACCTGCCCTGCACCGCATGGGGCAACCCGACCTATAACGTCAACGGGTGGAAGGGCCCCTGCTACCTGATCACGGACGCGCACCACGCGACCTTCGAGGAGCTGATGACGCGGACGCCCTGGGACTCCTACGGGAATGGAAATGACCCGCGCTGTGAGCACTGCATGGTGCATTGCGGCTATGAGCCGTCCGCCGCCCTCGGCATTAACTCGAAGTTCTCGGACAGCCTGAAGCTGCTGGGGTGGGCGCTCCGCTAGAAGCGGCGTGTGGCAGAAGTTAATCGGCGCTTTTCTCGCGGCGGCGGCCTTGTGCGACCCGGCGGAGACCATTGGGGCGCTGCGATGCCCGCGAACCACTTGCCACAGCCGGAGGCGGGAGCGGCTCCGCAAGTGGTGGCTTGAGGCTCCCGGGGTGCGCCGAACTACGGCCGCGGACGTCTTGTTGTGAAGCCTGTCCTGGTGACCGGAGCCAGCGGATTCGTGGGCTGGCACGTGGCGCGCCTGCTCCTGGAGAAAGGATGCAGCGTGCGCGCATTGCTGCGGGCTGGAAGGGTAGCGCCAGGGTTGGAAGTCGAACCGCTGGCGGGAGACCTTCGGGATCCGGAATCCCTGCGAGCAGCGGTAGCCGGATGCGGCGTCGTATATCACGTGGCTGCCGACTACCGGCTGTGGGCCCGCGACAAGGAGGAATTGTTCCGCTCCAACGCCGGGGGAACCCGCAACCTGCTTGAGGCTGCGGCCCTCGGCGGCGTGGAGCGCGTGGTGTACACCAGCACGGTCGGTTGCATCGGCATTCCGATGAACGGAATCGGCAGCGAAGATAACCCGGTAAGGTATGAGGACATGACCGGGGCATACAAGCAATCCAAGTTTCGTGCGGAAGAAGAGGCGCTGGCGGCAGCGCACCGGGGCCTGCCGGTGGTGATCGTGAATCCCACCGCGCCGGTGGGGGACCACGATTTCAAGCCTACCCCCACTGGGGGCATCATTCTGGATTTTCTCCAAGGCCGCTTACCCGCCTTTGTGGATACCGGGCTGAACCTGGTGGACGTGCGCGATGTAGCCCTGGGGCATTTGCAGGCCTGCGAGTCGGGCCGCGCCGGCGAGCGATACATCCTGGGGGGCGAGAACCTGACGCTGAAGGAGATTCTCGCGAGGCTGGCGCGGCACAGCGGGCTGCGCGCGCCCAACTGGGAAATGCCGTACTGGGCCGCTTACGCCGCGGGTGCGCTCAGCACGGGCTGGGCCGGGCTGACGGGCCGTCCGCCTCGCGTCGCGCTGGACGGCGTGCGCATGGCGCGCAAGAAGATGTTCGTTACTCATGCGAAAGCGGAGAAGGAACTGGGCTACCGGCCTGGCCCCGTGGATGAGGCGCTGGCGCGGGCCGTCCGCTGGTTCCGCGACAACGGCTATTGCTGAAGTGGAGAGAATCGCCTTAGTGGCCGCCGACAAGATGGAGTTCGCCGGCGTGCGGCGCCGTAGCCGGACGTGGACCCGCCTGCGCTGGCCCCTCGCATTTGCGGCGCGGGCGACCTTCCCCAGCCGCGAGTACCTGTGCGTGGCGAACGGAGCCGGGCCGGTCCTGGCGGCTGCGGCGGCGCGCGCGGCCCTGGGGCGGGAGGCCCCCGGGAAAGTTGTGAGTGTAGGGTATTGCGGTGGGCTGGATCCCACCCTGCGGCCGGGCGACCTGTTCCTGGCCGCGCGGGTGGAAGCCATCGGGCAAAAAATCAGTTATACTTTGCAGTTGCCCTGGTCGAGCCGCCCCGTACGTTCGGGTGTGCTGATTTCCATGGATCGCGTGGCCCATTCGGCCCGTGAAAAGGGAAGTCTGGGCGCGCTCGGGGCTCATGCCGTAGAGATGGAAACGGCCGGTGTCGCCGCGGAAGCGGAGAGGTTAGGTGTGCCCTGCTACTGTGTTCGGGCCGTCACCGACGGCGCGGATGAGACTTTTGCCATTGATTTCAACCGGTGTCGCCGCTCCGGCGGACGCATTGACTATTCCCGCGTCTTTCTGCGGGCCATGGCGAATCCATTCCAGGCGCTGCCGCAGTTGATCCGGTTGCGTGTTCGTTCCTGGCGGGCTGCTGAGGCGCTAGGTGAGTACCTTGCTGACTGCCGTTTCTAGAGAAGTGGTGCCGGCGACCATGCGGGCCGCGGTGTACCTGGGGCAACGCCGGGTGTCGGTGGAGTCCGTCAGCGCGCCCGGCATTGGCCCGGCCGAGCTTCTGATCCGCGTGGAGAGTTGTGGGATCTGCCACACCGACCTGAAGAAGATCGAGAACGATCTGCTGCCGCCGCCGCGCATCTTCGGGCACGAGACGGCCGGCGTGGTGGCGCAAGTAGGAGAGGCGGTAGAAGGCTTTCAGCCCGGTGACCGCGTCATCGCTTTCCACCATGTTCCTTGCCTGGAGTGCTACTACTGCCACCGGCGCTTGTACGCGCAGTGCGCGGTCTACAAGAGAGTCGGTGTGACAGCCGGCTATGAGCCATCGGGCGGGGGCTTCGCCCAGTACGTCCGTGTGCTGGATTGGATTGCGCGGCGCGGGGTGGAGAAGATTCCGGACAGCGTGTCATTCGACCGCGCCACCTTCGTGGAACCGGTTAACACTTGTCTGAAGGCCGTAGTTCAGTTGGATCCAGACCCCGAAGAGACGGTGTTGATTCTGGGCCAGGGGGCCATCGGTTTACTGTTCACCATGCTGGTGCGCCGGAGAGGGGCGAAAGTTCTGGCCACCGATACGATCCGGCGGCGGCGCGCGCTGGCCTGCCGCTTCGGAGCCGAAGAAGCATGGGACCCGAGGGGCATGGACGTGGCATCCGCGGTGCGCTCGCGGACCAACGGGCGCGGCGCGGACGTGGTCATCGTCGCGGCTTCCGCGCCCGGCATTGTCGGCCAGGCGCTGGAGTGCTCGCGGCCGGGGGCCCGCATTCTGCTGTTCGCGCAGACTTCCCGCACCGAACTGATCGAGATACCCGGCGCGGATGTCTGCGTGGGAGAACGCACCATCCTGGGCTGCTATAGCGCTTCCATTGACTTGCAGAGAGAGTCGGCTCGACTGGTGTTCAGCGGCGAGTTGCCCGTGCAGGAACTCATCTCGCACTGCCTGCCCCTGGACCGGATCCAGGAGGGATTTCAACTGGCCCTGCACCCGGACGAGCATTCGTTGAAAATCATCGTTCATCCTCAAAGGTACTCACAGTGATAACGGAAATTCAGGATGGCCAGATGCTGGCCGCTGTACTCCAGGGCAAGGAGCAGTTGAGGGTGGAGCCTGTGTCCATCCCGCTGGTCCAGCCCGGCGACGTTCTGGTGCGGGTCCGGGCGGCGCTCACCTGCGGCACCGACGTCAAGGTGTTCCGCCGCGGCTATCACGCCCGCATGATCCAACCCCCTGCGGTATTCGGTCACGAATTCGCCGGCGACATCGTGGCTCTGGGCGCCGGGGTCACCGGCTTCCGGCGGCAGGACCGGGTGGTGGCGGCGAACTCGGCGCCGTGCCAGACCTGCTACTATTGCCGGCGCGGCCAGCAGAACCTGTGCGACGACCTGCTGTTCAACAACGGCGCTTATGCCGAGTACATCCGCATCCCCGCCCGCATCGTCGAACAGAACATGCACGTGTTGCCGGACCACGTCTCCTACCTGGACGGCGCGCTCGTGGAGCCGCTGGCCTGTGTCGTGCGTGGGCTGGAAGAGACCGGAGTCCGCGCCGGCGACACGCTGGCGGTTATTGGCCTGGGCGCCATCGGCCTCATGTTTGTGCGCCTGGCCAAGCTGCAAGGCGCCGAAGTCATTGCCATCGGCCGGCGCCAAACACAACTGGACCGTGCCGCCGCGATGGGCGCCGACCATCTGATTTCCACGGAAGGCGACATCAGCCCGGTGGAGCCGGTTCGCGAGCTGACGCGACGCCGGGGCGTGGACGTGGCCATTGAAGCCGTGGGCAGCCCCGAAGTTTGGGAGCACGCGGTGCAGATGGTGCGGCGCGGCGGCACAGTGAATTTCTTCGGCGGCTGTCCCAGCAACACCAAAGTCTCGCTGGACACCAACCTGCTGCACTACTCCGAGATCACCTGCAAGGCCAGCTTTCATCACACGCCGGCTCACATACGCGAGGCGTTCGAGTGCATTTGCCGGGGCGAGATCACGGCGCGCGACTTTGTCAACCGGGTCGAACCGCTGACCAAGATCCTGGAAGTAATGCAACACTTGATGAGTCACAACGGCCACCTGAAGACGGCGATCCTTCCTTAGCGCCGTTCCAACTGATTTCATCTATGTTCTACACGTATCTTCTGCACAGCGCTCGAGACGGTGAGTGGTATACGGGCGCGACTGCGGATTTGAAGGCCAGGGTTCGAGATCACTTGAGCGGGAAGGGTTCACTCTACAAAGAACCGCGTTCCCATGTCCTTGGTCTACTACGAGGCCTGTTTGAGTCAAGACGATGCCTTCCGCCGGGAGCGGTATCTAAAGACTGGGAAGGGAAAGTGTTACCTACGGCAGAGGCTCGCCCAGTGGATATCCACTGTTAGGCGAGATAAGTTGGAACGGCACTAGCGGCAGGGGCGGCGTGTTTCTCCAACCGAGGGAATTCGTTCACTCACGCGAGGCGCTGGAGCGAACTTACTCCTTCGAAGAAGCCTCCGCTTACACGCGCTGGCTGGCGACCCATCATTACGAGAATTTCCACGTCGTTACCCTGCTGCTGCCCAGGCGGCTCCACCAGGATTTCTACAACGTATACGCTTTCTGCCGCTGGGCGGACGATCTGGGTGACGAGATCGGAGATCCGGCGCGCAGCCTCGAATTGCTGGACTGGTGGAGAGAGGAACTGGAAGCCATGTACCGGGGCCGGACGCGCCACCCGGTATTCGTCGCGCTGGCCCGCACGGCGGCAACGCACTCTCTGCCACAAAAGCCCTTCGCTGACCTGATCCAAGCCTTTGTGCAAGACCAGACCGTCAAGCGCTACGAGACCCTGGAACAGGTGCTAGGCTACTGCCGCTATTCCGCCGATCCGGTGGGCCGGCTCGTGCTCTACCTGTGCGGGTACTCGGACGAGGCGCGCCAGTGCCTGTCGGATGCCACCTGCACCGCGCTGCAACTTGCCAACTTTTGGCAGGACGTGACGGTGGACCTGGAGAAGGGCCGCATTTACATGCCGCGGGAGGTCCTGTCCCGGCACGGGGCCACGGAGGAGGACATCCGGAACCGGCGTCCGACGCCGGCTTTCCGCGCAGCGCTGAAAGAGCTGGTCGGCTTCACCAGGGGCTTGTTTCAGAGAGGGCTGCCACTGGCGCGCATGGTAGACCGCCGCTTGGCCGTGGACATCATGCTGTTCAGCCGGGGCGGATTGGAGGTGCTGCGCAAAATCGAGCGGCAGGGCTACGACGTTCTTACCAGCCGGCCGAGGATCAACCGCGTGGACCGCGTCCGGCTCCTGCTCTCTTCACTCGGCCGTGTGGCGCTGCATCGGGCAGCATGAGTACGCTGGCTGAATCCTACGCCTGGTGCCGCCGCACGGCCCGGGCGCGCGCCCGGAACTTCTATTACTCATTCCTGCTGCTGCCCCCGCCGAAGAAGGACGCCATTTGCGCTGTGTACGCTTTCATGCGCCACTGCGATGACCTGAGCGACGATCCCGGCCCCCGCGACCCGCGCGAAGCCCTCGAAGGATGCCGCCTCGAACTGGATGCCGCGCTGGCGGGCCGGTATGGCAGCGCGCCATTCTGGCCCGCCCTGGATGATGCGGTGCGGCGCTACCGCATTCCCCACGAGTACTTCCAGCAAATGATTGAGGGGGTGACGTCGGATCTGACTGCGCGCCGGATCCAAACCTTCGAGGATCTGTACCGCTACTGCTACCAGGTCGCCTCCGTGGTCGGTCTGACTGTGATCCATGTCTTCGGATTCGAAGATCCCCGCGCGCCCGCGCTGGCCGAGAAGTGCGGGGTGGCCTTCCAGCTCACCAACATTCTGCGCGATGTGCGGGAGGACGCTGCCCGGGGCAGGGTGTATCTGCCGGCGGAGGATCTGGAGCGTTTCCATGTTCAACCTTCGGTGTTCGAGGGCGAAGCTCGGCCGGAGGAGTTCCTGCAACTCATGCGTTTCGAAGCGGCCCGAGCCCGCCGCTTCTACCGAGAGGCGGCGCCCCTGGTCGGACTGGTGGATTCGCCCGCCCGCGCGTCCCTGCGGGCGTTGATCGAGATTTACTGGCGGCTGTTACTCCGCATCGAGGATTCGGGCTTCGACGTGTTGCGCCGGAGGATCGCCTTGCCTGCCCGGGAAAAGGCCTGGATTCTGGCGCGGACAGCGTTGGGATGGAACGGCACGTTCGAAACCGCGCGCCCGGATTGAACGTCGCTTTGTCATAGGCTGGTAGTGGAGGTGTTTCCCGTGTTTCGCAAGAGAGTCGCCATCCGGTTCCCTATGGTCCTCGCTCCGATCCTCGGGCTGGCGGCCGCAATGCCCGCGTCCGAAATCCCCAAGGGCTCGCACGTGCTGCTGCGGATGGTCAACTCGATCACCACTCGAACCGCACAGCCGGGTGACTACGTTTACATGACCACAGCCAGCCCGATCAGCGTGGAAGGCCGCCTGGTAGTGCCCGTCAACAGCCACGTGCAAGGACTCGTCGTCCACTCGCTGCGCGGTGGGCAAGTGAAGGGGAAGGCCCAACTCGCCATCCGGCTGGAAACGCTGACCCTGCCGCAGGGGAAAGTGTTCAGGTTCTCGCCGGTGCTGGATTCTGTTGACTCCAACCGCTCCGGACAGCAGGTGGACAAGGACGAAAACCTCATCCGCCAGGGATCGGACGTGGGCCGTGACGCCGCGCGCATCGCGATCCTGGCGGGCACAGGCGCCTCGATCGGAGGCATCGTGGATGAAAGCTGGAAAGGCGCCGGGATTGGCTCCGCCGTAGGCGCGGGCGTGGGCTTAGCGACAGTGCTGCTGACGCGCGGGCGGGACATTGAGCTCAACCGGGGTTCCTCACTCGACGTCGTCCTCGACCAGCCTGTGACTCTGGAAGCTGGCGCCCCAAGCATGATGGGCCGCTGAGGAGCGCCGGTGCCCCTAACGCGCCACCGGTTCCCGATCGGAGACAATGACGATCTGCATGTCCTTGGCGCGGTTGATGATTCTCTGCACCGGATCTTTGGAGAGCAGCGGAAGCCACACCCGCCCGGTGGGCCGGGTCACAAAGATCTGGGTGACTTCGTTCCGGCGTGCGAAATCAATCAGTAGGGACGCGGCATCCGCACCCTCGAGTATCCGGGTTTCGATGTGTAAGTTGCGGGCGAAATTGAGGTGCTTCTCGATGGCCTCCCGCTCTGCCTCGGGCACATCGCTCAGGTCTCCAGATGGCTGGATGGCGACGGCGAAACACTCTGCACCGAGAAAATCACTGACACGCCTGGCTCGCCGGATCACCATGGCCGTCTTCGGATCAGCCGTTACCAGAACAAGGATCTTGTGGTGCTTGCGTTGCTGTCTGGGGATTGGCTCTTCAGCCGCAGCGCGAGTGCCCTCGCTCCCGATCCGGTGTTCCACTTCGGAAGCCGCTTCCCGCAAGGTCAACTCACGTAGCGCAACCAATGACGATTCGCGAAAGAAGTTCTGCAAGGCCTGTTGCGCTTTCTCCGGTCCATAGACTACGCCGCGTTCGAGGCGATGCAGCAGTGCCCGAGGCGTCAGATCGACCATCACCACCTCGCTGGCCTGCCGAACAACCCAGTCTGGAATCGTTTCACGGACACGGATGCCGGTGATGTGCCGAACCTGGTCGTTCAGGCTCTCCAGGTGCTGTATGTTCATCGTCGTGAGGACGTCGATGCCGGCGTCCCGCAGCACCTCGACGTCTGCCCAGCGCTTAACTCGATCTGAGCCCGGGACATTCGTGTGCGGCAATTCATCGACGACACAAACCCGCGGATGCCTCGCCAAAATGGCGTCGGTATCCATCTCCTCGAACTGTGACCCGCGATAGTCGATCTTCTTCCTGGGTACGATCTCCAGTCCCTCGGCTTTTGCGATCGTATCTTTACGGCCGTGCGGTTCTAGGTAACCGATGACGATGTCCACACCACGGGACCTCAATTCATGAGCTTCTTCGAGCATCTGATACGTCTTGCCCACACCAGCCGCGTAGCCCATGAAGATCTTGAGTTTGCCGCGCTGCTGCTCTGCCATGTCTTAATGCGGAAAGACTCGCACGTCCATACCTCGGGAAAGACGGATCAGTCTATCGACCGGATTGCCCCGTATCCGCGGCCAGATTCCGGCGCGCTGACTGTGTCCGATGAAGAGTTGGGTGATGCCTCGGGAGCGGGCGAACTCGAGAAGTGTATCCACGGGATCTTCGCCATCCAGAATCTCTATGCGAGCCCCCGCCGTCCGGGCAATCGCCAGCTTCTCCTGAAGTGTAGCCTGATCGTCCGGTGAGATTTCGGGTTGGTTAACGTATGCCACGATCAACTCGCCATGGAATCTGTCAGCAATGATGCGAGCTGTGTCAATCATTTCCTGTATATTGGCACGCGGGGTCATGCAGACAAGGATGCGCTCCTGAGTGCCGAAATCCTGCCGGATGCCGTGGCGCTCCAGATAATCGCTGAGCTGTTGATCCACGACGTCGGCAGCGAGCAGTAGAGCCAGTTCCCGGAGTTTCGATAGTTGTTGTTCCCGTTTCTGAGCGTCCACCTGTTGCTCTGGCGAGCGTTCGAGCGGTTCTTCGGCAGAGGCATCCACAATCTCGATCTCGTCGGCGGCCTTAATGAAAGAGAGCGGCACGGTCTGAGCAACGCGTTTGCCGGTGATGGCCTCGACTTGCTCTCGCAACTCCGCAATATATTGAATGTTGATCGATCCGATCACCTTTATCCTGGCGTCCACCAGATCCTGGACATCCTGCCAACGGGTCGGATTCCGGGCGCCGGGTGGATTATCGTAAGCCAGGCCGTCGATGATGCAGATGGCCGGGTGTCGCCGGATCAGCCTGTCAACGTCGACCGCTGTGCCCAGGCCCACCGCCTTAAGCGGTATCACCTCCAGCTTCCGCAACAGAGCCTCTACTTCAGGAGACACTTGTGGCTGAACCACGCCGACCACTACGTCCTGGCCTCGTTCCCGGCGTCGTCGCGCTTCGTCCAGCATGCGGAATGACTTCCCGACACCGGATGCGTAGCCAAGGAAGATCTTGAGATGCCCTTTGCCGGCGGCAGCTTCTTCGGCCTGGACTTCGCGCAGGAGCTCTTCGGGCGTCTTGCGGTGGATTTCACGGGTCATGCCGACCTCCGGGAGTGCTGATGGGCGCTCACGGTCGCAATTCCAGCATAAATGCCCCGGGCCACCCAAGAGTAGACGATTAGGCCAGACACATCAACCAGAGTGGCCACACCAGCCGCCGACGCGCTCGCCGGATGGAGGCGACAGGCACGGAGGATGATCAGGGCAGAGCGCTACTTAGAAGAGAGGGCGGCCCCGGTCCAGGAGCGTCCTGGATGAGGTCAGCGGCTTCCTCGGCGCGGGCGTCCGCAACCATACGCGCCGTTCTTCGTCGGTATGCGACGAGCGGTTCGACGCGATAGCGCGCTGGCGTCCAGGCACTCGATTGTCCGAAGCCAGGATCGATGTCGGTCACCCGAAGCACATTCAATTGTTCGAGCTGGCGCTCCTTTCCCGTCACCGCTTCGACCCGAAGTAAACCACCAGACCGGCCAGCAGCGTATCCTGGTTCTTATGCGAGCCTAGAGTGTCTCCCCGGTCAAAGAATGGTTGGTCACTCCAATCGCGCCGGTATTCTAACCGCGTCAGGAAGCCCTCTTTCATCTTGAACTCCGCCGTGAGGGTTACCTCCTTCAATTTCTGCGCGGTTCCGGTGTTGAAGCCGTCATGGTCGTCGAACCACTCGAGGCGCGGCACGATGGCAAACCAGCCCACCGGGGATAGCTTCACATAGCCCGCCACACCCCTCCAGCCTGCCTTGCCCAGGTCATTGCCAAAGCTGTTGGTCCCGTGGTCAAAGTTGCCCATGAAAGCGAGCTTGTCATTGACCGTAACGGTAGCGGTCGTATCGTACATGTGCCGGAGGCCACTGTTGGTGCCGGTGTTCTCGGGCCCGACCATGTAGTTGTGGGCCCAGCTAAAATGCGAGCTGGGGGTCCAGGTTCCGCTGAACCC
>Ga0233417_10000229_pt1 | contig 16453 bp, 13 predicted proteins | sample Sed_MG_FD_189023 | JGI IMG/M metagenome (GOLD analysis project Ga0233417, IMG submission 189023) | Sediment microbial communities from Lake Towuti, South Sulawesi, Indonesia - Sediment_Towuti_2014_0.5_MG | ecosystem: Environmental > Aquatic > Freshwater > Lake > Sediment | place: Indonesia... | reverse complement strand
TTCGTCTTTCTGGAACATTGCTCTCCGTGTCACGGGCCTTCCGTCTTCGAGCGTGGTTGTGGCCACTTCGACCGGTACGATCTCGTCATCGAAATTGCCCGCGGCCTGGGCGCGTAGCGCGTTCTGGTGACTGCGCAGGGCGAAGGCGTCATGGTCCTCGCGGCTGATGGCGTACTTTACTCGCAAGCGTTCTCCGGTGAGGCCCATGGTCAGGTAGATTTCCGGGCGGTGGTCCACCAACCAAGGGTTCGGCGCGAACTTGTTGCCCGGAGCCGGCAGCAGGCTCATGGATTCACTGCCGCCGGCAACCAAGCTTTCGGCCGCGCCGGCGCGGATCCGCTCCGCGGCCGAGGCAATCGCTTGCAGGCCCGACGCGCAGAAACGGTTGATCGTCATGCCGGGCACGGAGTCGGGCAGGCCGGCCAGAAGCGCCGCATTGCGGGCCATGTTCATTCCCGACTCGGCCTCCGGGAAGGCACAGCCGAGGATCACGTCCTCGACGTCGGCCGGCGCAACCTGCTGGTGCTTCTCGAGCAGCCGCCGGATGACGGCCGCGGCCAGGTCGTCCGGCCTCGAAGTGCGCAGAGCGCCGCGCGGCGCTTTGCCGACGGCGGTTCGCAGACAGTCAACGATGACAGCTTCCTGCATTCCATCCCCCGCTGAGTCAGTTGCGCAGCGGCTTGCCGGTCTTCAGCATGTGCTGGATTCGATCCTGCGTCTGCCGGTTGCCGCAAAGGCTCAGGAACGCCTCGCGCTCCAAATCGAGCAGATACTCCTCGGAGACCGCGGGCGTTCCCGTCAAGCGCCCGCCACTCAGCACCAGCGCCAGCTTTTCGGCAATCACGAAATCGTAGTCAGAGATCTGGTGCGCCTCGCGCGCCATCCACGCTTTCAACTTCAGCAAACCGTAGCCGGCCTCACCTGCAACCCGGATGTCGGTGCGCGGTCTTTCCGGAACATAATTCGCCACCAACGCCAGCGCAAGGTTTTTCGCATCTGCGACGAGCCGCTCCGGATTCATGGAAACTGCGTCTGCCTCGCGCAGCAGGCCCAGGCGGCGGGCATCCTCGGCGCTGGAGGAGACCTTCGCCAGGCCGATCAATTCGAATGCCTTCTCCGGATCGCCAAGCCGCAGCAGCGCCTCCTTGCAGCCGCCGCCGGCCGGTATCAATCCAACGCCCACCTCGACGAGGCCCATGTACAGCTCGGCCGAAACCTGCACGCGCGCGGCGTGAAGAACGACTTCGGCGCCGCCCCCGAGCACGCGGGAGAACGGCGCAGCCACCACCGGTCTCTGCGCGTGCTTCATCGCCATGTTCGCCTGCTGGAACCGGCGCACCGCCGCCTCCAGTTCCTCCCACTCTCCGTTCTGGGCGGAAAGCAGAAGCAACATCAGGTTCGCTCCCGCGCTGAAGTGTTCACCCTGGTTGGCGATGACCATCGCCAGGAAGTTGCGCTCCGCCTCCTCGAGGCCGGCCTCGATCAGCGCGACCTGATCCTCGCCGAGGGTGTTCATCTTGCTGTGAAACTCCAGGCACAGCACTCCATCGCCGAGATCGATGAGCGACGCGCCCGCGTTCTTCTTCACCACTCCCCGCGCCCGCTTGAGAGGGGCCAGTTCGACAATGCCGGGCCGCTCTTCGAGCAGCCGGTAGCCGGCGCCCGCGAGATCGAAGTACTCGGTGCGCGGGTTTCCGTCCTGGTCGGCGACGCGATAGAACGATGGAGCGCCCGAGGCGAGCATTGCCTGCACGCTCGCCGGCAGCGCACAGCCCTCGCGCTCCATGCGGCGGGCCGTCTCCTCGAATCCGAGGGCATCCCACAGCTCGAACGGGCCGAGCTTGTGCGCGTAGCCCCACCGCATCGCACGATCGACTTCCACAATGCGGTCCGAGATCTCCGGCACGCGTTCGGCCGCGTAGAGCATGTGGTCGCGCAGCAGCTTCCAGAGGAACGTGCCGGCCCGGTCGCCTGAGCGCACCAGCATGCGCAGCCGTTGGGGCAAGTCCTCGACGTTGCGCGCCGCCTCAACCGACGGAAAGCTCACCTTCCGCGCCAGATGATATTCCAGCGTCTTCCAATCGAGGGCGTGAATCTCTTTCTCGGCCCCCTTGCCGGCGCGCTTGTAGAAGCCCTGCCCGCTCTTCTCGCCGAGCCAGCCCCGCTCGAGCATGTTGGAAAGAAAGTCCGGCGGCGCGAAGCGCTCGCGCCAGGGATCGTGCGGCACGAGTTCGTACAGGTTCTTCCCCACGAAGGCCCAGACGTCCAGGCCCACGATATCGAGCAGGCGGTAGCTGGCGCTGTTCGGCAAACCGATCAGCGGTCCGGTGAGCGCGTCCACTTCCTCGATCGTGTAGTCATCCTCGACCGTCAGCCTGTAAACGGCGCCGCCAAAGAAGCTGCCAATCCGGTTGGCAATGAAGTTCGGCGTGTCCTTGCACGGCACCACGCCCTTGCCGAGACGCCTGTCGCAGAATTCCGTGACGAACCGGATGACCTCGAGATCCGTTGAGGCTCCGGGGATCACTTCGACCAGGTGAAGAAATCTCGGCGGATTGAAGAAATGCGTCCCGAGGAAGTGTCGCCGGAAGCCTTCATCGAAGCCTTCCGAGATCGCGGACAGCGGTAAGCCGCTGGTGTTGGTGGAGACGATGGCATCCGGGCGGCGCACCGCCGCCACGCGGAACCACAGCGATCGCTTGATCTCCAGGTTCTCAGTGACCGCTTCGATGATCCAGTCGCAGTCGCGGACGCTCTCGAGATCGTCTTCGAAGTTTCCGGTGGTCACCAGCGACGTGAGCGAGTCCACGAAGAAGCCGCCAGGCCGTTGTCTGAGCGCGGCTTCAATGCCCTTCCTGGCGGCGGCGTTCCGGTCCGGCTGTCCCGGGATCACGACATCCAACAGCAGCGACGGCACGCCGGCGTTGGCGAAGTGAGCGGCAATGCGGCTTCCCATGGTGCCGGCGCCTAGCACGGCCACGCGGCGGATCTGCTTCATTTGACCTTCAGCCCCAGAGGGGAGTGTATCAAAGCCCCGCCCGATCCTCGGCTCGATCAGCGAAAGACGCTATGATGGACTCTAACACTTATGGTTTCGATGGCCGGGCCATCGGCTCGGCGAAGAGTTCCATCCTGGTTAGTACCCGCCGCCGGCTACAGCATTTCCGTGGCCTGCCTTGTCTGGGTCTATTGGGGTTTCGACTGGAAGACGGAACTGCCAAACATCGCCGCTGCCGACTGGCGATGGGTGACGCTCTCGGTGATCGCCGACCTGGCGGTCTACTTTTGCCAGGGCTGGCGGTGGAGTCTTCTGCTGCGACCGGTCGTGCACGTGCCGTTCTTGAAAACGGTGCAGGCGATCTTCATCGGGCTCTTCGCTAATGAAGTTCTGCCCTTTCGCAGCGGCGAACTCATCCGCAGTTACGTGCAGGCGCGGTGGTGCCATATTCCGTTCTCCGTTTCGCTTTCCTCGGCCGCCGTAGAGCGGCTCTTCGACGGACTCTGGCTGGTGCTCGGCTTCCTGGCTGTCACCTTCTTCGTGGAGTTGCCCGACTACCTGTCGAAGGGAAGCATTGTGCTTGCAGTCGTCTTGGCTGCGGTGGGTGCAGCCGTGGCGGTCGTCATGTTCCACAAGCACCACGCTCACGCGGCGGTTTCCAAGAGCCGCTGGGCGGCGATGCTGTGGCACGTGGTGGAAGGCCTGCACGCCATGGGCAACTCTCTCTCGTTCCCGGTGGCGGCGCTCGTGAGCCTCCTTTATCTTGCCTTGCAGATCGTTCCCATTTACGCTTTGATGCGCGGCTACGGCCTCGACCTGCCGGTCGGAGCGGCGGCGGTCGTGCTGGTGATTCTGAGGCTGGGCACAAGCCTGCCGCAAGCGCCCAGCAACGTCGGCGCGTTTCAGTTCTTCACCGTGGTCGGCCTGCGCCTGTTCGACGTGGACAAGGCCACGGCGACCGGCTTCGCGACGCTAATGTTTGTGGTGGTAACGCTGCCGCTCTGGCTGGGAGGCCTGATCGCGGTGGCGATCGCAGGCGTGAGGATTCGCGATCTCCAGAGCGCGGCGCAGTCGAAACTCGATGAGCCGGCGGCGCAGGAAGCCCGGCGCCACGGCTGAGCCCAGGCGCGGAGCCGCCCCACCTGCCTGGCATATAATTCCCGCAGGAGGAATCGAATGGTACGGAATCATGCCGCCGTTTCCCGGCGGAGTTTCTTGCGGAGCAGCGGGGCGGCCGCGGCCGGGACGTTCACCATCGTGCATCCCGGCGCAGCGGGCGGCACGCAGGCGAACTCGAGGATCTCGGTGGGCCTGATCGGCACGGGCAACCGTGGGCTGTACGACGCGTCGATCATCCACGCCGACCCGAGGGCGCGGATCACGGCCCTCTGTGACGCCTTCGACGATCGCATTGAGATCGGCAAACAGCAGCTCAAGCTCGACAAGGTGGCTACTTACAGGGACTTCGAGAAGCTGCTCGCCTCCGACGTGGACGCGGTGCTGATTGCGACGCCCCCCTTCGAACATCCGCGAATGCTGGCGGCGGCGGTGGACGCCAAGAAGCACGTTTATTGCGAGAAACCGATGGGCGTGGACGCCGAAGGGTGCCGGACAGTAATCGAGGCGGGCCGCCGGGCCGACCCCAAGAAGTGCATCTCCGTGGGTTTCCAGCAGCGCTACGGCCCGGTGTATCTGGAGGCTTACAGGCGCATTCAAGAAGGCCAGATCGGCGAGCTGACCAACGCCCGGGCGTTCTGGATCAGCGGCGATCCATTCCAGCGCAAGCCTTACCCCGACCCCAAGGAGGAGAAGCTGCGCAACTGGTTTTGCTACCGCGATTACTCGGGCGACTTCATCGTCGAGCAGGATTGCCACAACTTCGACGTTCTGCACTGGTTCCTCGGCGGCCTGCCGTTCCGCGCGGTCGGCTACGCAGGCCGGAAAGTTCGCACGACCATGGAGATCCTCGATCACCTGAGCCTGTCCTTCGAATGGCCGAACGGCATTCACGTGAACTTCGAAGCCAACCAGCTCACGCCGCCGGGCTTCAGCCGCATCGGCGAGGAGTTCACCGGCGCCAAGGGCGTGATCGCCACGTCCCGCGCCCGGATGGTTCACACCCGAGGCCCGAAGAACATAGAGACGATGGATTCCAAGCGGGACATCACCTACGACGGTATCGAGCAGTTCCTGGGCCGGATCCTGAGCGGCGACGTAGAGAACGTAGCCGAGCGTTCGGCCCACAGTACGATGATCGCGATCCTCGGACGCACGGCCCTGTACAACGGCCGCGAGGCAACCTGGAAAGGAGAGTTCGGTGCGTAAGAACTTCGGCCGCTTGAGCCTGCTGCTGTGTTTGCTTGTGTTCCCCTTATGGGCACAACAGGAGAAGGTGCGTATCATCGCTTTTGGCGCTCACCCTGACGATTGCGACTTCGGCGCCGGCGGGACGGCGATTCTGCTGTCACAGATGGGCCACTCGGTGAAGTTCGTCTCCGTGACCAACGGCGACGCGGGCCACCAGAGCGAGGGCGGTGGGGCGCTGGCCAAGCGCCGGCGAGCCGAGGCCGAGGAGGCCGGCCGGAGGTTCGGCGTCGAGTACGAGGTCCTGGACAATCACGACGGCGAACTGCTGCCCACGCTCGAAGTGCGGCACCAGATCATCCGGCGGATCCGCCAGTGGAACGCCGACGTCGTGATCGGACCGCGCCCGAACGACTATCATCCTGACCATCGCTACACCGGCGTGCTGGTTCAGGATGCGTCCTACATGGTGCTGGTGCCGAATGTGTGTCCCGACACGCCGCCGCTGAGGAAGAACCCGGTGTTTCTTTACTACCAGGACCGTTTCACGAAACCGGCGCCGTTCCGGCCCGACATCGCGTTGGACATCGACAGCGTGTTCGAGAAGAAGATCCTGGCCCTCGACGCTCACGTGTCGCAGTTCTATGAGTGGCTGCCGTGGGTGGCCGGCGAGCTGGAACAGGTGCCGAAAGACTTGGCCGCGCGAAGGAAGTGGCTCTATAGCAAGCGGGAGCGGGTGTTGCTGCCGGCGGTACGTGCGGCGCTCGAAAAGTGGTACGGTCCCGAGCGGGCACGGAACGTCAAGCAGGCCGAGGCGTTCGAGATTACCGAATACGGGCGGCAGCCAACGGACAACGACATCCGGAGACTCTTTCCGATGTTGAAGTGAGCGCCGTGGCGCTCGGCGGAGTCAACCCAAGCCATGGAGCAGGCTGAGAGGCTGCGGAGCTTGCCCTCGGTGGACGAGGCGCTTCAGCGCCTCGGGCCGTTGCTGGAGAAGTTCCCGCGCGGCCTGGTGGTGGAAGAAGTCCGGCGGGCGCTCCACGAAATGCGGGCCGAGATCCGGGCGGGCGGCGCGGCGGAACCGGCGGTGGAGACCAGGGTGGAACAGGCCCTGGCCCGGCTGGCGCAGCCGTCGTTGCGGCACGTTATCAACGCGACAGGCGTCGTGCTCCACACGAATCTCGGCCGCGCGCCGCTTGCGCGCTTCGAGCCTGTCGCGGGCTACTCCAACCTCGAGTACGATCTGGCCGCCGGCAGACGGGGCAAACGGGATGTCCACGTCGCCGAGCTGATCGAGCGGCTGTTCGGAAAGCCCGGCATCGCCGTCAACAACAACGCCGCGGCGGTGTATCTGGCGTTGCACGAGCTGGCCGCGGGCCACGAAGTGATCGTCTCGCGCGGAGAGCTGATCGAGATCGGCGACGGCTTCCGCATCCCGGACATCATGGCGCGCTCCGGCGCCATCCTGCGCGAAGTGGGCACCACGAACCGAACGCGCATCGAGGACTACCGCGCCGCCATCAACGACCGCACGCGGCTTCTGATGCGTGTCCATCCGAGCAACTTCCGCATCAGCGGTTTTACCGCGAGACCGGAGTTGGGGGAACTGGTGGCGCTGGCCCGCGAAACCGGGCTGCGCGTGTATGAAGACCTCGGCAGCGGGTGCGTGGTGGATCTTCGGCCCCTCGGCGTGGACGAGCCGTTGGTGGCTGCGAGCCTCCGGGAGGGCGCCGACCTGGTGTCCTTCAGCGGCGACAAGCTGCTGGGAGGGCCGCAGGCAGGTCTGCTCATCGGCAATCCAGAACTGATCTCGCGTCTGCGCCGCAACCCGATGTTCCGCGCCCTGCGCCTCGACAAGCTCATCTACCAGGCCCTCGAAGTGACCCTCCGCCATCTCCTGCTCGAACAGTATGACCGCATCCCGGCGCTTCGCATGATCTCGGAAACGCCGCAGCGCGTCCGCGAGCGTGCCGGGGCTTTGCTCGCAAGGCTGAGCGGGCTCGACGCGGAATTAGTCCCCAGGACCTCGGTCATCGGCGGCGGTTCGACGCCCGAACAGGCGATCCCCACCTGGCTGATCGCCATCCGGTCGCGGGACGTGATGGATCTCGAGCGGCGTCTGCGCGAAGGAGATCCGCCTGTCATCGGCCGGATCGAGGACGACCGGCTGTTATTGGACCTGAGAACGGTGCTCCCGGAGGAAGAAGACGCGCTGGCCGCCGCGCTTCAGGACGCTCTTTCCTGATACGTCCCTTCGGCGGTGCTCACCCGGATCCTCTCGCCCTGGTTGATGAACGGCGGGACTTGGACGACGAGGCCGGTCTCGAGTTTAGCGGGCTTGGTGACGTTGGACACGGTGGCGCCCCGCAGGCTGGGCTCGGTTTCCACCACCGTCAGGTCCACCGTGGGCGGCAACTCGACGCTGATCGGCTTGCCCTCGTGGAATTCCACTTTCACGCGGGACTGCGGGACCAGGTACTGGACGGCATCCCCGAGCGTCTCTTTGGTCAGGTGCATCTGCTCGAAGTTCTCGGTGTTCATGAAGTAGTAGTAGTCGCCGTCGTCGTACAGGTACTCCATCTCGTGTTCTTCGAGCACTGCGCGTTCCACGCGATCTTCCGATGAGAACCGGTGCTCGATCATGGCCCCGCTTCTCAGGCTCCGCATCTTGGCCTGCACGAAGCCCCGCAGGTTACCGGGTGTCCGGTGGGAGACGCTGAAGATGGAGAACAGTTCCTTGTTGAACTTGATCACCATCCCAGGACGCAGTTGGGTGGAAGGAATCATTGCAGACGACGCTCCCGCTTCTTGTTTGATTGCGCTACAGGACGAACCACCTCATTGTAACAGAAGCCTCCGCGCTCCACGCGCCTTTGAGTACAATTGCCGTTTGGGCTGAGTGTTTCAAGCGGTGCCCGGAGCGCGCCCGCCGCAAGCGGGAGGCGAGGGTGGCCAAAGCCGCTTCGAAGGAACACGGGGGTTCCTTCCTTGTCTGGCGCGGCCCGGAGCGCACACCGCGAGCGGGAAGCGGGGGGCACCAAAGCCGCTCCTGCCTGGGTGGAGGGGAAAAGGATGCTATCGAAGCTGATTCGCCGGACACACATGTACCTGGCGCTGTTCCTGACCCCCTGGATCCTCATGTACGCCCTCAGCACCATGGCGATGAACCACCGCGACTTCTTCGCGCAGCTTCGGGGAGGAAGCGACGCCTCTTATGCAATGGAAAGCGCGGGCGTCTATCCCGGCACCTTCCCTCCGGGGGCCAAGCCCCGCGAGATGGCCCGCCGGATCCTCCGCCATCTCGGCCTCGATGGGACTCACTACGTTCAGCGGGCGCCAGAGACCGGCCATCTCACCATTTACCGCGAAAGCCCTCTGGTGACGAGACGCATCACCTATACTCCCGCCGACAGGCGCCTGGTGGTCGAGAAGGCGGCGTTCCGCACGCCCTCGTTCCTCGAAGAGCTGCACCGGCGCAGGGGTTTCGAGCATGACTATCCGCTCGAGGACGCATGGGGTTTTATCGTGGACATCGTGATTGCCGGCATCGTCTTCTGGGTCCTGTCCGGAGTATGGATGTGGCTACAACTGGCGGGCACGCGCCGCCTCGGCCTCCTCTTCGCCGGGTGCGGTCTGGCGCTCTTCGTGGTGTTCCTGTCAACCATCTGAGGAGCAGAGAATGACCTTCCATCGCTTCGTGCGCCGCCTGCATCTGTACCTCGGCTTGTTCCTGCTGCCGTGGTTCCTGCTGTATGGGATCAGCTCCGTGCTGTTCAGCCACGGGCGCTACTTCGAGGGCCTCTACAACGACGGCAAGCCCAATTGGACCGTCCGATTCGACCGGCCGTACAGGATCGAGATCCCGGCTAGCGCCGACCAGCGCGCCGCCGGCGAGCGGATCCTCCGCGACGCGGGTCTCAAGGGAGCATTCGGGACCTACAGGCCGAACGGCCGCGAGTTCCACGTCTACGTCTACGATTTCTGGTCGGCGACTCAACTCAAGTACTACGCGGATCGGGGACGGCTGGTGGCCGAGGACCGCCGTTTCCGACTGGACCACATGCTGACCGGGATGCACGCCCGCGGCGGCTTCACCCAGAGTTCCTTCCTTGACGATGCCTGGGCGGTGACGGTGGATCTGGCATGCCTGGGTATGATCGCCTGGATCGCCTCCGGGTTGTACATGTGGTGGAAGCTGTCCCAGACGCGAGCGTGGGGCGCGCTCGCCCTCGCCGGCGGCGCCACCCACTTTGCACTGTTCCTGCTCGTGCTCTGACGGCTCAGCCGACGCCGAGTTCCTCAATGGCCTCGCCGGCGGCGGCGACGTTGGCGAGACGCATCTCGGAGTACTTCCGCGAGAGAATCACGCCGCCGGCCCCGGCGCGGAAGGCGGCGAGCACGGCAGCTTTCGTCCCCTGCGGCGTGCTCTTGCTGTGATCGGGTCCGGTCGGGATGTCGATGTCGATGCCCGGCCAGATGTGCGTCTTCGTGCCGGCGGCGCCTTCGAGCGCGCGCCGCGTTTCCCGGGCTACATAATCGGCCGAGAAGCCGGTGAAGGGGACCTGCCCATAGCCGCGTTCGCTGAAATTCATCAGCCGGTAGTGAAGGTCCAGCAGCTCCTGCTTCGGAATGTCGGCGAACACGCTCGCACCAACGCTGTCAATGTAACTCGCGATCCGCTCCCCGGCGCAGTTGTGGTACATCACGATCTTCAGGAAGTCGGAGTACCTGGAAAGCTCGCGGATGTCCTGTTCGGCGCGATAGAACGGGCTGAACGAGTTGTTGTGCCAGATGTGCCAGCCGACGGGAATCTGCGGCCTGATGGACTTCACCTTGCCGTAGATGGCGGCATAGGTTTCGCGCAGGCTGTCCGTCCAGAACATTTCCCAGGTGAGGATTTCCGGATAGCGCAAAAGGATGCGCCAGAACGTGACGAAGTGGCCGTCGGCGGGGCGGCGGCCCGAGCGGCTGTTATTGACGAAGGTCTCGAGCGTCCGGAAGCCTTCCTTGACCCGCGAGAAGTCAATGCCGCGCTCCTTCGCCTTTCGCTCGCAGAACCCGCAGAAGCAACCGGCGCGCCCGGGGCCGCTCCGGGCGCCACCGTGGCTGGCGCCGAGCGCATTGCCAAGGGCGCCCTGGCGCTCGGACCCCCACATGATGCCGTCGATGTCATGGGAGCGCGCGTAGTCTTCCACCAGCCCCAACAGGAAACCACGGTAGTCGGGATTATTGAAGCAAAGCGTCGCGCGGTTGCGGCCGTAGAGGTCCACTTCTTGAAGCTGCCGGATGTTGGGAATGTCGTCGCGGAAGACGTCCTCGAGCCAGCAGAACGTGCGCAGGCCGCGCTTCTTGGCCGCTGGCAGCACCGTGGCCAGAATGTCGAGGTCGCCGTAATCCGGCGCGCGCGTGTCCTTGAGCACGGTGTCCTTGTAGAACTCGGGGTGCACGGCGGCGAAGTTGCCGCCGCAGAAGTCGAGGTCGTACTCCTGCCTGCCGTGGTCAGGAAAGGGCTGGCCCGGGATCTGCCGGCCCGCGATCCCGCGGCCGTAAGTGAAGACCGCGAGAAACAATGTGTTGACGCGGCCTCGTTCCTGAAAGATGTCGAGCACCTGCTCGACGCCCTCATCGACGAAGGAGACCGCGCCTACCTGAATGCCGACGGTTTTCGCCTCCGCCCGCTGGGGGGCTGCGGTTGCGGCAGCCGCCAGGCCCGAGGTCCCGCCCTTCAGGAACTCACGGCGGCCGATCCCATGGTTCTCCATCTAACCCTCCGCAAAGGAGCGATACTCCTCCGGCAGGAAACCGGCGGCCAGCTTTCTGCCCTTCACCAGAATCGGCCGCCGGACCAGGTTGGGATGCTTCGACATCAGCTCCAACGCTTCGGCGCGCGAGGGCGGCCCCTCCTTCATCCGCATCTCCCGATACAGAGCGTTCTTCGGATTGAGGAAGAGACGGTAGTCGCGATCGCCGATCAACGCTTTCAGTTGCTCTACGCTCAGCCCGCGGCTGAGATCGACTTCCTCGAATTCCGCTCCCAGCTCGCGAAGGAAACTCCTCGCTTTACGGCAGGTCGTTCAGCCGGGTTTCAGGTACAACTTCATGGACGTGCCTCCCATAGTCGCTCGAGCACATTCATGTGCCGGCGATCCCCAGTTCCAGCATAAGGCGCTCGGCTTTGTACACCTTCCGCAACGCCTCGACAATGGCCTGGCTGGCCACGTGGACCGAGCGCGCTCTGCTGTCGGTGTAAAGGAAGCGGTCCGGCAGGCTCTCCAGGTTGCCGTCGAACAGAATACCGACGATCTCTCCCTTCGTATTGACCGTCGGACTGCCCGAGTTGCCGCCGTGCGTGTCGGCGGTGGTAACGAAGTTGAACGGCGTTTTGAGGTCCAGCACTGGCTTGGCCTTCACCCAACTTTCGGGCAACCGGTACGGGTCCCGGCCCGTCGCCCGCCGGTACAGGCCTTCCAAGGTGGTCGCGTGAGGCACGTACTTGCCGCGTTCGTCCTCATAGGCCTTGACGGGGCCGAAGGACAGCCGCAGGGTCGAGGTCGCATCCGGATACTCCGCGGCGCCGTAAAGCCGGTAGCGCGCCATCGCGATCTTCGCCGCGCTCGAGTTTAAGACTGCCTCCAGGCGGTCATCGTGCGCCTTCTTCAACCTCCGCGCCTCCGGATCGAGGAGCAGCGCCAGCCGCACCATGCCGTCCTTGGAGTTGCGCACCTCTTCGAGACTTGCGGCCAGCCGCTTCCGCTCGGCGATGTCTTTCAGCTTCGATGTCGTCACATACTCTTCGGCTGCCTGTCGGGACGTCTTGCCGGCCAGCACGAATTTGAGCAGCGGATCATCCGGACCGAACTCCCGCTCGAGAAAGCTGAAGTAGTTGGCGAGCACGGCGATCTCCACGGAATCCGCGATCGGCAGTGTGCTGTACATCGAGGCCTCCAGGCTCGGCAGCTTCGAGTCGCGGTAATCCGCCAACCGCTGCTCGTTCGGCTTGGCGCGTTCCTCGGCGAGCCGGACGACGTGCCGCGCAATACGGTACAGGTCCGAGCCGCGGTCCGCGCCTGTCTCGAGCAACCAGTAGCGGTTGTACTCGTTCCGGAAACCCTCGTAGGCGGCCGCAACCTCCTCCCACGCGTTGCCGTGCTCGACGCGCAGTTTGGGATCCCGCATTACCTCGGCCCGCAGGCTCGCCTCCTGCCGCCGCTTCTGCTCCATCAGCCCAGAGTCACGGAGACCGAACAGGAAACCGGTGTATGCCTTGTAGCTGTTCCGCTGCGAGTCCAGGTTGTCCCTGGCAACGCGCTTGTTCTCAGCGCTCTGGGACGAGTACTCCTCGAGCGCGCGAATCAGTGACGCCAGGCGCCGATGGATCATTGGATAGGAGACATCGCGGAAGAATTCGAGCTGCGCCACCGTATTCAGGCGGCCCGTCGTTGCCGGAGTACCCGGGACAAACGTCACTTCGCCCTCCTTCACACCCTCCTTGCTCCAACTCAGATAACTCGGAGGCTCCGCCGGCTTGCCGTTCTCATACGCTCGCAAGAAAGTGATGTCGAGGCAGTACCGCGGGTAGGTGAAGTTGTCCGGGTCGCCTCCAAACGAGGCGATGTCCGACTCTGGCGCGAACACGAGGCGGACGTCGTCGTACTTCTTGTACCGGTAGAGGTGATACTGGCCGCCGGAGTAGAGCTTGACGACCTCGCAGAGGTTGCCTGTTCGAACGCTGCACTCCTTCTCGATGCGGGCGCTGTTCTCTTTCTGGAGCCGGTTGGCCTCAGCGGCCGGGGCCGCCGGGGCGATGCCCGCATTCACCTTGCCGGTGACGTCCTTGATCGACAACAGGACGTTGGCTTCCAGGTCAGGGCATTTCCTCTCGTCGGCCTCACTGGCCGCCCAGAAGCCGTTGGCCATGTAATCGTGCCCGGCGCTGCTTAACTGCTGGATGCACTCCGAAGCCACGTGATGGTTCGTGAAGATAAGCCCTCGCGGCGAAACAAACGAGCCGGAGGCCAGCGTCTTCACCGAACTGAGACGCAACTTGTCCAGGAATTCCTCGCTCAGCGCGATGCCGTGTCGCTCCTGGATGAGCTTTATCGGGGCCTGGTTGAAGAGCCAGATTCCTTCGTCGGCTCGAACCGGCAATGCGAGAACCAGCAGGATCGCAATCCGGACTGGGACTTTGAATTCGGGATGACGGACAGGCATGAGAACCTTTCTAGAATGATTCCTTTGTATGCTTCTATCTATTGTATTTTCAATATGTTACAAGATATGGAGAGCTGTACGAAACTTCCGTTCTTGCCTTCGCTGTGCGATATTGAAAATAGAGGCGCCGTTAGCCACAAAACAAAATAGACACCTCATGTTGCCGTCGGCCGGCACAGTCCGGCCTCCGGCTGACGCGGGACGGCGCACATCACATTTTGCCATGACGCAATTGGGCGAGGCGATTGCCCGCTACCACAAGCTGATCGAATCGGAACCGTACAAGGATCTGGCGTGGGCGGCCGCCTTGCAGGAAAGAATGAGCGCCGCGCACCTGACTGCCGGCTCGCGGCCGGTGTCGCCCTTTCTCCGGCCTCACTTCTTGAGCCGCCGCCAGCACGCCGCTCTGATCAAGGCCGCCGAGTCCCTGCTCTCGGCGATTGACCGCATCAAGCAGATGGCGCTCGCTAATCCGGCGCTGCTGGCGCGCATGCAGCTCCTGCCGGCCGAGAAGATGCTTGCCGCCATCGACCCTGGCTATCCATATCTCGCGGTGACATCGCTGCTGAACACGCACCTTGGCGGCGGGGCATTGCGTTTCGTCAACTACAACGCGGACACCGCCCCGGGCGTGGCTTACGGGGAAGCGCTAAGCGACCTTTTCTATGACTGCCCGCCGGTCAAGGAGTTCCGCCGGCGCTACTCGCTGGCCAAGATGGGCGGAACCAGGCAGCTTGTGCCGGCGGTGCTGCGCGCCTGGAAGGAATTCGGCGGAAGAAAGAAACCGAGGATCGGAGTGCTCGAGTTCCGGCAGCCCTTTCAGGCGGCCGAATCGGGCGAGTATGTCCTGCTCAACGAGGTCTTCCGGCGCGAGGGCCTGTGCTCGGAGATCGTCTCTCCCGACCAGCTCGAATACAAGGGGGGTGTTCTGCGCCGGGAGAACTTCGTCATCGACCTCGTCTTTCGCCGCGTCAAGGTGCAGGAGTTCCTGCTGCGCTTCGACCTCTCGCATCCGCTGGTGCGGGCCTATCGCGATCGAGTGGCCTGCGTCGTGAACAGTTTCCGATCCGAGCTGGCTCACAAGCGAGCCATCTTCGACCTGCTGACCGACGAGGCCATCACCGCCAGCTTCCCGGCGGCCGAGCGCCGGGCCATCCAGGAGCACATCCCGTGGACGCGCGTTGTCGCCCCGCGCCGCGTCAAGTATCACAACCGGAACGTGGATTTGCCGGAGTTCATTCTGAAGCACCGGCAGAAATTGGCGCTCAAGCCGAACGATGACACGGGAGAGCAGCACACGTTCTGCGGCTGGGAACTCGACGACGCCGCCTGGGAACGCGCGCTGAAGACGGCCAGCCGATATCCATACGTCGTGCAGGAGCGCGTCGAGCCGGCCAAGGAGTTCTTTCCGGTGCTTCGCTACGGGCAAATGGAGATGCGCGAGATGCACGTGGAGGTGCATCCGCACGCCTACCTGGGCCGGGTGCAGGGGTGCTCGAGCTGGCTGTCCGACGAGGCGCCCGGCGGCTTTTCCGCCATCAATGGCCTGGCGCCGACGTTCATCCTCGAGACGAAGTAGCCCGCGGTCCCCCGGGCTACCCTCCACCAGCAGCTTCCCGCTCAACGCTGACGTTCGCGCGTAGATTGGCAACTCCGGCCGTATAGCGCGTGTCGGCCACGATGAAGTCCACTGCGTCTTCGGCCCAGTCGTGCCACACTCCGTCGGGGTCGTGTGAGGCAGCCGTCAGGGTGTACTCCTGCGGGCAAAGGTCGCAGCGAAGCGAAAAACCGACGCGGAGCGTTTCACCGGCTGCGCACGGGCCCAGCTTTACCCGTTCCAGCTCCGTGTTGGTGCCGTATACCTCCATGCCGATCCGCGTGCGGATCATAATTCCGACGACCGGATCTTCCACCGGCTGGTGAAAGCGCACCCTCACGCGCACCGAGACGGGCTCGCCGCTGCGCCAGACCCGCGACGGAGCGCCGCGCTCGTCCAGTGTCTCCACGGCGAGCAATTCCGCGCGACCATCACCGCGCCGCATTGAGGGTGCCATGGCCGGCGGGTTCTCCGAACCCCAGGCGCGTAGCTCGTTAACGACGTGGGTACGATACTTGCCCAGTACTTCCGCCGGATCCCCTTGTGCGGCCAGCTTGCCGTCGTCGAGCCACCAGATCTCGTCGCAGGCGGCGCGCAGCATCTCCTCGTCGTGCGAAACGACGAGAACGGTCGATCCGCGACGCCGCAGGTGTTCCAGCTCGAACATCGCCTGCGCGCGGATCAGCGCATCGTGCTGGGCCAGCGTGTGCTCGATGAGCAGGTTGTCTACGGGACTCAGGTCGAGTTCGTCGGACGGCCCCAGCAGGCGGCACGCGCCCCGCGTGACTACCTCGCCGAAGGCCGGCGCCTCCAGTCCCGCGGCCAGCCGCACCAGCGCGCTCTGGCCCGAGTAGTCCTCTCCGACGATGCCGATCACCACCCGCTCCGGCGCCGACACCGTCAACTCCTCGAGCGGCGGATGCGACACCCGTCGAAATCCGATAGCCATGGTAGATAGAATATCCAGTTCATGCGACTCTTCTGCGCCATCGGCGCTTTCTTGCTCGTGACAAGCTGCGGCGGCGGAGAGGCCCGGCTGCGGCGACTGCTTCAGCAGACCAGCGGGACCGTGGATCTGCCGGCGGGCGAGTTCGAGCTTTCCTCGGAACTCGCCGTGCCGGATGGGGCGCGCGATCTGGAAATCCGGGGAGCGTCCTCCGGCACGCTGCTCCACGCCTCTGCCAGGTTCAACGGCCGGGCCCTGCTGCGCATCCGCCGCGCCGACCGCGTGCGGATCACCGGCATCAGCTTCGACGGCAATCGCGATGTGCTCGAAAAGCGCGCCGGGCTGCCGCCTTCCGATGTACCCTTCGCCCGGCACTTCTCGGGAAACGGCATCC
>Ga0233417_10000228_pt1 | contig 16500 bp, 14 predicted proteins | sample Sed_MG_FD_189023 | JGI IMG/M metagenome (GOLD analysis project Ga0233417, IMG submission 189023) | Sediment microbial communities from Lake Towuti, South Sulawesi, Indonesia - Sediment_Towuti_2014_0.5_MG | ecosystem: Environmental > Aquatic > Freshwater > Lake > Sediment | place: Indonesia... | reverse complement strand
CGCGCAGCAGGTTCCGGCCAGGAACTTGCGAATCCGCTGCTCGGACCACCCGCGCTTCAGCATCGCCTCGGTAAGCAACGGCAGATCGCTGATGTCGCGCATGCCGCGCGGCGGAGTCGGTCCGCCGTCGAAATCGCTGCCGAGCGCGACGTGGTCCTCGCCCGCAAGCTGAATCGCGCGATCCACGACGTTCAGCCAATCGTCCACAGCGAACAGGACCTCGTCAGGGGCGGGCACTCCGACTGACGGGAACTCCGGCGCAACGATCCTGTCGATCTCCTCGATCGACAGGGCGCCTTCCTTCCGCCCGATATCGCTCGTGTCCCAGAAGTTCTTCTTCTCGTAGGCCCGCCGCCACTCGAACATTTTCCGGTTGTGGAACTCGTTGCCGATGTGGAAGCCGATCACGCCGCCTTTGGCAGCCAGTTTCCTAAGCAGGCCGTCGGACATCGTGCGGGGGATGTTGTTGAAGTGGCGCAGCCCGTGGTGCGTGGCCACGATCGGGTCCGTGCTGATCTCAAGCGTCTGCTCGATCGTCTCATCGGAGGCGTGCGAGACGTTGATCAGAATTCCCAGCCGGTTCATCTCCCGCACCACCGCGCGCCCGCGTTCATTGAGCCCGCCCCACTTTGGCGGCGCACAGCAGGAGTCGGCGAAGTTATTTGTCCAGTTGTGTGCCGGAAGCTGCGCCGCCCGCAGCCCGAGCTTGTGCAGCATGCGCAGCACGCCGAGGTCCCCGTCCAGATCGAAGCCGCCCTCGAGATCGAGCACCGCCGCTACCTTGCCCTGCCGGTTGATGCGCTCGATATCCGATGCGTTCAGCGCGATCTCGATGCGGTCCTTGTTCTTCACGATCTGCGCGTGGGCCAGGTCCAGCAGCCGCAGCGTCTGTTTCGTCTCGTAGCGCGCCGGGTAATGCTTCTCCGTCACGTACACCGTGAACAGCAGCGCGTCCACGCCGCCCTGGATCATCCGCGGCAGATCCACCTGGCCCTCCGGCAGGCGCTGGCCGAAATCCCCGCCGTGGTAAAGCTGCCGGTTCATCATGTGCACGTGCCCGTCGAAAACGAACGCCTCGTGGTGCAGCTTTGCCGCCCGCTCGGAAACCTGCGCCGCCAGGGAGGACGCTGTGACGATAGCGAGAAAGGCAAGAAAGCCCCCGCGAATCCTCTGTGCCCTCTGCGTCTCCGGGGTGAACTTCTCTGCTGCTCGGTTCATGCGACCCATCATAGTGCAGCTTGCCGGCGCCTCTCGGGCGTCGTAGCATCGTCCGCATGCACGCCGAGAGAAAACGGTTCGTCGAGTTGAACCACCCGATTGAGGATGGCATGCGCGCTTACCCGGGATTGCCGAGCCCGCAGGTCCGCCCGCTCGCGGACCACGAGCAGTCGCGCCCGCGCTACGAGGGGAAAGCCGAGTTCTACCTCGGCCACTTCGCGCTGCCCGGCAACGTGGGAACGTATCTCGACAGCCCGTTCCATCGCTATCCGGAGGGCGCCGATCTCAGCCGCATTCCGCTCGAGGCCGTGGCCGGCCTGCCCGGCCTCGCGCTCGACGCGCGAATATCCGCTTCGCGGGCAGTGTTAGTCGAGTGTTCCGATGCCGAACTCGCCGGCCGTGCCGTTCTCATCCGCACCGGCTGGGACCGCCGCTGGGGCACCGATGCCTACTGGGAGCCCGGCCCCTTCCTCGCCCCGGAATTGCTCGACCGCCTCGTCCGCTCGCGCCCGGCCCTCGTCGGCGTGGACTTCTGGAACGTGGACGACACCGCCGACTTGGCGCGCCCCGCGCACACCCGCCTGCTCGCCGCCGGCATCCTCATTGTCGAGCACATGTGCAACCTGGCCGAGCTTCCGCGCGAGGGCTTCCGGCTGTATGCGGCGCCGCTGCGGATCGTGCGCGGAGCTTCCTTCCCCGTGCGCGCCTTCGCGGAAATCGGGTAGCGGGCGGATTAGCGTTCACGCTGGCCGGAACGGCGCTAGCCGTAGCGCCCTTCGATGTAGTCTGCCGTTCGCGAATCCTTGGGCGTGAGGAACAAGTCGTCCGTGCCGCCGTGCTCAACCACTTCGCCCAACAGCATCAAGGCACATTCCCGGCTCACCCGGCGGGCCTGAGCCATGTTATGGGTGACGATGAGAATCGTGTACCGGCCGGCCAGGCTGAGCATCAGCTCCTCGATCCCGAGGGTGGCCTCGCTGTCCAGGGCCGAGCATGGCTCGTCCATCAGGATGATATCGGGTTTCAGCGGGAGCAGGCGGGCGATGCACAGTTTCTGCTGCTGGTCCAACTGGAGTGTTGTCGCCCGCCTTCCCAGCCGGTCCTTGAGCTCCTCCCACAAAGACACCTCCGTGAGGGCTTTTTCCACCGCCTCGTCCAAATCCGACTTCCTCAGCCTGCCGCCGCTGTGGATGCGCAGTCCGAACACGACGTTCTCGTAAACGGAAATCGGCAGCGGGTTGGGCCGCTGAAACACCATGCCGACTCCCTTCCGCAGCTCGATGAGCGAGACGTCCGGAGAGTATAAGTTCTGTCCGAGAATCCGGATTTCGCCCGCCGTCCTGACGTAGCCGTAGCGTTCATTAATGCGGTTGAAACAGCGGAGCAGCGTCGTCTTGCCGCAGCCCGAGGGGCCGATCAGCGCGCTGATTTCCCCTCGGCGGATACGGATGCTAACGTCCTTCAGCGCCTGGAAATCGCCGTACCACAGATTCAGGTTCTTGGTCTCGATGCTGTAATCGAGCGAAGGCGCGGGAGTGATCATCCGAAGATCCCGTTGACATATTCGTACGTCTTCCGGCTGGCTGGTGATTCCGAGAAGATCACCTCGACTCTATCCACCTCGACCAGCTCGCCGTTGTGCAAGAACGCGGTGCGGTCAGAAAGCCGGCGTGCCTGCTGGACGAGGTTCGTCACCAGTAGGATCGTCATACTGGATCGCAGGTCCTTCAGCACGTCCTCAATGCGCATAGTAGTCACAGGATCGATCGCGATGGAGAATTCGTCCAGGCAGAGGATCTCCGGATTGTGCGACAAGGCGCGGGCGATGGTCAGCCGCTGCTGCTGGCCGCCGGACAGCCTTGTGCCGAGGCTGTCGAGGCGATCCTTCACCTCATCCCACAACGCGGCCTGACGCAAGCAGCGTTCCACGCGTTCTTCCAGCTCGCGACGATCGCGGACGCCGGCCATACGCGGCGCGAACGCGACGTTGTCGAAGATCGAAAGCGGCAGGCCGACCGGCAGCGGCGCGACCATGCCGATCTTCCTGCGCAGCGCGAATACGTCCTTCACCTGGAGCACATCCGTTCCATCGACCATCACCGTGCCGCTGACAGCGGCGCCGGGCACGTCATCGATGGTCCGGTTGATCACCTTGAGCAGCGTCGTCTTGCCCGAGTGCGCCGGACCGATGATGCCCAGCACCTCGTTGCGCCTCACTTCGAGAGAAATCGCCTTGAGGACCTCCCGTTGCCCGTAACGGACCCGCAGATCCGTTATCTCGATCATCGGCGCGCTCGTTGTCACCACTTCCTCCGCGAACGCAGCCGGACGCGGAACAGAATCGCAAGCGCATTCACCGCCAGCACCGTTCCGAGCAGCACGACTGCTGTGCCGTAAGGCAGCGCCCGCGGCACGTCCGGCACCTGAGTCGAAATCGTGAACAGATGCATGGAAAGCGCCATGCACTGGTCGGACAGCCTGTATGCGAACGGGTTTCCCTCCTCGATCGCTTTGAAGAACACCGCACCCGTGAACATCACCGGCGCGGTCTCGCCGGCCGCCCGCGACACCTGGAGAATGACGCCGGTCAGGATGCCACTTACCGAGTTGGGAAGGACCACGTGCCAGATGGTCTGCCAGCGGGTGGCGCCGACGTTCCAGCAGGCCTCCCGAAAGGCCATCGGCACCGCTGCCAGCGCTTCTTTCGTGCTGGCGATGATGACGGGCATGGTCATGATCGCCAGCGTCAGCGAGGCCGCGAGGATCGACTTGCCGAGGCCGGCGGCCAGCACGAAAGCCCCAAGACCGAACAGTGCGTGCACGATGCTCGGCACGCCGGCCAGATTCACCACCGCGAGGTTGACGATCCGGGTAAACCAGTTCTCTCGCGCATATTCGTTGAGAAAGACCGCAGCCAGCACGCCGATCGGCGTGGCGGTCGCCAGCGAGATGACCACGAGATAAACCGTCCCGAGCAACGGCGACCAGATGCCGCCGGCCCGCATCCCGTGTCTTGGATTGCTCAGCAGAAACTCAAAGGAGAGGATCGGCCATGCCTGGTAGAACAGGTAGCCTACAATCAACAGCAGCGGGAGCACCATCAGTACGGTCATCAACAGGAAGACCGCCTGCGCGAGCAGCTCGCTCGCTTGCTTCCGCCGGGTCAATGGAGTCGCTCGAAACATTGCGCCTCAGCCGTTCCGAACAATACTCTTCATTTGTTTCGAATCCCGCGCACGATCAGATCGGCAGTCAGGTTCACGACGAACGTGATGGAGAACAGCAGCAGGCCGATGATGAACAGGACCTGGTAGTGGTCCGATTTCACCGGCGCCTCGCCGAGCTCGGCCGCAATGGTCGCCGTCAGCGTCCGTACCGAGTCCATCAGAGAGGCGGGGATTTGCACCGCATGGCCAGTGGCCATCAGCACCGCCATTGTCTCGCCGACGGCGCGGCCGACGCCGAGCAGCACCGCTGCCAGCAAGCCGCTTTTCGCCGCCGGCAGCAGCACCCGGTACACCAACTGCCAGCGAGTCACACCGAGCGCCAGCGCCGCTTCGCGGTAGGAATCGGGCACCGCCTTGAGAGCGTCTTCTCCAATCGACACGATGATCGGCACGCTCATGAGCGCAAGGATGATTCCGCCGTTCAGCACGTTCAAGCCGATGGGCGCCCCGAACATCTCCATGATCAGCGGGTTCATCACCGTCAGTCCGATGAAACCCCAGACTACGGACGGGATCGCGGCCAGCAGCTCCACGGTGATCTTCAGCGACTCTCTGAGCCGCGGCCCGCAGAACTCGGAGATGAACACAGCGGCCCCGATGCCGAACGGAACCGCGATCAGCATCGCCAGCGCGGTCACGCTACCCGTGCCCGCGATGAGCGCCAGCACGCCGTAGCGAACGTGGCTCTGCGACGTCGGGTACCACTCCGGGCTGAGAAAGAACTCGTGGGCGTTGAAGCCGCCGAAAAGGAAGCTCGCACCCTCGCGGAACACGAAAAAGAAGATGCCGAATACGAAGACAATCGCGCTGATGCCGCAGATCCGGATCAGCAATTCGGCCGCGCTTTCCGCGCTGGCCTGCCACCGGCGCCGCTTCGGCGGGGAGACCGTCGCCGTTCGCATGTGTCAGCGCTGCGCGCCCGCCTTGGGCAAGGGCACGTAACCGCTCTCGGTCACGATCTTCTGGCCGGCTTCCGAAAGGATCCAATCGAGGTACTTCTTCACTGGCCCGCTCGGCTCCCCCAGCGTGTACATTAGGAGCGGTCTGGCGATCGGATAGGTGTGATTCAGCGTGTTCTCCACCGTGGGCGCATACGCCTTCTCGCCTTTCTTGCGGGCGACGCGCAGCACCTTGACTTCCGGTATTGCGTACCCCATGCCGCTGTATCCGATCGCGCCGGGCGTCTTGGACACAAGTTCGACCACGTCTTTGGAGCCGTGCATGTCGCGGGACCCCAGCTTGAAGTCCCGCCGGTTGCCCAGCACCGACTCGCGGAAGTAATAGTAGGTTCCCGAATTGGACTGGCGGCTGATGCGGATGATCTCATCGGCCTCCCCGGGCATTGAAGCGCCGAGCTGAGACCATCTGGAGATCTTGCCGCCCTCGGCGTAAATCTCGGCCAACTGATCCAGGGTGATTTCCTCGACCGGGTTGCTCTTGTGGACGTACACGGCCAGGGCATCGTAGCCGACCATGTATTCGCGCGGCTCTTTCCCCGTGTTCTCCCTAGCCTTCTCGATCTCCTGCGCCTCCACCTGGCGGCTGCAATTCGCGATATCCACCGTGCCGTTGATAAGGGCGGCGATTCCGGTCCCCGAACCGCCGCCGGACACTTCCACCGACACCACTGGATCCACTTGCGCGTATGCCTCGGCCCAGGCCTGGGCCAGGTTGACCATAGTGTCGGAGCCCGTGTTTTGGATGACGGTCTTCTCCGGCTGCCCAGGGCGCGAGCAGCCCGGCGGCAAGAATGCCCACACCGCCAAGAGCGCCGTAGCGGCAACTCTTGCAGCGGCGAAATCACATCGCAACATCGGTGTTCTCACTGCTTGAATTCTGATCATTGCCGAGGACCGCCCGAACCAGATCCTCGATATGGGTCGCCAGTACCTCATAAGTGCGTTCGTAAGCCGCGCGAACTTCCTCGGGCGTTCCCCGTACCTTCGAGGGGTCAGGCACCAGCCAGCGCAAGCTTAGCGCCTTGGCCGGCTTCTCTGGGATCGCCTTTTCGGCCTCCTTGGACAGCAGCACGATCATCTGCACCTGCTCGAATTGCGGGATTTCATTCGTTGACTTGGGCTTCTGGTGCGAGATGTCGATCCCTTTCTGTGCCAGGAACCAGACCGTTTGCGGGTCTACTGCCTCAGCCACCACGCCGGCGCTCGCGAACCCGAATCGCTTCGCCCCCAGACGGTTCGCGATCGCCTCGGCCATCTGGCTCACGCACGCGTTGCCCTCGTCCACGAACACGACTCGGAAGCCCTCGCGCGGAAGGTGCCGCAGATTTTCGCCCGTGGCGAAGTACAGCGCCTCCTCGCAGATGTTCATCGCCTGATCGGAGACGCGCTCAAAGCGGCGCGCTACCGTGATCAGCGGCGTCAGCGCCTCCAATGGCAGCCGGCCCTCTTCGCGCCATGCCATCAGATCGGCGTTGATGTGGTCGCGCATATGGTTGACTCGCGGCTCGACCAGCATCGTCGCCCGCGCGAGGTCGACATTCTTGTCCACGAAGGCGCGCACGGCGTTGTGCAGCATCGGAATCGCGAGGTTCGCGATTTCGCTGAATTCATCCATCGGCACTTGGAAAGGAAGCGAGCTGATAAGCAGCACTTGCCGGGCGACGCTTTCCGCATAATCGCCGACGCGTTCGAGCTGGCTGACCACCTTACTGGCTGCGTAAACGAACCTCAAGTGGCTCGCGACCGGCTGGTGGCGCATGATGAACTCCAGGCATAACCTGTCCAGCTCGGAGTCCAGGGCATCGACGTCCTGGTCCCGAAGAATCACCGAGTAAGCCAGCTGCCGGTCGCGGGCGAGCAGGGCCTGGAAGACCCGCGTCAAAGCTTGTTCGTCGAGAGCGACCATTTCCAGCAGCTTGGTCCGGATCACGTCGATATCATGCTGCAACAAAGCATGCAGGTGAGGCTGCTTGAGGGCTGATCCCACGGTCGACTCCTTGACTCCCGCTGTCTGCTGGAGGCTGAGCAAGCATTATATCTTCATTTGGCACATCCTCGCGTCTGGCAATCCGGACCTCCGAAGGGGGCTCGCTGGAACCCGCCGCCTCTCCGCTCTTGCCAGGGCCAAGGCGGCCTGAAGGCCCCGCCAGCCTACCTTCCCCACCCGATATATAGGGCCAGAATGTCATATTCGCCTAGATTTGGTATGCCCCGAGGAGACCGAAGATCCGGGAGGTGATATTCAAAAAACCCTTGAATTCCCAACGGGTGTGTGCCACAATCGGCTGTGGCCGAAAGTGGCCAAGAGTGGGGCTGAGTGGCTAAGCGACCCATCCCGTCTCCCGTCGAAGCCCCCCGCGGCATCCCCAAGGCCAGTGTCGACGCCAAAGGGAGGCTCAAGCTCCCGGTCGATTTCCAGCGGTACCTGGACGCGGTTGACGGCGGCAAGGTGTTCGTCGCCAGCCTCGACCACCTCACTGCTCGAATCTACCCTATCTCCGTCTGGAAGGAAAACGAGAGGTTCTTCGATTCCTTCATGGAGGACCCCGACGCGTCCCTGCACATTTCCTTTTCGGTGAACGAGCTGGGAGCCGAGAGCGAAATGGATTCCGAGGGCCGGATTCTGCTTCCGCAGGAGCTTCGCCGGAAGCTGAACCTGGAGAACGAGGCCGTCTGGCTCCACCATTACAGGGGCGGCATCAACGTGTACAACGCCGAGGTCTACCAGGAGCTACAGAGCCGCTCCGCCGAAGACCGCGCCGGGAAGCTTCGCCTGCTCGCGCAGCGGGGGTTCAAGTAATGCGGTATGCATATTCCGGTCCTGCTCGACGAGGTGCTCCGATACCTGGACGTGCATCCGGACGGGATCTACCTGGACGCCACCGCCGGTCTCGGCGGGCACACCGGCGCGATCGCCGCGCGGCTGGATACGGGTTTTGTGATTGCCTGCGACCGCGACGCCGAGTCGCTCGAGATCTGCCGGCGCAACACAACCTCGTGGGCGCCGCGCATAAAGTACTGCCACTGCTCCTTCGCGGAGTTGCGCTCGGCGCCGGCGTCCCTGGGCTTCACTCAGTTGAACGGCCTGTTGGCCGATCTCGGCGCGAGCCGGTTCCAGCTTACCGACGCGGACAGGGGTTTTTCTTTCTCGGCCGACGGCCCGCTGGACATGCGGATGGACCGCAGCCAGCCTGTTACCGCCGCCGAGATCGTAAACACGACGGACGAGAGACAATTGGCCGGCCTGCTGTTCGACTACGGCCAGGAAAGGAGGGCGCGGAGGATAGCACGAGCGATCGTTCGGGCGCGGCCGATTCGAAGCACGCTCCATTTGGCCAGAGTCGTGGAGCAGGCCGCGCCCCGAACGGGTCGTCTGCATCCCGCGACCCAGACCTTCATGGCGCTGCGCATCGCCGTCAACGACGAACAGGCTCAGCTCGACCGGCTGCTGGCGCTGGCGCCGGAGCTGGTGGCTCCCGGCGGGCGCATCGTCATCATCTCGTTCATGTCGCTCGAAGACCGCAAGGTCAAGCATTGCTTTCAGGCGCTCGCCAGGCAGGGGCGGGCAAGGATCCTGACCAAGCACGTAGTCAAACCTGCCGGGGAAGAGGTGCGCAGCAACCCGGCGTCGCGCAGCGCACGGCTGCGCGCGCTGGAAATGAGCCGTAGCTGAGGTCCGAGGAACACATGGCGACGCAGGCAACTTCTTACGAGAGCTACCATCGAGCGGGCTGGGGCCCGCCGCAGCGCCTTCCGAAGGGCGCGGCCGACCCGTTCCACTTGCGGCCGCTGCCGAACGAGGACGTGTATTTCTACCGCAAGCAGATTGACAACTCGCGCCTTGTCCGCCAGGCCGACCCGCGGGCGCGCGCCCGCGCCTGGAAGTGGATGTTCGTCGCCTCCGCCTGTCTGTTCCTGCTGATCGCCCTCTGCTCGCCCGGCATTCACGGCATACTCGCCGGCTACCGGATCGAGGACCTCAAGCTGGAGCAGGAGCGTCTGCTCGCTGAACGCGCGGCGCTGGAGGTCGAAGAAGCGCGTCTGCTCAGCCCTGAGCGGCTCGAGGAACTGGCGCGAATCCAGGAGTTCATCGACCCGGAGCCCGGCCAGGTGGTGTACCTGAATCCGAAGGCTGACGGCTCGCTCGCGCTGAATGTTCCATCTCGCTGACGGAGCGGCGCCAGGGAGGAGGTCCGCCGGGAGCGCTCAATGCAGGCCCGCCTCACATCTCTCGCCGCCAGGAGGCTGAAGCTGCTGGCGGCCCTGGCCCTGCTCTGGGCCGCCGCGATCGCCGCGCGGCTCGTCTGGCTCCAGGTTGTCCGCCACCAGTACTACCGAGAACTGGCCACGCGCCAGCGGGAGCGTGTCGTTGAGATCGGCGCCCCGCGCGGCGGCATCTTCGACCGGAACGGCCAGCCGCTGGCCTTGAGCCTGCCGGTGGAATCGGTGGTGATCGATCCGCGGTGCGCGCCCGAGCCTTCGCTTGCCGTGGACATCCTTGCCCCAATTCTGCAACTGGACCGTGGCGAACTGCTCCAGCGAATCCGCGCCGCCGTCCGCAACCGCCGCGGATTTCTCTGGGTGAAGCGCAAGATCAGCCGGGAGGAAGCCGACCGTCTCCGCAGCCTCAAGCTCGGCTGGATCGAGTTCCGCAAGGAAAGCCGCCGCAGCTACCCGAACGGATCGCTGGCGGCCCACGTCGTCGGCGCCGTCGATCACAGGGAGCGGGGCAACTCCGGGCTCGAACTGGCCCTCGACGAACAGTTGCGCGGGCACGCCGGGGCGGCGCGCCAGGTCACTGACGTCCGTCACCGGGGCATCGATTCGCAGATCGCCGAACAGGCCCTGCCCGGCACGAACATCACCCTTACCGTTGACGAACGCCTCCAGTTCGTCGCCGAGCGCGAGCTGAAGAAGGCCGTCGAAACGAACGGCTGCTGGACCGGCAGCCTTGTCGCCATGATCCCCGCGACCGGAGAGATCCTGGCCCTCGCCAGCTACCCCATGTTCAATCCCGAGGAACCGGTCAGGCCTGGGGAAGACCTCTCGCCCCGCCTCAACCAGGCCGTCTCCGTTCCCTTTGAGCCCGGCTCGGTCTTCAAAGTCGTCACTGTGACCGCGGCTCTGGAGACCACCAACCTTGTTCCGGAGACGATCATCAACTGCGGCAACGGGCGGATCAACCTCTTCGGCCGCGTCGTCCGTGATCACCACGCCTACAGCGCCCTGCCGATGGCCGATGTGCTCGCCAAGTCCAGCAACATCGGCGCGATTCATGTGGGTCTGCGGGTGGGTTCAACGCGCCTGCTGGACTATGCGCGCCGCTTCGGCTTCGGGAGCGCCACTGGAATCTCGCTGCCGGCCGAGTCCTCCGGCATGGTGCGCGACCTCGACGACTGGACCAGGGTTTCCATCGGCTCGGTCGCCATGGGGCACGAGATCAGTTCCACCTCCGTGCAGCTCGCGCGCGCCTGCGCCGTCATCGCCAACGGCGGACTCCTGGTGGAGCCGCGGCTGATCCTCAAGCGCGCTCGGCCGGGCGAGAAGCCGCTCCCCGAGCTTGTCCGACCGCTTCGCCGCGTGATCCGCCCGGAGACCGCCATCACGATGCGCCGTTTGATGGAAGGCGTTGTCCTCCACGGCACCGGCGCCCTCGCCCGCCTTCAGGGCTACAGTTCCGGTGGCAAGACCGGCTCCGCCCAGATCTTCGATCTCCAGACGCGGCGCTATACGCACAAATACAACGCCTCCTTCATCGGCTTCGCCCCGGTTCCAAAGCCGGCCATCGTCATCGCGGTGACACTCAATGGCGCTTCCAAGTTCGGTGGCGCCGTCGCCGCGCCGGTCTTTCGTGAAGTGGCCACGGCGGCCTTGCGGCTGCTCGATGTGCCCAAGGATCTTCCCGACACTCCTCCCATTCTGGAAGAGCAGCCAGTCGAACTTGCCGACTTGGCTATCGCTGACCTGGGGTCCCCGGCTCCATCGCTCCCGGAGCCGGAGACCCCAGCCTCTTCGCCGGCTCGGGCAGCCCGCCTGGAACTTCTCGGACCGCGCGTGCCGGACTTCTATGGCAAGACCGTGAGGGCCGTTATGGAGGAATCCACCGCCGCCGGCCTCCCGGTCGAGCTCGTCGGCAGCGGCGTCGTCCGCGGGCAATACCCGATCGCCGGCAGCATCCTCCCCCGCGGCGAGCGCGTCAGGGTCCAGTTCGCACGATGACCGCCCAACCGCCGGTGACCATCCGCCAGCTCCTCGCCGGTGCTCGCCTTCGAGCCCCGCTTAGTGAACAGATCGCCGGCGTGCGCGTCTCCGGCCTCGACTACGACTCGCGGCGCATTCAGCCTGGTGCGATTTTTTTTGCCTTCCCGGGTCAGCGCGCCGACGGCCATGACTTTGCCGGAGACGCCGTGGCGCGTGGCGCGGCGGCCGTCGTCAGCGAGCGTCCGAAACCCGCGGGCTTTACCGGCGCTTGGATCGAAGTCGAGCACGGCCGCGAAGCGCTCGCTTGCGCCGCCAGCAACCTCTACCACGCGCCTGACCGCCGTCTGCTTCTCTGCGGCATCACGGGCACCAACGGCAAGACCACCACCGCGTACCTGGTCGATTCCGTTTTGCGCGCCGCCGGCACGACGACTGCGCTCGTCGGCACGATTGAGTACCACCTGGCCGGTGAAGTCCGGCCCGCCGTCAATACCACGCCCGAGTCCCTCGATCTGTTCCGCATCTTCGCCGAGCTCGCGCATCGGGGTGGCAGCCATGTCACAATGGAAGTCTCCTCGCACGCGCTGGCTCTGAGTAGGGTGTACGGAATCCGGTTCCACACCGCGATTTTCACGAACCTCACCAGGGACCATCTCGACTTTCACCGCACTATGGAAGAGTACTTCGCGGCCAAGCACCGGCTGTTTGACGGCGCCGGCGCAGAGCCGCCCCCGTTTGCCGCCGTCAATGCCGACGACCCCTACGGCCCGAGAATCCGGACTGCGCCGGGAACCGAGCGTCTCGACTACGGCGCGAGCCCCGGCGCAGGCGTCCGCGCCGCCAGGGTCTCCACGACGCCCGAGGGCCTTCGCTTCGAGGTGCGATCCGGCAGCCGGCGGCTTGAAGTCACCTCGCCCCTGCTCGGCAGGATCAATGTTTATAACATCCTGGCTGCCTGCTGTGCCGGCTTCTCGTTCGGCCTTGACGACGAAACGATCACCCACGGCATCGCCGCCTGCCGCGCCATCCCCGGCCGCTTCGAGCGTGTCGATTGCGGCCAGCCGTTCACCGTCGTCGTTGACTATGCCCACACCGACGACGCCTTGCGAAATGTCATCCAGGTCGCCCGCGGCCTGAACCCCAAGCGTGTGATCACGTTGTTCGGCTGCGGCGGAGACCGCGACCGCGCCAAGCGGCCCTTGATGGGCGAGGCAGCCGCCGAATTAAGCGACTTCGTCGTCCTGACCTCCGACAATCCACGCTCGGAGGAGCCGGCCTCGATTCTGAACGATGCCCTTGTCGGGCTCCAGCGCCACGACGTGCGTTACGTCGCCGAGCCTGACCGCGAAAAGGGGATCCGCCTCGCCCTCGAAGAGGCGCGTCCGGGCGACATCGTGATCCTTGCCGGAAAAGGCCACGAGACCTACCAGATTCTCCGGGACCGCACGATCCCGTTTGACGACCGCGAGGTGGCCCGGCGGCTCCTCCGCGATCTCGGCTATGGAGACTGAGGAAGTGGGGACAGCCCGCATGTTTCCCGGATCCGTACCTCCGACCCGTTACGGCTCCAACCTCCTCAGACAAGAGGGAAACATGCGGGCTTTCCCCGCTTTTCTGCCATGACCATCGCGCTCCAGGACGTCGCTTCTGCCATCGGTGCGCCGGCGCTAGCGCCGTCCCCGGCCGTCTCCGGATGGAGCGTCGATTCTCGCACGATCCAGGCAGGCGATCTTTTCTTCGCTTTGCGCGGCCCGAATCACGACGGGCACGACTTCGTGGCCGATGTCTTCCGCCGGGGCGCTGGCGCAGCCGTTGTCGACCGCCGGGTGGACGCCGCCGGTGTGCTGCTGCCGGTGAACGACTCGCTCGCCGCCCTCCAAGCCCTTGCGGCTTGGGCGCGGAACCGGTGGGGCGGCCAAGTGATCGCGGTCACCGGCAGCGCCGGCAAGACCACGACTAAGGAAATCATCGCCAGCTTCCTCGAGACCGAAATGCCCGCCGGCAAGAGCGCCGGCAACCTTAACAATCACGTCGGCCTTCCGCTGTCGATCCTCCGGCTCTCCGACGAATGCCGCGCCGCTGTCCTGGAAATAGCGATGAACCACGCCGGCGAAATCCGCCGGCTGGCAGGCATCGCGCGGCCCGATGTGGGCGTCGTCACCAACGTCGGCCACGCCCACGCAGAGAGCTTCGGCTCCATCGACGACATCGCCGCCGCCAAGCGCGAACTGATTGAAGCGCTGCCGCCGGACGCCGTGGCCGTGCTCAACGCCGACGATCCGCGCGTCTCCCGGTTCCGGGAGATCCATACCGGACCGGTGGTCACCTTTGGATTCGCCGGGGACGCCGACGTGCGCGCCGAAACAGTTGAATACCGGCAGGACGGCGCGCGCTTCCGCCTCAGCGGATCGGTCGAACTGGAAACGCCCCTGACGGGACGGCACGGTGTGATGAACGTGCTCGCCGCCGTTGCCGTGGCCCGCGTCTTCGGAATTCCGCCGGAACGGCTGCGCGACGCGGCACGGTCGCTCGCGCCCGCCAAGATGCGCGGCGAGCGGTTCACGCACGCCGGCGTCACCGTGCTGAACGATTGCTACAACTCCAACCCGGAGGCCGTGCGCGCCATGATCGACTCACTCCGGGATATTCCGGCGCGGCGCCGTTGCGCCGTGCTGGGGGAGATGCTCGAGCTCGGACGCTGGTCCGAGGCCCTGCACCGCGGCGTGGGTCGCTACGCCGCGGAAAGCGGGATTCACGTGCTCGTTGGGATACGCGGCGCAGCCCGCCATGTGATTGAGGAAGCTGTCAAGGCTGGATTGCCGGACGGCGCCGCGTATTTTTTCGAGGACCCCGCCGAGGCCGGCGATCTGCTTCGCGGCTTGCTCCGCGAAGGCGACGCCGTGCTGTTTAAGGGCTCCCGAGGCACCCGCGTCGAATTGGCATTGGAACGATTCTTGAAGTAGGTTCGCGATGTTTTACTGGCTGCTTTACGAGCAACTTTATCCCCACATCTTTCCCTTTCCCCTTTTCCGCTATGTCACCTTCCGCACCGCCTTCGCCAGCCTGACCGCGCTGCTGCTTTCGATCGTGCTCGGCCCGTGGATCATCGGCTGGCTGCGCCAGCTCCAGATCGGCCAGCACATCCGCGAGGAAGGCCCTAAGTCCCACGCGAAGAAAGCCGGAACGCCCACCATGGGCGGACTGCTGATCATCGTTTCGGTGGTTGTCCCCACGCTCCTCTGGGCGAATCTGCGAAATCCGTACCCCTGGATCGCCCTCTTTGGTCTGGTCGCCTTCGGCGGCGTCGGTTTCTGGGACGACTACGCCAAGCTCCGCCAGCGCCGCAACCTGGGCCTCACCGCCCGCAGGAAGTTCGGCCTTCAGATCCTCGGCGCGCTCCTCGTCGGCCTCTTTCTGCTGATCCTGCATGCCATCGGGCTGTACTCGACGACCATGAACGTGCCGTTCTTCAAGCAGTTCAAGCCCGACCTGCTGATCGACGGCCTGCTGGCGAATCCCGTCACGTATCCGCTCGCCTTCATCTTCTTTTTCATCTTCCTGGTCGTGGTGATCGTCGGCTCTTCCAACGCCGTGAACCTCACCGACGGCCTCGACGGGCTTGCCATCGGTCTGATGATCATCGCCGCTGGCGCTATGACGGTGCTCACCTACGCCAGCGGTCACGCCCAATTCGCTGCGTACCTCGATCTTGTGCGCTTGCCCGGAGCCGCCGAGCTCACCATCTTCTGCGGCGCTCTCACCGGCGCCTCCCTCGGCTTTCTCTGGTACAACGCGCACCCAGCCGAGATCTTCATGGGCGACGTCGGTTCGCTGTCCCTCGGCGGGGCTCTCGCCACCGTCGCCGTGCTCATCAAGCAGGAGATTCTGCTGCTCTTTGTCGGCGGCGTCTTTGTGCTCGAAACGCTCTCCGTGATGCTCCAGGTCGGCAGCTACAAGCTCCGCCGCAAGCGCATCTTCAAGATGGCCCCCCTCCACCATCACTTCGAGGCGCTCGGCTGGCAGGAGTCCAAGATCATCGTCCGCTTCTGGATTGCCGGGCTTGTCATGGCCCTCTTCGCCCTGACGACCCTCAAGCTGAGGTGAAAATGGAGCTCCTCGGCGCCAACGTCGTCGTCCTCGGCATGGCCCGTTCGGGAATCGCCCTCACCGAGTTTCTGAACAGCAGGGGCGCGCGCGTGCGGGCCGTCGACGAGAAGCCTCTCGAGGAGCTGCCCGAAGCCGCGCGCGTCGTCCAGCGCTGCAACATTCCCTTCTGCCGGCAAGGACCGGGAGCCTTTGATCGTGCGGCGTGCATCGTCGTCTCGCCCGGCGTGCCGCCCGACCTCGATCTGCTCGAAGACGCTCGGCGGAGCGGCGTCGAGGTGATCGGCGAGGTGGAGTTCGCCTCCCGCTTCCTCGACGGCAAGACCATCGGCATCACCGGCTCGAACGGCAAGACCACAACGACCGCCCTCGTCGGCCATCTCCTTCGAGAGAGCGGGATTCCGGTCCAGGTGGGTGGCAACATCGGAACACCCGTCACCGCGCTGCTTGCCTCCTCTCGTCCCGGCCAGTGGAACGTGCTCGAACTTTCCAGCTTCCAGCTCGAAACCGTCCATCAGTTCCGGGCGCACATCGCCGTGGCGCTCAACGTCACACCCGATCACCTCGACCGCCACCGCACTTTTGCCGCTTATGCGGCGGCCAAAGCCAGACTGTTCGAAACACAGACCGCGGCAGACTTCGCCGTGCTGAACGCCGACGACCCGTCCTGCCTTGCTTACGCGTCCCTCACCCGCGCCCGCCCGTTGTGGTTCGGCTTGACGCGGCCCGTGACGTCGGGCGCCTGGCTGGAAGTGAACCGCCTTCTGTTCGACGGTGAACCGTTTCTCTCT
>Ga0233417_10000227_pt1 | contig 16502 bp, 17 predicted proteins | sample Sed_MG_FD_189023 | JGI IMG/M metagenome (GOLD analysis project Ga0233417, IMG submission 189023) | Sediment microbial communities from Lake Towuti, South Sulawesi, Indonesia - Sediment_Towuti_2014_0.5_MG | ecosystem: Environmental > Aquatic > Freshwater > Lake > Sediment | place: Indonesia... | reverse complement strand
CACGCGACCCTTTGCTCCGCAAGCAAATGCTCTAATCCACTGAGCTACGAGGGCAATTAATTTATAAAATGATCAGCGAAGGGATTTTAATCTATTCTCCCTTCAGGGTCAAGGATTTTTCGAGAGGGGTGTTACAGCGGATGCCTGCCGGCGAAGCCCGCGTCGAGATCATGCCAGTATCGGATGCTCTCCTCACCGAATTTCCAGCACAGGTATACTTCACGTTCCTCACGTAGAGCTCGAAAATCGATCAAGCCGTTGTTAATATCCTTAATCTCTGCTCCGGTCGCCAGGATTTGCCGGACCAATGTGTCCAGGCGGTTAAATTCCATGGCAATCTCGCTGGCGACCTTGCTGCCTCCATTCCCAGCAGCTTTCTCGACGACAGGCCAGGATTCCGGCTGTCTGGCGAGTATGGATTGGCGGATTTGCATGATCTCTTGTATCAATGGGCGGATGACCACGATGAGGGTGTTGGCTTCTTCGAGAGTAAAGTAGTGTGTCATGAATATAATCCAATCAACATATGCGCGGGAGCATCTCGCCGGCAAGGATATCGACAATACGGGTGCCACCGATGGCGGTTTTCATCAGCACGCGACCGGCAGTAGCCTCGCGCACTTCTCCGATGATAACAGCTTCCTCTCCATAATGGGTTCTTCGCATGACATCAAGGGTTGCCTCTGCAGCTTGCGGGGAGACGATTGCCACCAGCTTGCCTTCATTAGCAACATAGAGCGGATCAAAGCCCAGCATCTCGCAGGCTGCCCTGACCGCAGGCCTGACCGGGATTTTCTCCTCGTAGATAAGGATGTTTACCTGGGATTGGCGGGCGATCTCGTTGAGGGTGGTTGCCAGTCCGCCCCGGGTGGGGTCGCGCAAAGTGTGGATTGGAGAGGCATCTTCCCCACTGACTGCAAGCATAGACTTCACCAAATGGTTCAAAGGCGAGATGTCGCTGATAATCTCTGCCTCGAATCCCAATTCGCCGCGGGCGCTCAACACGGCAATGCCATGGTCGCCGACCGGACCGGAGAGGATGACGACATCACCTGGTGTAGCCCTGGCTCCACCAATCATGATCCCGGCGGGGATGATTCCAATCCCGGCGGTGTTGATGTACAACCCATCGGCTTTCCCACGCTGCACCACCTTAGTGTCGCCCGCGATGAGATGTACACCAGCTTCTTCCGCAGCCATTCCCATCGAGTGGACCACCTGCTCAAGGGTTTCCATGGGCAATCCCTCTTCAAGGATAAACGCGGCTGTCAGGTACAAGGGCGTCGCTCCGAGCATGGCGACATCATTCACTGTGCCGCACACTGCCAGCCGCCCGATATCACCGCCGGGGAAGAAGAGAGGCCATACTACATGAGAATCAGTGCTGACCGCAATCTGGGGTATTTTACGTGTTTCGATCTCATTCGGACTTGTCCCGGTGACAGCCTGGAAATTGAGTGCGGCGGCATCATTCCCAGCCAGGAGAGAGGGATTGCTAAAATGGGGGAGGAATACCTTCTGGATGAGATCATGGGTCATCCTGCCCCCACTCCCGTGACCCATGACGACCTGTTTGGTATGAGGGAGTGGAACCGGGCAAGCCAGGCCTTGTAAGTCTATGGAGGATTCGTTTTCCATATACTGATTCAAGAAACAGTTACAGGCTCATTGACGACGGACCTGCCAGTGTAGCGATAATACGCCGAGCAAGCTCCCTCTGAGGATACCATTGTAGCGCCTAGAGGGTTTTCAGGTGTGCAATAGCTGCCAAAAGCCGGGCAATCGGGTGGCTTTTGGGTGCCCTGCAAAATTAAACCAGCAATGCACAGGGGCGATTCTTCCGGTTGGATCTGTTCCACTGAAAAGCGAGCCTCGGCATCAAAGATGGAGAATTCGGGTCTCAGGCACCAGCCACTGGCTGGAATCATGCCAATGCCGCGCCATTTACGGTCGCAATCCATGAAAACCTGGCTGATAACTGATTGGGCGGGCTTGTTGCCATCGAATGTCACCACCCGGGCATAGGCGTTTTCAACATTGTGCTTCCCCTGGACAATTTGCTGGGTTGCCATCAGGATGCCCTGGACGAGGTCAAGTGGCTCGAAGCCAGTGACGACAATCGGGACGCCAAATTTATCGGCGATGGGAGGGTATTCCCAATAACCCATTACTGTGCAGACATGACCGGCTGCCAGGAAGCCTTGCACCCGGTTATTGGGCGAGCTGAGGATGGCACGAATGGCTGGCGGAACACGCACATGAGATACCAGCATGCTGTAATTGGTCAGGCCAAGAGCTTTTGCCTGGAGGATGCTCATGGCATTTGCTGGAGCGGTGGTTTCAAAGCCGATGCCAAAGAACACAACCTGCTTATCTGGATTTTGCTGGGCAATTTTGACCGCATCCAGGGGGGAGTAGACCACGCGCACATCGCCACCCTGGGCGCGCACGGTATTGAGGTCTTGACCAGAACCTGGGACCCTCAGCATATCTCCGTAGGAGGTGAAAATCACGCCAGGGATGGAAGCGATAGCCAGGGCTTTGTCGACCAGCTCGAGGGAGGTGACACACACCGGGCATCCCGGCCCGTGTACCAGTTCAATTTGAGACGGCAGAAGCTGGTCAATACCATAGCGCATGATGGCGTGAGTCTGCCCGCCGCAGATTTCCATCAATACCAGCGGGCGGTCGTACTCTTCTACTAACTTATTGATCCTGGCGATGACGTTGCTGACCAGCCTAGCATCGCGGTACTCGAGGGTATATTTCATGCAGATTCGGAACCTATCTCATCATCCACATTGGCAATTTCTCGCAGAACGCTCAGGATTTCTTGGGCTTCCTGTTCGCTGAGCAGGTTTAAGGCAAATCCGACGTGAATGATCGTATAGTTCCCAACCTGAGCCTCAGGCACATATTCCAGGCAAGCTTCGCGAACAACCCCGCCAAAGTCGATTTTGCCCATCTTCATGCCATTGGTTTCGTAGATATCAATGATTTTACCGGGAACCGCTAAACACATAGAGTTCTCTCCAGCCGATCATTTAATTCCAGACGATGATAGGCTGCCATCGCCTGGCCGAGGGACAAGCCGCCATCATTAGTAGGTATCTTATTGTGGAAGTATACATGAAATCCCGCATCATCAAGCAACTGGATTGTTTTTTCCAGCAGGCTCATATTTTGCCAGACGCCACCGCTCAGAGCGACCTCACTAATTCCATATACATGGCGAATCACCTGGCAAGTCTCAAGGACCATCCTCGCCGCTCCATTGTGAAAGCGGGCAGAGATCTTACTGGCAGGCACACCTTTAAGGAGATCAGAAACGAGCTGGTGAATCATTGGAGTTGGGTCGATCAAGCCATCAGTCTGGTCCTGCTTGATCTCAAATGGGTAGGCTTGATCCTCATACGGGTCCTGGATAGCTTCCAATTCAATGGCAGCCTGAGCTTCGTAATTTACGCTTTGACGAACACCCGCCAAAGCGGAGACTGCATCGAAGAGACGACCCATGCTGGACGTCAAGGGTGTATTGATCCCTTTTTCCAGCTGGGATCTTAACACGCTGCGCTCCTCTGCACATAAATAGGCAACACTTGGTAAATCTGGCTCCCAATCTAATCCGGCTTTCAAGAGGTAGGCCAGGGCGATACGGGAAGGTTTGTGTGTTGCAGCATCACCTCCGGGCAGAGGCAAATACGCGAGGTGGTAAAGCCGCCTGTAGCCAGGGCCTGACTTCTCCTTTGATAGAGGACCACCATTATCGGTGAGCAAGAATTCGCTACCCCAGATAGCCTCATCCTCTCCATAACCTGTGCCATCGAAAGCTACGCCGATGACGGGCCTGTCCCCGGAGATTCCATGTTCCGTCAGGCAAGACAGGATATGGGCATGGTGGTGTTGCACGCCGATAGCCGCCAATCCTTCACGCTCAGCTCTCTCCTTGGCGTAACGCGTGGCCAGGTAGTTCGGGTGCAAATCACACGCCAGTGCCCTCGGCAAAATTCTATAAAGCTTCTCAAAGTGGGTGATACTGTCCTCAAAGGAGATGTAGGTCTCGTAATTTGCCATATCGCCAATGTGCTGGCTGAGGAAGGCATAGCGATGACGGGTAATACAAAAAGTATTTTTCAGCTCCCCTCCCAATGCAACCAAAGGGGGTACTTCCCAGGGCAGATGAACCGGGAAGGGTGCATAGCCTCTCGATCTGCGAATGGGTACCAGGTGAGAGGAAGGCTCGTCGGGGGAATTCTCCTCCTCCGGCAAAGATAGAATGAAGACCCGCATAACCGAATCATCACAGCGGATGTGGATATCGCGGTTATGAAGCAGGAATGCATCAGCCAGGGAAGCCAGCCGTTCGAGAGCTTCTTCGTTCCTTGTGGCGATGGGTTCTTCACTGAGGTTACCGCTGGTCATCACCAAGGGGGGCATAGTGAGGTTTTGTTTATTCACCTTATCTGCCGTCATGAGCAGGTAATGCAAGGGAGTGTAAGGAAGCATGATCCCCAGGGTATCCTGGTTCGGAGTTACTCCAGGGACGATGAGAGTATCCGGTCTTCTTTTCAGAATGACGATGGGTCTTTCACGCGATTCCAGCAGTTCCTGCTCAGCATAATTTAGAAAGCAATGCCGGGTAACTGATTCCAAATCCAGCATCATGATTGCGAAGGGTTTGTCCACCCTCAGCTTACGGCGGCGGAGCTCATCTACTGCTTGCTGGTTGAGAGCATCGCAGGCAAGGTGAAAACCACCCAAGCCCTTGATTGCCACGATTTTCCCCTCCAGGATAAGCCGTTGTGCTTCCTGGATGGCAGCATCTCCTTTAACTCTATGCTGAACAGCCTCAGGCTCTCCGCGGTTGAATTCCAACCAAACTTCCGGACCACAGGTGGGGCAAGCCACTGGTTGGGCGTGGAAGCGCCTGTTGAGCGGATTGTGGTATTCAGCCTCGCATTCTTTACATAAAGGGAAGCCGGCCATGGTGGTGAGGGGGCGATCATAGGGGATATCTTTGATAATCGTAAAACGCGGGCCACAGTTCGTGCAGTTGATAAATGGGTAGCGATAACGCCGGTTGGAAGGGTCGAACAGCTCTTTAAGGCAATCCTTGCAGATGCAGACATCTGTGGCAATGGGCTGGAAGGCATCAGTCAGGGCTTGTGAGTGCAAGATCTCAAAGGTGACAAAACCATTGGCAGGGCCTTCAATTATTTCGATTTCATCTATGCGTGCCAGGGAAGGCGCCTCATTTTTCAGGGCATCAATGAAGCCTTGGATGAGGGCAGGCTCACCATCAACCTGAAGCTCAACACCCGCTGAGGTGTTTCGTACCCAGCCCTTCATGGACATTTGAGTTGCCAGGTTGTATACAAATGGGCGAAAACCTACCCCCTGGACAATCCCACTAATGGAGATATGCGCGCCCTGGATTTCTGTCATAGAAACCAAATGGTTACAGATCCCGTCCTGCTTTGTACTGCTCTAATTCAGTAAGGATCCATGCCAGCCAGGCATCCATTCCCTCACCTGTGCGGCAGGAAACCAGAAATGTCACCAAGCCAGGATTTAACACCTCGACCCCTTTCCGGAAAAAATCCATCCTGAATGTAACGTATGGGAGCAGGTCGATTTTATTGATAACCAAGGCGTCCACACCACTGTACATGCCAGGATATTTATAGGGTTTATCGTCGCCCTCGGGAATTGAAGCGATGAGGATGCTCTTGTGGGTGCCTAGGTGGAAGCTTGCCGGACATACCAGGTTGCCGACATTTTCCACGACTAACAGATCAATCTCCCTCCCGGTAATCTCGCCTCCGAGCGGTAATTGAGAGAGTGCGTCTCGGATCTTAACCGCATCCAGGTGGCATTCACCGCCTGTGTTAACTTGTACAGCCAAAGCCCCGGCGGCTGCAGCGCGGTCGGCGTCAATGCTGGTAGCAATGTCACCATCGATCACGGCAATCGATAATTTATCCTTAAGCGCCTTTAGTGTGCATTCGATCAGCGAGGTTTTTCCTGCGCCGGGTGATGCCATGAGGTTAAGAGAAAAGACACCCGCTCGATCCAGTCTCGTCCTGTTCTCCTGGGCGAGCCTGTCATTCACACTCATAATGCCTTCTACTACGTTGATCCGTTGGGGCATGAGGAAGAAAAACTCCTTTACTGATCCTTGGTTGAGCTGGATTGGGAATGATCTAGCAGGGATTCAGGTCTCAACCTCGATAGACTCAAGAAAGAATTCCTTTCCGGCAATGACACTCACATCTGTCCCTTTGCAGTGGGGACAGAGCAGGTTCTCCGAGTCGGGAGAATAATGATGATCGCAAGTCTTGCACAGTAGCTCAGCGGGTATGCGCTTGAAGTGCAGGCGCGCCCCTTCAGCCACGGTGTCTTTTGCCAGGATATCCCAATAAAACTGTACAGAATCGTCGATGATCGAGGAAAGCTGACCAATCACCAGATACAGATCCGTAATTCTTTTTGCCTTGGCTGGGGCAGCATGCCGGAGGGATATTTCGAGAATGCTTTCAGTTACCGATAATTCGTGCATATGCGATCATTTTGCTTTCTTGTGCTATACAATACCATACCCATCAGCGTTCATGAAGTGAGTTATGTCACTTACAAATCATACCTTTATTCTAGGATTTATGAACATAAGCCTCAGCTTTTACAGGGAAATCGAGATCAACGGTAAAAGTCTATCCAGTGTAACTCGAAGCGGGGGTAATCACCGTCCAGGAAATCCTGCGGCGCACTAACCTGGAAGTATCCATCCTCGAGGGGGATATTTATCTCACCTGATGGATAATCACTGACAATGGTAATGTCAAGCCAATAAGAGCTTGTGGGAGTAATGGATTGGGCATCAGATGCCTGGGGATCGTCTTTTCTCACGGTCTGCAGAACGAGGTCACTGTCCTGGCTTGATACTGAAGCAGTTATGTGGGTGTTGTCGTAATCGAAGAGGAACTCCTCCAGGCCTTTTAAGTACAACCGGATAGTTACGAGGTCAGGGATATTATTCTCAGGGAACTCAACAGCAGCTCCACCTATACCGCTCGGGCTATATATATCAATGAGAGCCTCTCCAGGTTGTTCAGTGATTATTATCTGTTCCCCAGGATTCTCGGCAGTAACGGAAATGCCGGTATCGTTTGGCAGCCTTTCAGTGCATCCGGGAAATAGAATGAGAGTCGTGGTTAATATTACAAGGTTAAGCGCTCTCATTTTCCTCATCACCAATTAAGGGATTCCCAGGAAACCCTTGTACCAGTGCCAGACCACTCCCTGAGCAGGTTTACCATGGATCGAAGTCGATTTGTCTTGCAAGACCGCGGGAGGATAATAACCACGAGAAATAATCCCGGATATCCAGTCCCGTTCATTAATTGCAATCATCATAGCATCATAAACGTTGACCTGTTCCTGCAGGTCGAGGGTGACGGTAGGAATATCAGGATTTGGGCGGGAGAGCAGATTTAGATCCAGGCATTTTCCATTGGGGGAGGGGAGGCAACCTGTTGCCCCGCCATCAGCCGATGGATAGGCTATGCCGAGGATCACGGGTTTTCCAATCTGTGCCTGTAACGGTTTCAGGATTTCATCCAGTTGTTTTCCAGCCTTGTTTTTCATCTCCTCCTCAGAGGCGTCAGACCCCTTGGCAATCTTCTCCGACCAGAGAACATAGATTTGGTCGATTGAATCCAAGAAAGCAGGAGGATTAGACAGGCTTTGAAAGGGTATAGCCCATAGCAGGGTGCCTTTATAACGGTTGCGGATTTCGCTGATTAACGCCCTCCATCGCATTTCCGCATCCTCTGGCACACCAGAGGCACTCCCGTCAGATAATGTGCCTCCCGGTAGGGCAGGGGCAATCCATTCTCCCCCAATGACCAGAAAGGATACTCCCTCCTTGGCAGCCACATCCGCATAGTGGAGGATAAACGTTCGATACCGCTCGAACCACACCTGCCACCAAGAGAAATCCCTGCTGGCACTACTCCACCACAGGTCGCTGCCACCTGGAATGTTGGTCGTGGGAAAGAGGGATACGTGTAACCCTTGCGACCGAGCAGATTGTATATCTTCAACTAAGTTGGCCCAGAGCACATCTTGAGAGGGTACAGGTTCCAGTACGGGCAGATTATTGCGTGTAAATGTCCAGGTTGGGGATAAGGTAATCCATTTTGAATTCAGACTGCGTACGTCCCCAAGAGCCGATGGCATGCGCGGTTTCCAGGATGGGTGATATCCCGGCTGGAATTCAACCCCGGCTATAAAGTTGGCTCCGCGAGCAACAATGGGAATATCGGGGAGAATCACAGGCTCCATTTTTGGGGGTAGCCATACCCAATCTTTAACAGGATCGACTACCATCTGGGGGAGCAAGCTGGAACGGATGAAATGCCCCTGAGAGTTGGGTCCCGCTGTTTGGAGGTCATCGGCACTGCCACATTGTTCGTTTCGGCAGAATCGATACCGAATTGATCCGGTGATATCAAGAGGACTGGAGAGTACATAGATCCAACGGTTATTCCCTGCTGAAAGCATGGGAATCGCCTCTGTCCAACCAAAGCCTGGGTTAAATTGTACTGCTACATTATCACCTGGAGGAGTGTGGGCAGGGACAGTGATATCAAAAGTTATGGGGGCGCTTTTCCCGTTTTCCCATGCCTCGACCTGATCAACAAGCTGGAGGTTAGAATCAAGAACGATGAGCTGTCGAACGCGAATTCCACCTTGGGAGGTGCGCTCTGCATTCCACAAGCCATCTCCCATGGTGTACTTGTAGCGGAGGTCTGTCCCGGCAGGTAGGTTCAATGTGAGGTAATAACGTCCATCCGATTGTGGGGTTAGGGCAGGCATGCGGCTGGCAAGCGTGTTTACTCCACCGGTCAGGTCAGCGAAGGTGTTGCCCAGTTGGAAAAGATTACCAGCCAGCCGGATGGGAAGCGCGGGCACAGTGTCGGGCGGTACGATCAGAGTAAAAATCACACTGACATTCTGAGCTGGCTCCAGAACAATCGGAGCAGGGGTAGTCGATTCGGCAGCCACGACAGCGCCTTGCTGGAAAGTTCGATACGAGCCATCCAGGGCATAGGCAACCAGGTTATGGGTGCCGGGCGGCAAACCATCGAGCAGATAAGTCCCGTCTGCTGAGCTGAAAGTCTGCGCTCCTCCTGCCGCAATCAGGACACTCGGGATGGGTTGAGTAGTTTTAGCGTCGGTCACCTGACCGGTGATACGCCCGGTAGGGCCGGAGAAATCCGTATCTGTCCAGCGGCTGACAACATCCTGGACAAGTCCTGGGCCATCCACCCGGTACATGCGATAGCGGACCGCCCGACCATCCGAGATATGCTCCTGAACTGCCTGATTCCTGATTAATAAATAACGATACTTGAGGACCGAATGAAGGGCAAAAGGGAGGATAGCAGAATAATGGGTCGAATCATCAGCTTTTAGCGTAGTATTCGTCGGGTTGAGTGCGAGGCCAGTAACTTCATCCAGAAAGCTAATTTGAAGTGTTTCTCCAGCTTGGAGAGCTTCAGGAATCTGCACGCGGAAGGTTATCAGCGCTTCAGGGAGAGGCGTTGGTTGGGGTGTGTTAGGGCTGGGAGATGTAGAAGGCTGGGGAAACAAGGGAGTGCATGCAGATATTAGCATCACCAGAAGCCCAAGAATATGCCAGGGAATTTTATTACGGAGGGCGTGTCGGGGTGGCCTTTTATTTACACTTGATATCATGAGTTTGTGCCTCAGAGATAGGAAGTTATCTTACATACCTGTCGATTATATTTAACATCAATTCTATATTTGGGATTATAGAGACCGATATGCGGTACTTTAATATGTTTGGCTTTCCATCGTCCAATTCTATCACCAGCTTACCGGCTTCTATAGTGAGTCTATGCACCTTATCCCAGGCAATCTTTACTTGGCCTGTTCTGTGGAGTTGCAGATATTTTTCCTGGATTATTACTGGACCGAAGGTAACTTCGTGCCCAGCTGTGAATTCCCTATCCAAGCGTGGGAAAAGGTCTTTATAGAGGAAAGCCTTGAAACGGGTGCATAAATCTGAGAGATTATCAACACAGTAATATCCACGGATCCTTGAATAGATACGGTTGTTCTGCCTTAGTTGGATCGGGTTACCCCTGGCTGGGTAGATGGTGGCTCTCTGGATATGGAGGATGGCTTGTTCGCCCTGAGGTCCGCGGTGTTTTATACCAGTAACCTGGATTGAGATACCCTTCACCTGGTGCCAATAATAGGCTCGAAGAACGCTTTCGGGAAGAAAGACAAAGGGGGCTTTCCTCAGAAGTATTCCCCTTCTGCAAATAACCAGGGATCGATCGGCAGAACGAATCAGGAACAGGAAGACCAAAAGGAAGGCGGTAAAGCTGAAAATGATCCAACCTACACAATGGGGCATTACTACAGCTGGTCCATGGTTGATGTAGCCCAGGTACCCTGACCATGTTCCATAAAAGAAAGGAATCAGGATAGTACTCACAATGATTATTAAGATCAGGAGCCAGGTGCTAAATCCCATTGGGCGGCTAGGATAAACGGCGATTATCGGCCCAAGGTCCTGATTCTGGGCTTTTGTCAGCATTCCTATGGGAATGGAGTCAGGGGGAGAAGACATCCTTATGGGTTGTGTAGGTTCATTTGGGGATGAAATAGACATCCGTTGGTTTTAGTTTGCTGTTCCGCAAGAATCTGGGTGTGACCTCCATCCCGATCCAATCGAGGGTGGGAGTGAAGGGGTCGACTCCTAGAAGCCGAGTGAGAAGCAAGGTGTCCACTCCCTCAAATTCGATGAGAGCGAGTATGAAAGGTGTCTCGGGTAAAAATTCTTCCGACCCAAAGTAACATACGGTAAAGGCGTGGATACTGGCTTTACGGTCGGTAATGTCAATCCAGACTGTATTCTCGCCAGAATACATGTCATGACCACGTGGGTTGGCATAGGTATAGCCACTTTGGGGATTCTGGCTTGCCAGCAGGCGCCGATTCGTGAGGGCTGCGAACCAGGGGCTGTCCTGGGCGTAAGAATGTAGGTAGGTGATTTTGTATTCCTGCTCAATAGAGATGGGGGTGAGACTCTTTAGAAATGCCTGCATCTGGGCATCAATAGTCCCGGCAGGACCTGCTGGAAATGGAATATTATGGACGATGTATCCGCCCAAGGTTTCATCACGTTGTGTAGGAAGATCAGCCATCGATAACCTCCTCAATCTTCTCTTGCAAGGATGCTGACAGTCACATAGGTTCCTGTGCCAGCATGGGAATGAATAGCCCCATGGCGGGCATCTTTGACCTGCAAGGTGGAATCCTTAAAGTGCTTTCCGATTGTTCCCTGGATTTGCCAGGCAGCGAAAACTGCTTGCATCAAACCCGTTGCGCCTACCGGATGACCGCAGGCGATTAACCCGCCGGAAGGGTTCACCGGACATACAGGCGCTGATGCAAGATCGAGACCATAGTCTATCCCAGGCATGAAGACTTTGCCAGATTGGGCAAAAGGCCCACCTTCTCCGTATCGGCATAAACCCAGGTCCTCATAAGTCTGGATTTCGCTGGATGTGTAGGCATCGTGCAGTTCGATAAAGTCCAGCTCATGGAGGGGATCGTGGATACCAGCCATCCTGTAAGCCATGTTGCCGGCTGTTCTGCCTGCCCGGAAGGAATGGACTCCAGGATAGCGAGTGCCATGCTCCCAAAGTTGTGCGTAATATTCGCGCGTTTCCTCGGAATTCCGCTCTTGCTCGGTAGCATAGTTTTCCATGAAGTCGTCATAGCTTACATGAGGTCGGTCTGCCATGCGCATGGCATCGGTTCCCCGCCCAATGCCTGTAATTTTTACAAGAGGCCGGGGTATATTCGCTCCAGCGGACTCCAGCCTGTGTACGCCCTCTTCCGAAGCCAAGATGGTGCATGCTGCTCCATCCGACATCACGCAGATATCCAGGCGTGTTAAAGGCCAGGCGACCATCGGTGCATTTCTTACATCCTCGACAGTGTATCGGTTCCGTTTTTGTGCATATGGGTTGTGATAAGCATTAATGTGGTTTTTGACGCTCACATATGCCATCTGCTCGACGGTTGTGTCATATTCCTTCATATGGCGGGTAACCATCATGGCATAGTAACCGGAGTAAAAACCCCCGACAGGATAGTCAAATGATACATCAGAAGCCAGGGCGATGAATTCGTTCCCTTTCCAGGTTTCTACATGGCTCATCGTTTCGAATCCGTAGGCCACACACACATCCATGTGACCGCTAGCGACGGATTTCCATGCTTCCTGGAAGCAGAGACCTCCGGTTGCCCCTCCCCCTTCGACCCGATGCCCTGGTTTTGGGCATAAGCCCAGATAATCCTGCACCATGATCCCGGCCATAAGCTGCCTGGTAAAGTGGTCGGAAAAATAGGAGGCGACCGAACCATCCACCAGATGCGTGAAGGTTGGAAAATCAATGCTCAAGTCTGCGATGGCATAATCATAGGCTTCTTTGACAATGGCTTGAAAGGTTTTATCGGGGCGAGATTTAGCGAATTTTGAAACACCACCTGAAACCACGTAGACAGGTCTCATCTATTCCCTCCAATTCAATATTCGGTTGACCCATTCCCCCTTGAAAATAATTACTACTGGCGCCCCCGTTGAGCGAAGTACGCCATGAGAATTCCGAGGAAGTACAAAACAATCATTGGACCCATGACAAGAGACATGTTTACAGGGTCAATGGTCGGCGTTACAGCCGCGGCAATTACAGCGATGAGGACAATAGCAATGCGCCACTGGCCCAGGAGGAATTTCCAGTTTACCCAGCCGAGCCTGGCAAGGACATAGACAACCAATGGGAATTCGAAGAATAGCCCGATCCAGAACATGACACCAGTAACAAATTTGATGTAAGATTCCGGGCGGACATTGGTCTGAATCCCCATGAAATTCAACAGGAAGGGCAATCCAACAGGCAGCATGACAAAATAAGCGAAGGCTGCCCCTGAAACAAAAAAGATGAGGACAGCCGGTAAGGCAAACAATCCAGCAACACGAGACTTGGGTTGTAACCCCGGAGCGACAAATAAATAAAATTCGAAGGCGATGTACGGTAAAGCCAGGGTAAAGCCTGTCAAGAGGGCAACCCGCATGTAAACACTGATAGGTTCAGTTACTTCAATGGCGATTAAATTTGTGATGCCCCCAATGGGTTCTGCCAACCAATCAATTAATTTAGGGGTGACTGCAAATGCGAGTGAGGTTGTTACTATAAGGGCAAGTACTGAACGAAGCAAGTGCCTGCGTAGGGCGTCGATATGTTCGAAGAGCCCGACTGGTTGTTCAGTTACCTTGGCAAAAGTATCGCCGATGGGGGAGTCCTCTGGTTCTTCGGTGAAAAACTCGCCAATACCAGAGAATTTGCCAAAGAACTTTTTAATTGACCGGAGAATGAAGCGGAAAAACCTCGCGATGATACGGAAAGGAAAAGTAATAACATTCCACAAGGCCTTCAACCATTTGCGCATAGTCTAGTTGGAATCCGTGTCCTCGGTAGATTTTTCTGGCAGAATGGAAGAGTCGGAGGAAGTTGGACCTTCCGACTCATCATTGGCTGGAGGAACCGGTTTTGGGGGTGTGACCCATTCTTCGGCAATTGTGGGGGCTTTCTTGGCCGGTGTTGTGCTAGGCTTGGCAGCAGATGTTGTCGAGGAGTCTGGATTTTCTAGATCGATTTTTGCATCGAGTTCATCTAAACCTGTTTCCTTCATAAGCTGCTGAGGTAAATTCTTCACTGTCCGTTGAATATTCATCCATTCCGGTGAAAGAATCGTTTTACGCAGAAATTTACCGAGTGAGCGTCCTGCTTTTACCATGTCTTTTGGCCCCAAGAAAATGAGGGCAATTAAGACAATAAAAAATAATTCCCAAGCACCAATTCCAAAAATGTCCATAATCAGGGTAACTTCTTTACATACAACCTTAATTCTTGTGTTATTTCGTTCTGATGGGTAGCAAGGCTTCCCAAAACGCCATTGACGAACCTGGGTGTGCTATCTGATCCATATACTTTGCCGAGCTCAACGGCCTCATTGATAGCCACTTTGATTGGCGTTTGGTTACTCACAGCAATTTCCCACAGAGCTATCCTCAGAATATTTCTATCAATAATAGCTACCTGATCCAGGGGCCATTCGGGAGCATGAACAGCAATTATTTGGTCCAGCCGTTCAATCATAGGTAAAACACCCAGCACGATCTGACGAACGAAATCTGATAATTTATCATCCAGAGTTGCTTCGGAGAGACGCTCTTCCAATACAATTCCCGGAAGATGATCGGTGATATCAATTTCGTAAAGTGCTTGCAGGGCAACACTTCTCGCCCTGGTGCGGGGTTTCATACGTTTTAGGCCTCAATCTCCTCAGGATAGTCAATATCCTCCACATGTACGTTTACTCTTCCGACCTGCATGCCGACCATTTCTGAGATCGCGCGGGCGATATCACGTTGAATATTCCGGCCTACATCCCGGATATTTACTTCGCTCTTCAGGATAATGAAAAGATCTAAATAAACGACATCATCCTGTATGTCTATGATTATCCCTTCGCTGTACCTGCCCTTGAACAAGCGGTATACGTTGCTGGATAAAGAAGAAGCGAGCCGGCTTACCCCCTCGACGTTCAGTGCTGTTAACCTGGCGATGGTATGCAAAACACCAGGGGCGATGGTGGTCTTACCAGCAGTAGGCTCGTGACCCGGATTGATGGCTTTCTCTTTGGGGGTGGTGTAATCGGTCATATTAATCCCATACAGATCACATCATTGCTAATCCGCCATCTACAGCCAGTACCTGCCCGGTGATAAAAGCGGCCTGATCAGAAGCCAGGAAGGCTACCGCGTAGGCAATCTCTTCTGGAGACCCCCAGCGACCAAGAGGAGTAGCCTTCATTGAGGCTTGTTTGAGATCTTCTGGAAGACCACTGGTCAGGTCTGTGGTGACAAATCCCGGGGCAACAGCGTTGACAGTAATCTGCCGTGATGCAACTTCTCGGGCAAGGGCTTTCGTAAATCCAATTTGCCCAGCTTTTGAGGCGGAATAATTGGTCTGACCTGCCTGACCCGCCTGCCCAGAGACGGAGGAGATATTGATGATCCGACCGTAACGTTTACGCATCATATGGCGAATGGCTGCTTTTGAACAATTAAACGTGCTTTTCAAATTTGTGTTGATGACTTGGTCCCATTCTGCCTCACCCATTGTCATAATCAGCGTATCCCGGGTGGTGCCAGCATTATTAACCAAAATATCGAGATTACCAAAATTGTCGATGGTAGCCTTAATCAAGTATTGGGCTTGTTGAGAGTCGGATACATCCGCCTGAACAGCTTCAGCCTTTCCCCCTTCAGAGCGAATCTGGTCTACAACTGCTTTGGCCTCTTCAGCTGAGTGATTGTAATTTACGATGACTGAAGCCCCACGTCGAGATAATTCTAGGGCGATGGCTCGACCAATTCCGCGTGAGGCACCAGTAATAATTGCCACTCGACCCTCCAGCGATAAGCCAGAAGCTTCAGGCATAGGTCATTCCTCCAGATGCAGGTGTGGATTACAATCTCGTATTATACCGCAATCAATTTCTCGAAATCTTGAGGACTCCCGATGGGGATTCCTTGCGCCTGGGTGTTGATCCGTTTTAGGAGACCTGTTAGCACGGAACCGCTCCCGAATTCGAGGAAGGTTGTCACTCCCCGCCGGATCATGTATTCAATCGATTCTGTCCAACGCACACGGTGGGTTAACTGGGCCTGTAGATCTGTGCGGATCTCGTCACTATGGAGCATAGGCTGTGCAGCAACATTGCTGATGACAGGTATGGATGGATCTAGTAGTGGAGCTGAATTAACGGCTAGATTGAATTCATCCTGGGTATAGGACATCAACGGGGAATGAGCTGCGATGCTCACAGCCAGGAGGATCGCCCTACGTGCTCCGGCACTTTGTGCTAGAATGATGGCCTGGTTGAGGGCTGCCCGAGAGCCGGATATAACCACCTGGCCCGGGCAGTTATCATTTGCTACCTGGACGATCTCATCCTTTTCACCGGCAAAGATAGTAGCTTCAGCACAAATTTTATCGAGAGTGGGAATATCCAACCCCAATATGGCTGCCATCCCCCCCGGTGCAATTTCACCAGATTGTCTCATTAACTCGCCACGCCTGCGAACCAGTTTTAGGGCCTCTGGGAATGAAAGTGATCCTGCTGCGAAGATCGCTGAAATTTCTCCCATAGAATGACCGGCGAGGAAGGTTGGGGAGAAGCCAGGGAAAACCTCCCGGAAGACCATCAATGAAGCCACAGAATGGATGAGCAGGGCGGGTTGGGTGTTGATGGTGTCGTTGAGATCCGCTTCGGGGCCATCCCAGCACAGGCGTGATATAGGAAAACCGAGAAGCTCATCTGCAGAAGTA
>Ga0233417_10000225_pt1 | contig 16546 bp, 15 predicted proteins | sample Sed_MG_FD_189023 | JGI IMG/M metagenome (GOLD analysis project Ga0233417, IMG submission 189023) | Sediment microbial communities from Lake Towuti, South Sulawesi, Indonesia - Sediment_Towuti_2014_0.5_MG | ecosystem: Environmental > Aquatic > Freshwater > Lake > Sediment | place: Indonesia... | reverse complement strand
TTCCCCACTCGTATGATCAGCAATCCGGACCTAAAGGAATCCCTGCGCCAGATTCACTGCCGCTTTGGTTGCCGTGTCGTCTCTTCAACGCTCGGCATTCGTGGAGTGCTTGCCTTTGACGGTTCCCATTTCCACTACGCGCCTGCCTTCCGCGTCAACGCCGTGGACACCACCGGTGCGGGCGACATCTTCCACGGCGCCTTCGTCTACGCCGTGCTTCAAGGCTGGGGGCTGCCCCGCATGCTGGATTTCTCCTGCGCCGCCGCGGCCCTGAATTGCACCGTCCTCGGCGCGCGAGGTGGGATCCGCCCGCTCGCCGAAATCGAGGCTCTGGTACGTTCTGGCCCTCGTCATCCTTCCGCCTTCAATCCAGCCACGCTGAACGCCGCGCACTGAACCTTCACCAGCGCCAACGCCGGCTCCGGCTTTCGTTGCCATCTTCTCCGATCGGCGCAATGGCCGAATCCTTGCGGCCGCCCATCTGCGTTACAATCTTCAATGACCCAATCACCCGCTCCTCATACCGGCGATGATTCCCCTTCGCGACCACAACCCCCGCGCCACCTTCCCTTTCTTCACGCTTCTCCTCATCCTCTCCAACGTCCTCCTCTTTCTCTACGAGCTTTCCCTGCCCGCCGCGGCCACGGAACAGTTCCTGTATCGCTACGGCATGGTTCCCGCTCGCGTCGAGCTTCTCTTCGACACCGGTGCAGTGACCATCCGTCAGGCCTTTGCCCCTCTGCTGACCAGCATCTTTCTTCATGCCGGCTGGCTGCACCTGATTGGCAACATGTGGTTCCTCTGGGTCTTTGGCGACAACATTGAGGATCGTTTCGGCCATTTCAACTTTTTGTTGTTTTATCTCTTTTGCGGGGTGGGCGCGGGCCTGATCCATACCCTGACCAATGCCGGCTCCGTGATTCCAGCGGTGGGAGCCAGTGGCGCCATCTCCGGCGTTCTCGGGGCTTACCTCGCTCTCTACCCGGGCGCGCGCATCCTCACTCTGATTCCACTCGGGCTGTTGTTCTTCACCGTGCGCTTGCCGGCTGTGGTGATGCTAGGGTTGTGGTTCGTCGTTCAATTCGTGAGTGGGGTCGCCATCCTCGGCCAGGAGGCTACCGGTGGCGTCGCTTGGTGGGCGCACATTGGCGGGTTCATTCTCGGCCTTGCCATCGGCCTTCTTTCTCGCTCCCAATCTTCGCGTGTTTCCTGATCCCCAATCCTCAATGACGCAATGACCCAATGAAACAGCATGGCTCAATCACCCAATTCTTTTCAGAACCCACTCCCCGCACTCTCTCGTGCCCAGCTTCCCTCCCAGTTCCTGGGTCACCTGCCCTTCCTTCACCGCCGCTCGAACGGCCGCTTCGATCCTGCTCGCTTCGTCCCTCCATCCCAGATACTCGAACATCATCGCCCCAGCTAGAATCGCTCCAAACGGATTGGCAATCCCCTTCCCGGCGATCTTTGGTGCTGACCCGTGCACCGGCTCGAACATGGACACTTGGCCGGGATGGATGTTCGCCGACGGGGCCAGGCCCAACCCTCCCGCCAGTTGTGCTCCCAGGTCGCTCAAGATGTCTCCAAACATATTGCACGTCACAATGACGTCAAACTGGCTGGGGTCGCGTACCATCTCCATCGCCAGCGCATCCACGTACAAATGGCTCGACTCCACCTCAGGAAACTCCTTCCGCACCTCCAGCCACACCCGCTGCCATAGCCCGTGTCCGTAGGTCAGCGCATTCGACTTGTCGCACATGCACACCCGCCCCAGCCCTCGCCCTTTCGCATACTCGAATGCAAACCGCAGGATGCGCTCGACTCCCTTCCACGTGTTCACATCCTCTTGGATCGCGACCTCGTCCTTGGTGCCCTTCTTGAAGTTCCCTCCCAGCCCGGAATAGGCCCCCTCGGTGTTCTCCCGGATCACCACAAACCTCACCTCGGCTTCGCTGCGGTCCTTGAGCGGCGTCATCCGCTTGTCCAACAGCTCCACCGGTCGCACGTTGGCATACAGGTCCAGCTTCCTCCGCAGCCCCAGCAGAATGTCCGCCGCATGCTGGTTGGACGGCACGCGCGGGTCGCCCAGCGCTCCCAGCACGATGGCGTCATAATCCCGCCGCAGCATCTCCTCGGCTCCGGCCGGCAGGGTCACGCCCTCCTGCAAATACTTCTCTGCGCCCCAGTCAAACTCTGTGGTCTCCAGCGTCCGCCCGCCCGCGGCAGCCGCCGCCTGTAAGACCCTCACGGCCTCGGCGGTCACCTCGACCCCGATCCCGTCTCCCGGGATCACCGCCACTCTCTTTTTATCTCCCGCGCTCATCCTCGCCGTTTGCCTCCTCTCTCCATCTCGCTCGACTCGTTCACCTCAAACCAGCGACCTTCGCGTCTTTTCGTTAACTACAAGAAACTAACGCTCAGTCGTCATTTTCTTCCAGCTTATACCCGCGGCGGTGCACTTCCGCTAGGTACACGCCGACAAGCACCAGCGCCCCGCCACCCAGCAGATGGCCGGTTACCCGTTCTTCCGGCAGCAGCAGTACCCCCAGGCAGGTCGCCATTACTGGCAGCAGATAGCTGAAGGCCGAGAGCCGGGATGCCGCCAGATACCGCAGCGCCCAGTAATAGATCAGGTAGGCTGCCACCGACGCGAACGCTGCCATGTACACCGTTGCCGCCCATCCTTGCCAGCCCACCGCACCCCAGCTCCCTTCTCGCGTCATCTTCACCGCCTGCCATACCGCCAAGGGCAGCACAACAAGCGCCCCGGCAAAGTAGTTATAGGCGTTCATTTCCAGCGTTTCGTATTTCGCGGCTACCTTTTTCCCCCACACTGCATAGCACGCAAACCCCACCGACCCAGCCAACGTAATCATATCCCCCAGCAATCTCCCGCTGCGCAGGCTGAGGCCCTCCTCGGCAGCCAGCACCGTCACCCCGGCAAACGACAATGCCATCCCTGTCACCTTCAGCACCGTGAGGCGCTCCAGTCCCTGCGCCCAGGCCAGCAGCAACACCAGGATGGGTCCCGTCCCGATAATCAACGACGCGTGTCCGACCGACGTATAATTCAGCCCGATGGTAAAACACATCTGGTTGACTGCGGCCATAAAAAACCCCAGGTAGGCAAACGTCCACAGATCGCCCTTCTCTAGTTTTCTGCTGCCTCCCTCCCTGGCCTGCTTGACCCACAACATCACTCCCAGCAGGATCGCCGCCAGCTCCACGCGAAACGCCGCCAGCGTAAACACGTCCATGTGCTGCAACCCCACCTTGGCGACCACAAAGTTCACCGCCCATATCAGCAGCATCAGCCCGATCCATGCCCCCAGCCTTAGCGCCGACGGCCGCCGCACCTCGCTCCGTTCTGCGACGATCTCTGCCACTTCACTCACGCTCTACCCCAGCACCTCGCGATTCACCGTCAGCTTCTCAATCCGCTCCCTCACCGGCTCAAACCCGATTCCCGGCCCCGTTGGAGCACGGATCGTTCCCTGCCGGCTTACCGCGACTTCGGGCTCGATAATGTCCTCGTTCCAATACCTCTTGCTGGCCGTCACATCCCCCGGCAGCGAAAAATTGGCCAGCGTTGAAAGCGCAATGTTGTGCGCCCGCCCGACACCGCTTTCCAGCATTCCCCCGCACCACACCGGCACGCTTCGGCTCTGGCAGAGATCGTGGATTCGCCGCGCTGGCGTGTACCCGCCGACGCGCCCCAGCTTGACGTTGATAATCCGGCACGCCCCCAACCCAATCGCCCCCCGCGCCTGCTCCTCGGTGTGGATGCACTCGTCGAGGCAGATCGGCGTCTCCAACTTCTTTTGCAACTCCGCGTGCGAGTACAAATCGTCCCACCCCAGCGGCTGCTCGATCATCATCAGGTAATACGCCTCCAGCCGCTTCAGCGTCTCCCAGTCCTCCGTTCGGTATGCCGAATTCGCATCCACCATTAACCGCATCCGCGGGTACTTCTCCCTCAGCCGCGCCACTGGCTGGACATCCCACCCAGGCTTGATCTTGATCTTGATCCGCTGGTAGCCGGCCTCCAACTCCTGCCCTACCGTCGTAATCAGCTCCTCCACAAACGGCTTAATCCCAATGGACACCCCGCATGGAATCTCCTCCTTCACCCCGCCCAGCATCTTCCACAATGGCTGGTCCTTGATCCTCGCCTCTGCGTCCCAAACCGCCGCTTCGACCCCGCCCTTGGCCATGTTGTGCCCGCGGATCCTTCCCAACAGGCCCCACACTTCCGCCGCCGACTGCAACTCCCTGCCCTTCAGCATCGGCCAGATGAACTCTCGCGTGACATGCCATGCTGTCTCGACCGTCTCCGGCGCATAGAACGGTGTCTCTCCCGCCACCGTCTCACCCCAACCTGTGGCCCCGTCCGCTTCCGCCTCAACCAGCAGAATCCGCCGTTCGTGCGACACCCCAAAGCTCGTCTCAAACGGCTTCACCAGTCTCATCCGTACTTCCCGCAGCGTTATCCGCCCTATCTTCATCTCTGCTCTGTGCCCTCTGCGACCTCTGTGTCCTCTGTGTTAAGCGTCTTCTCCTCGTCGCCTTTTCTTTCCTCCCTTCTCCCCTCTCAAACCCTCAAGATGTACTGCCCCCCTTCACCACTCAGCTCAAACCCCACCGCGGCATACCCCTTCGCAAACCACTTCTGAAACTCCTCGCCAATCTCCCGCTGCACTCGCGCCGCCTTTCCCGGCTCCGTCTCGCGCATCCGGGCAATTTCCGCGGACACAAAGATTCGCACACCCTCGGTTGTCGCTTTCTTTTTGCTGCCCCCGGTGAGCTGGCTGCTGACCGCTTGTTTCACGCGCTCCGAATCCAGCTCCCATTCCGCCATCAACCGGTCTGTCGGCATCCCGCCATGCAGTGGGCTGGACGTAATCCCGTAGCAATTCGGGATGTAGCGCCGCGCCACCGCCCCCAGCCTCACCAAATTGAAGTGCGCGTTCTTGATCTCCAGCGGGTCAAACGTCCACTCCACCAGCCGTATCCCCCGTGCCAGCGCATCCTCGCGTTGCAACAGCTTCAGCCTCCGCCCCACGCCTTGGTCGCGAAACTCCGGCACGACCGCGGTCATATGCGAATGCAGGATCGGCCGCCCTTGCTTCACTCCCGCCAGCGCCATCGTGAACCCGATCATCCGCATTCCGACAAACGCCCCCAATACCTGCCCACCAGTCTCTTTCGCCACCACATACATCGGCAGCGGCACGTGCAAGTCCGACTCGCCCCACACCGCCACCTCGATCTTCATGCACTCCTCAAACTCCTCGAGCTCCCGGCAATGCCTCACCTTCACTTCTTCAGCCATCGTCTTCGCCCGTTCTGCCTTCATTTCCCGTCTGGGTTGCCCTTCTCCGTGTTTGTGCGTCGGGTTGGTTCGACGCATTCATGCTCGTTGGTATGTCAGCGTCAATCCGTGTCCATCCGTGTTCCAATTCTTCTATGAGTCGGCCTCCTGCTTCTTCGCCCCTTGCCACAACTCCTCCATCTCTTCCAGCTTCATCTCTGACAGTTTCTTCCCCTGCCCTGCCGCTCTCCGCTCCACCTCGCGGAACCTCGCCGCGAACTTCCGATTCGCCTTTTTCAACGCAATCTCCGGGTCCGCGCCCAGAAATCTCGCCACGTTTACCGCCACAAACAGCAAATCCCCAATCTCCTCCTCAATTCTTCTCTGCGGCCTCGGCGTCTCTGCGACCTCTGCGTCACGGCTTTTCCCCTTCAGGCTGTGCCGCAATTCGCCGATCTCTTCCTCCATCTTCTCCAGCACGCCCTCGATGTTCTCCCAGTCAAACCCCACATGCGCCGCCCTGCGCGTCAACTGGTACGCCTCCAGCACCGCGGGCAGCGTTCGCGGCACTCCATCCAGCACCGACCCCTCTCCTTCCGCCTGCGCCTCGCCGTTCCACTCTCCTCGCTCCTCCTTCTTCAACTGCTCCCAGTTCTTCAGCACCTGTGCCGCCGTCTTGGCCTGCGCATTGCCAAACACGTGCGGGTGGCGTCGCACCAGTTTCGTGTGGATGCGTTCAATCACCTGGGTAACATCAAACCGCCCCGCCTCCTGCGCCAATTGCGCGTGGAAAACAATCTGCAGCAGCAGGTCCCCCAGCTCGTCGGCAATCTTGGCAGCGTCGCCTGACTCCAGCGCCTCCAACACTTCGTATGTCTCTTCCACCAGGTAAGTCCGCAACGACTCATGGGTCTGCTCGCGGTCCCACGGACATCCGTCCTTCCCTCGTAGCCTTGCCTGCAGCGCCACCAGCCTCTCGAACCACTCCCCCGCGCTGGCCCGGCTCCCGTCTCTGGTTCTGTTCAGTCCGGCCGCCCTAGCGGACGACGATTCTCGCCTCGTCTTTCGCGCGCTTCCGCCCTTCGCCCGCTTTTTCCTGCGCATCTTCTCTCCCCTCCGGTTCAAGCCGTACACTCTACGTTCCACCCCTGCGATTGACAAGCCCGTGTCGTTCACTTCCCAACTAGCCACTCGCCACTTTCTTCACCGCGCCGCCGGTGCTAAACTTACTTTTTGATTCATTCCTATCTCTTCTCACTGAGGGTTCACTTTTGGCCGACGAAAAACAAGGCGACTCCTTCAAGGTTGTTGACCGCCGCCTCTTCACCCCGGAGGGCGAACTCCGCCCGGACGCCATCGTCAACGAGCAACGCAAGGAGGAGACTGCTGCCGCCATCAAGTCCGGCAATGCCGGCCCGGCGACCACGGCGACCTCCCCCACTGCTGCCCCTGTTCCAACCGCCGATACCCCCAAGCCGCTGCGCAGCTTCCAGCTCCTCGTAGACTTCATCGCTCGCAACGCGGCCATGATGCTCGGCGGCTATGCCGACCCGCGCACCGGTCAAGCCATGCTCGACCTGGAAGGGGCCCGCGAAATGATTGACATGCTCGACGCCCTCCGCGAAAAGACTCGCGGCAATCTCGCCGCGGAGGAGGAAAGCCTCCTTCTCGACCTTCTCGGCCAGTTGAAGATGAGCTACCTCGAAATGAACAAGGCTGCTGCTCAAGCCATGAAGGAGAAGGCCAAGGGCAAGGCCTGACCCGCCATGCCCGGCCCCGCTGACTCACTCCTCCTCACTGTTTTAGGTTCCGGCACTTCGATGGGCGTTCCTTCACTCGGCTGCGAGTGCCGCGTCTGCCGTTCTTCTGACCCCCGCGACAACCGCACTCGCGCCTCCTTGCTCGTCTCCCATGCCGGCCGCAACGTCGTCATCGACACCACGCCCGACTTCCGCTCCCAGGCCCTCCGCGCTGGCCTCAAACGCCTCGACGCCCTGGTCTTCACCCACGCCCACGCCGACCACATTCTCGGCTTCGACGACATCCGTCCGTTTAACATGCGCCAGAAATTTTCCATGCCCGTCTTCGCCTCTGACGACACGCAAGCCATCCTGCGCCGCACCTTTGCCTACGTTTTTGACGGCCTTCCCACTCTCAGCACCATCCCCCAAGTTACCCTCCACACCATCTCCGGACCCTTTCATCCACTGGCTTCCGACTCCGCCCTCTTCGTCCCCATCCCCCTCATCCACGGTGACCAGCAGATTCTCGGTTTCCGCGTCGGCCGCGCCGCCTATCTCACCGACTTCTCTGCCCTCCCCCCTTCCTCCCGCCCTTTGCTTCTTGGTCTCGACGATCTGATCCTCGACGCCCTGCGCGATGACCCTCACCCCATGCACCTGACTGTTGAGCAAGCCTTGGCCGTTGTTTCCGACCTCGCCCCGCGCCGTGCCTGGTTTACCCACATCGCTCACGACCTTCCCCATGAAGAAACCAACACCCGCCTGGCCCGCCTGGGTTTCCCCCACGTCCAATTGGCCTACGACGGCCTGACCATCGAGGTTCGCCCCTGATGCCCTGCGCCGTCATCCACTCTCCGGGCGAATGGCGCGCGCGCTACGGGCCTGCCCGTGGTGCAACCACCTTGACCGTCGGCAATTTTGACGGCGTCCACCTGGGCCACCAGAAAATCCTTCGCAGCGTTCTCGAACACGCCCGTGCCACCTCCACAGTCGCCGCCGCCGTGACCTTCGACCCTCTTCCTCTCAAGGTCCTGCGTCCCGCCGAAGCTCCGCCGCAAATCTGTACCCTGGCCCAACGCCTCAAACGCCTCGACCAGGCTGGCCTGGACGCCGTCCTTGTCCTTCGCTTCGACCTGGAACTCTCTCGCTACTCCCCCGAGGACTTTATCCGCATCCTTCTCAACCAACTCTCGCTGCGCGCCATCCTGGTCGGCGAAAACTTCCGCTTCGGCCACCGGCAGTTAGGCGACGTTGCTCTGCTCACTCGTCTCGGTCGCCAGCATGGCTTCCAAGTGAGCGTCGTTCCACCGGTGATTTGTCGCCGCGAGGTCGTCTCCAGCACCGCCATCCGCGCGCACATCCGCGCCGGACGCGTCAGTCGCGCCGCCCGTCTTCTCGGCCGCCCGTTCGTCCTGACGGGCCACGTCCGCCCCGGCACCGGAATGGGAGCCAAACTCGTCTTCCCCACCCTCAACCTCGCCCCTGACCAGGAGCTTCTCCCTGCCATCGGCGTCTACGCCACGGAAACACGTCTCAGCAGCCGCACCTATCGCTCCGCCACCAACGTCGGTGTCCGCCCCACATTCGACGGCCACTCGATTGCCGTCGAGTCCCACCTCTTCGATTTTTCCGAAACGCTGACTGCCGGACCAATGGAGGTTCACTTCTGGCGGCGGCTCCGCGACGAACGCAAATTCCCCTCGCCCGCCGCCCTCCGCTCGCAAATCTCCCGCGATCTCTCCCGCGCCCGCCGCTTCTTCTCTCGTTTCAGTGCGGCTGCTCCCGCCCGGTCATCCTGAGGGCATCCGATGAGGATACCCGAAGGATCTCAGCTCATCGTGTCGCCGCAGCGTCAACCATGGCTCATGGGCTCACGACGAATTCCCCTTCATCTCCCCGGTACAAAGTAGAACGCGATCCCCAATATCAAATACACCGCCACGAGCTGCACGCCTTCAAACCAGTTCGTCTCCCCGTCCAGCGAAACCAGCGCCACCACCAGCACCGACAGAATCACCGCTGCAATCTCAAACGCATTGAACACCAGCGACATCGGGTGCCCTGCCAGGTGACTGGCAAACACCAGCACCGGCGCCACCAGCAACGCAATCTGCACGCTCGACCCCACCGCAATCGTCAGCGACAGGTCCATCTTGTTGCGCCTCGCCGCCACAATTGCCGCCGAATGTTCTGCCGCGTTGCCCACTACGGCCACCACAATCACGCCCACAAAAAACTTGGTCATCCCCAGCGCCTGCGTCGTCGCCTCGATCTCCGCCACCAGAACTTCACTCGCCCACACGATCAACCCCGTCGCCACCGCCATCAGCGTAATTGCCGACCGTTGGCTCATCCCCGCCTCGTGGTGCTCCTCGGCCGTAAACAAGTGCTTGTGCGTCTTGAACGAAAACACAAAGCTCGCCAGGTACGTTGCCAGCAGCACGCCCGCCGTCCACAGGCTCAACCGCTGAAGCACCGGCGTATCCCGCTCGAGCGACCCATACACCACCAAGTCAAACACCGCTGGCATCACCAGCCCGCACACGGCCAGCATCAACATTGTCGTATTCACGCTCTGGTACGTTCGCTCGAATGCCTGCTTCTCCCGGCCCCATCCCCCCACCAACACCGAAAGCCCAAAAATCAGCAGCAGGTTTCCCAGGATGCTCCCCGTAATCGACGCCTTGACCACCTCCAGCTCCCCCGCGCGTACGGCCAGCAACGCAATGATCAGCTCCGTCGCGTTCCCCAATGTGCCGCTCAACAGGCCCCCCGCCGCTGGGCCCAGCCGCCCGGCCATCTCTTCCGTGGCATCCCCCAACACGCCGGCCAACGGCACAATCGCCAGCGCCGCGCAGGCAAACAGCCACACCCCTCCCACATGCATCACTTCCAGGATGAGCACCACAGGCAGGAATACCAGCAGCAGGTTCAGCCACCGCGACAGCAAATACCCTTTCAGCTCCGCCCACATGGGCTGCTATCTATACGCGCCCTTCTCCTCAACGCAACTCCCGCCACACTTCCCGTGTCCTCCCGGGAATCCCGACCCGGTCGGCGCGCAAAGGACCTCCCCCAGACTGCCCTTGCAGTCTAAGCCTCTGCATCTCCCTACCAATCGTCCGCGGCCTAACTGCCGTTGCTGCCCCTGGCCAATTTCCAATTTCTCTTTTCCATTTTCCGATTTTCTCTCAAAAGCTCCAGTGCAGCCCCGCTTGTACGAGCCGCGGAGCCCCGGGGAGAATCCCCCGTGTCCGGTCCACGACGTACAACCGATCAAAGAGATTCTTGCAGCTCACAAAAACCGTGGTTCGCCAGCCCTCCACCGGCACGTTCACCGTCGCATTGAACACCGCGTAACCGGGGATCAGCCCCCTCTGCCCGTCCGCCGTTCCCACGACCGTGTTCAAATCGTCGCCAAACTGCCGCCCGGTGTACACCCCCTCGAGCTGCGCATTGAACCCGCGTGTATGAACATATCCCACCGAGCTGGTCAGTAGGTTTTCTGGCGCATACGGCAGCCGATTCCCGGTGATGCTCACGGTCGAAAATCCCGGCACATTGCTGAACCGCTGGCCCGCAAAGCGCGCCACCGGCAGCCAGGTGTACGCCGTCCTCCAGTAGACGCCGTGCCGGCTCGCCCCGACATTTCTCCACTCCACGCGACTCGCCAGCTCGACTCCCTGGTGCAATGTCTGCCCCCCATTGGTAAGCGTAGCCCCGATTCCGCCGGCGACACTGGCCGGGATGATCTGGTTCTCGAAATCCAGCCGGAAGAAGGTGGCTTCCAGTTGCACGGCTCGGATTGGCCGCGACCTCACCCCCACTTCGTAGTTCCAGCTCAGCTCGGGCTCCAGCGCCACGCTGGCCCCCGTCGCATTGCTGATGACGTCCTCGACGCGCGGCGGCGCGAACCCCCGGTGCACGCCGGCAAACACCGTCAGCCGCTCCGAGGGCGTGTACGCCGCTCCGAAACCCGGAACAGCCACCGTCAAGTCCTCCTTTCCCGAAACGCCCGCTCCGGCATTCCCCAAGCGGTTCGTGCGATCATAGTGCACTCGTTCCACCCGCACGCCGGGCGTAAAACTCCACGCCCCCGCAATCAACCGATCCTGTACGAAGAAAGAAAACGCCCGCGCCTTCCGCAGATTGTTCTCCACAACCAATCCGTCGCGCGAGGTGGGCAGCGGCCCGTTCTTTTGCAACCGATCCTGACTCTCAAAGTGGACCCGCCCTCCAAAATCCGCCTCCTGGCGTAGTCTCGCAGCTTGAAACGACGCCCGCACCTTGGTTTCCACTCCGTACGTGTAGTAATCCCGCAGCCGCCCTTCATTCCCGCAGGTCGTCAGCAGGTTGGCCATGCTACCGCAGTTTGGATCCGCTGAGTCATTCGGGCGCTGGCCGGAATTGCTCGACTGCCGCCACCAGTCGCGGTTGAACACGGTCCCGTACGCGGCAGTGGTTACCAGCAGCGCATTCTTTGGAGTCCAACTGTGCCGCACCGATGCTGCGTAGCGCCGCGCCGTGAATTCGTCGTTTACAAAGGGATTGGCCCGCGGGTTCGCGCGGTACTCGGCCTCTCGCAGGCCCGAGTAGGTGACCTGCGAATCTTCCGTGTACGCATTGAACCGCAGTCCCAGCACTTGCTTTCCGCTCAGCGCAGTTAGCGTCTTGACGTTGAAGTCGTTCAACCGGTGGCCTAGATTTGCCCTCGCACCCTTTCCCTGCTTGCGCAGGTAGTCCACCAGCAGACCGGTTCCCTTCCACGTCCCGCCCAAGCGTCCGTGCGCGTTGAAGTAGTCGCGGTTCCCGCCGGTCAGCGTCAGCGCCCCGCCAGGCTTCATCGGCGGCTGCGGCGTGAGGTAGTTGATGACCGCTCCCACCGTTCTCGGCCCGTAGAGAATCTGCCCGCCTCCCTTCACCACCTCCACGCTCTCAAACCGGTCAATCGGTGGGTGGTAGTAGGAAGCATTGTCTCCGTAGGGCGCATACGCCAGCGGCAACCCGTCCTCCAGCAACAGAATCTGCGTCGAGCGCGTCGGGTTCAATCCCCGAACGCCGATATTGGGCCGCAATCCGAACCCTTCTTCCCCTCGCGTGTTCACCCCGCTCACCCTGCGCAATGCTTCCTCGGTCGAAAACACGCGGCTTTCGGTCAGCGCATTGGCCGGAATCAATTCCGCTGCGCCCGGGAGTCGCGCCAGATCCTCCGTGGTGGCAATCAAGCGCTCGGTTACGCTGACTTCCTGAGCCACCGTCGCGGGCTCTAACCGAAATTCCAATTGCACCTCTACGTTGCGAAGGCGCACTATCTGCCGCGCCGTGCCAAAACCCGCCACCGCCACCCCCACTTCGTATTCCCCGCTCGCCGGACCCGCAAACTCAAACCACCCATCGCTGCCGGTTTGCGTTGTCCACACTGCACCGCTAGCCTTCAGTCGCAGCGTCACCTCGGCCCCCGCAATCACCGCTCCCGTCGCGTCCGTCACGCGCCCCGCAATTCGCCCGTCACCCGGTGATCGAGCTTCTCTTCGTATTGCCCCGCTGGCCTGCGCTCGCGCCGGGTGCAGATCTTGCGCCGCAGCCGCAGGGCACCACACGGCGCCGGCCACGCATGCCAGGAGTGCCGCGACCCGTATCCCACGCGGCAGCCGCGAGGGTGGTGTCTTCTTCTTGAGCCTCGGGTTCATGCGTTCTCCTAGATGCAACTGAGTTGCATATGTGACCCCAGAAAAACAGCCCTGCCCGGGGCCGCCCGCTGGCCTACTTCTCAATCCGCCAGTAGGCCCACGCTACCCTGCGCTTCTCTTCTCTGTCAATAGGCCGACAAGATTTTGTTGCAACACAATTGCAATACGGTCCCCTTCCCTCCTTGGCTCTTTCCTGCTCTCCCGAACAGAATTCCGCTTTGCCCCGCTCCAGGTTTTCCAATTCGTTTTGCTGAGATGGTTCAACCTGCGCGTACGCAGCCTGAGGAGGACCAGGAACGGTTTACGGTTTACGGTTTACGGTTTACGGTTTACGGTTTACGGTTTACGGTTTACGGTGAAGGATGCACGAGTCGCGGCCGCCCCTACTGCCGGCAGTGCTCGCAGTAGCCGCCGACTTCGGTTCGCGTCATCGTGATCTTGATCCGCAGGTCCTGTTCGATCTGCCGCTTCAACTGCTCGAAGAGGTGACTCTCGAACTCCCGCACCTTCCCGCAGCGCAGGCAGGCGATATGGATGTGGTCGCGCGGGCCGTGGCTTTCGTAGTAGTGTCCCTCGCCACGGATGTGCAGCAGGTCGAGTTCGTCAATCAGGCCGTGGCGCTTCAACAGATCAATCGTGCGGTAGATGGTCACCCGGTGCACACCTGGGTCAACCTTCTTCGCCCTACGCAGGATTTGCGCCGCGTCCAGGTGGCGCTGCGCCCCTTCCATCACTTGCAGGATGACGCGCCGCTGCCGCGTCAACCGGATGCCGCGCTGCAGCAATTCGCCCTCGAGCCGCCCGGGGCGCTCGTTGGCGTTGATTCGCTCGCCAGTCGAGACTCGCCGCGCCGCTGCTGTCGTGGACATTTCTCCCTCGAGCCTACTTAATGGGGAACAAGCGCAGAACGTCATTGTACATGACGATCGCCAGGATGACCAAAAGGAACACCAGCCCCACCTGCACGAACCTCTCCTTCACCGCCACGCTCAAATCCCGGCGGATCGTGCCCTCGATGGACAGCATCAGGATGTGTCCGCCATCCAGAATTGGAATGGGCAGCAGGTTCAGGATTCCCAGGTTCAGGCTGATCACCGCCATCAGGTTGACAAACTCCACCGGCCCGCGCTTCACTGCCCGGCCTGCTTCCCGGCCGATCCCCAATACGCCCTGGAGCTCCTTGATCGAAACTTGGCGGGTGACGAGTTGTCCCACAATCCCCACAATCTGTCGCCCCAGCGCCCAACTACCCGCCGCTCCGTACTTCACCGACTCTGCCAGGCTCAGATCGCGGTAGAACCGTTCCGAGCGTTGCCCCATCCCGATTTGCCAGATCATCTCTCCGCCGCGGCTCGGCGCCTGCACAGGCTTCACCTGCAGGTGCAACTGGCGGTCGCCGCGTTGCACCACAATCTGCAACGGCTGCCCGTTCGACCCCCGGATGGCCTCCGAGACCTGGTACCAGTTTTTCACTCGCTGCCCGTTGACCTCCAGAATGTGGTCTCCGCCCAACATGCCCGCGCGCTCGGCGGGCATTCCCGGGGCCACCTGGTCCACCACCGCGGCCATCTTCGGGTATCCAAACACGGTATCAATCGTGCGCGACTCACCCACCCGAACGTTGAGCGCCACCATCTCGCCGCCGCGTTCTACCTGCAGGCGCAACTCACTTCCCGGCGACTCCTTTACCAGCAGCGCGTGCGCCTGTTCCCAGCTCGGGTTCTGCAAGTCATTGATGCTCACAATCCGGTCCCCGGCCTGTATCCCTGCCGCCGCTGCCGGCGAATTCTTCAGCACCCCGGCAACCTCGACCGGCTTCAACAGGAACGCTTCCATCGGCAACCCGATAGAGTAAAAAATCCCCGCAAACAGAATGACGGTTGTCACCAAATTCATGGCCGGCCCAGCTAGGACGATCAACGCCCGCTGCCAGCGCGGCTTCGACAGAAACTCATCCGCCTCGCCGGCCCGCTCTTCCGACGGATTGTCTCCCGCCATCTTCACATACCCGCCGAGCGGCAAAGCACTGATCCGGTAGTCCGTATCCCCTCGCTTCCTTCCCCACAGCCGCGGCCCGAATCCGAACGAGAAAATCTCCACCCGCACGCCGCAGAGTCGCGCCACGATGAAGTGGCCCCACTCGTGCACCAGGATCATGATCCCCAGCACCACCACCAGCGCCAAAACACTCGTCACAAAGTTAGCCATAGCCCGCTCGTCCCTTTATGTCCTTCCGCCTGCCCGAAGGCTCTCTGCTTTTGCCGACATTCGATGAGCGCACTCTTGCGCTAAGCGTCTGGCCTCTTCGTCCGCCGCGAGCACATCCGCAATCGACGCCGGACGCCTCTTCGGCACCTTCGCCAAAACCTCTTCAATCACTCCGGCGATTCCGGTGAACGCCAGTCGGCCCTCCAAGAATGCTCTCACCGCCACTTCGTCCGCCGCATTGAATGCGCAGGGCAACGCCCCGCCCCGCCGCAACGCCTCGCGCGCCAGCCTCAAGCACGGAAACCGCCGCGGGGATACCTTTTCAAAATCCAGACGCCTGAGCGCCTTCCAATCCAGCTCTCGTTCATTCGATGCCACGCGCTCGGGATAGGTTAACGCATATTGGATGGGCATGCGCATATCCGTCGGCCCCAGTTGTGCTACAACCGAACCGTCCACAAACTCCACCATCGAGTGCACCGTGGACTGCGGATGGATGACCACCTCGATCTGCTCCAGGCCAAAGCCAAACAGCCAATGCGCTTCGATGACCTCGAATCCCTTGTTAACCAGCGTGGCCGAATCTACCGTAATTCGCTGCCCCATTTTCCAGTTGGGATGATTCAGCGCCTGCTCCGGCGTCACCTTCTCCAGCTCTGCCAGCGGCGTTTTCCGAAACGGCCCCCCCGACGCCGTCAGCACCAGCCGCTTCACCTCCCGCCGCTCCCCCGCTCGCAAACACTGATGAATCGCGTTGTGCTCGCTATCCACGGGCAGCAGCTCCACCCCTGACTTCTTCGCCGCCTCCATCACCAATTCACCCGCCGCCACCAGCACTTCTTTGTTTGACAGCGCCACCTGCTTCCCTGCTGTTACTGCCGCGTACGTCGCCTCCAGCCCCACCACTCCCACGGCGGCCGACACCACTATGTCCGCATCCGCGTGCGTCGCCACCGCTCTCAGCCCTGCCGTTCCCGACTGTATCTCCGGCAGTGGTGCGATTCCTTTCTCACGCAACTTCCTAGCCAGCTCATCCGCCCGCTTTTCATCCGCTACGGACACGAGTTGCGGCCTGTGCCTCTCGACCTGCCCCGCCAATTCTTCGACATTTCCCCCCGCCGCCAGCGCCACCACCGCAAACCTCTCCCCCAGCGACTCCACCACCTCCAGGCTCTGCCGCCCAATCGACCCCGTACTTCCCAGTATCGCTATCCTTTTCAAGCCCCTTCCCTTCCGTTCTCTCTTCTTCTCTTGTCTGCTCTTCTTCTCTTCCCTCTTCTTCTCTTCTTTCTCTACGTTTCCTCAGCGTACTCTGCGTCTCTGCGTTAGATTTCTATCCTTGCTCTCCTCTTCCCTTCCCTTTTCCTCGCTGTGTCCTCTGTGCCTCTGTGGCCACCGCTAATTTCTCATTATAGCCAGATACCACGCCACCGCTGGCGCCGCAAAAATCAGCGCATCAATTCGGTCCCACATCCCTCCGTGCCCGGGCAGCAGGGTCCCCGAATCCTTCACCCCCGCCGCCCGCTTGCACGCCGACTCAAACAAATCTCCGACTTGTCCCGCCACACTCGCCAAACCCGACATCAACAGCA
>Ga0233417_10000224_pt1 | contig 16586 bp, 20 predicted proteins | sample Sed_MG_FD_189023 | JGI IMG/M metagenome (GOLD analysis project Ga0233417, IMG submission 189023) | Sediment microbial communities from Lake Towuti, South Sulawesi, Indonesia - Sediment_Towuti_2014_0.5_MG | ecosystem: Environmental > Aquatic > Freshwater > Lake > Sediment | place: Indonesia... | reverse complement strand
TTACATTATAATTTTTTGTTAAATTAAATATTCTCATCTTTTCTTTTCTCCTTTCTTTTAAGATATAACATATTTTTTAAACTTTGTCAAGGGTTAAATCAATTTTTTTTGAAAATTTTATATCGTAAAATAGACTTACAATATTAAAACCTACATTATATATAATTCCTAAATATCTTACTTTTAAATAATTCAAAAGTTCAGTTATATCTATAAATTTAGATTTTAAATTTTCTTTATCTTCTTTTAAATTGTATAATTTAGTTTTTTCAATTTCAGTTATATAACAATATTTACTATCTTTTAAATGATATTCTGCGATTTTCTTTTCAGTATAGAAAAAAGACCGCTTTATAGAATATTTTGTATCATTAAAGGAATAAGTATTATAACCAAAATATTCTACTTTAATTTTATCATTAAAATTTTTATTAGAATAATGATATATCTTCAAGTTATTATCTCCCTTTTCCGTTTAATATATAACATATTTTTCGGGAAATGTCAAGCCCTTTTGAAAATTTTTTCTAAAAATCCGAAAAAATCTTTGATATATCCCATATTGATATATTATATTTATCTCAAACGATTAAGATATTGCGATATATAGGAAAAACCTGTTCCGAAAGCGTTTTCAGTTTTCCGTCTTTGAAAGCGTTTTCAATTTAAATTTTTCAATCCTATTATAAATAAATAATTAAATAATTTTTTTATTATAAATTATCTTATTATAAAAAAATTTTTAAAAGTGTTTTTTATTGTAAGCGTTTTCAATTTAAAAATAAAATTTACCTTTTTAGTATAACATAAAAAAAGGATTTTTTCAAGGGCTTTTAAAATGTAAGCGTTTTCAATTTTAATTAAAATTTTTTCTTTTACCCTTGTTTTTTAGGCGAGGTTATGTTATACTTAAACCGAAAAACAAAAAAGACAAAAAGGAAGATTAAAAAAGATGAAGTGTAAAGAGTTAAAAAATAATTATCTTATTTTAATAAGTAAATTAAAAGGAATTGAGAAAAAAATTGCTTCCTTGAATAAAGTTATTGCAGAATTTTCAACCGATTTTAATAAATTGAATTATCTTGATAATTTATTTAATGATTTAGTTAATGCCGAGAGATTAAAAAAGGAATTGAAAACCGAGATTGAAAAACTAATAACCGAAAATAAATTTTTAAATAATGTATAAAGAAAAGATAAAAATTATAAATAAAAGAAAAAAGAAAAAACTTTTTAAAAAGTTTTTAACTAATAAAATTTTATTTTTAAAAATTAACCCTTTTAAATTAAATAAAATATCAACCTTTTATTAAAATGATTAAAAACTTTGACCATTATCAACATAAAAAGGAAGTCTTAAAAAAAATTGTATTAAAACTTTGGGCAAGACTTTTAAAGGAATTTAAAATTGATAATACAATAGATTTATTTTTTAACTTTACAATTAACCACGATTTTTTAACCTCTTATTGCCAAACCAATTATAATTTTATAGATAATACTATTCAACATCAAGAAGTAGTCATAAATTTAGCAAGTGTTTTATTCCTTTTAAAAGAAGGGTATAACAATAGTTATTATAACGGCAGAAAAGACAGATTATCTTTTTTAAAAAATAATTTTAAATTAACCTTGCTTTTTTGTATCCTACACGAATTAAGACACATTATACAGGCGAGAGAATTAAAAACCTTTAAAAATTTTAATCTATACAAAAAAAACTACATAACCGAGATTGAAGCCGATAACTTTGCATTAAACTATTTAAAAAGAAAAAACTATTTAAAAAAAGATGATTAAATACACTTTATACACCGAAAACAAAAACATTAAAAGCATTAAAGGAATTTTAAACCTTTTTTATCAAGGTTATACTATAATTAACACTTTAGGTTATTGGCAAAGAAAAAAAGAAAAGTCTTTAAAAATTGAAGTTATAACCGAAAAGACAGAAAAAGATTTAATTTATAATAAAATTGCTTTAAATTGTATAATTGAAAACATAAAAAAAATAAATAATCAGCAAACCATTTTATTAACCACCGAAAGCATTAAAGCCGATTTTCTTTAATAACAATCTTTAAAAAAGGAGAGATTAAAAAATGATTATACCCTATAAAGCAATAAAAGACCAAGATGAAAACATTTTCAAAAAATGCCCTCGCTTAACTTATACCCCTTTAGGATTTATAGAAGTTAATAAATTTTTTGTAGATAATTCAGGATTTGGTAGCGAAGATGAATTAGCTTTGACAGCAAGTTCTTTTTTAAAAAAAGTTAAAAAAGATTTTTATTACGCCATAACAGATTGCGGTCAATTCCAAGTTTATATTACCGAGTATAAAAAACAAAAACAATCTGACTTATAATTGCTAATAGAAAACTATTTTTATAATAAGACCTACCGCTTCCGTTATAACTATTAACCGCTAATATCCAAAAATAACCTCTTATTATCTCTATCTTATAAATATAGATAGTATTAACCCTTGATTTTAAAGGAATATTAAAGATTTTAGGCATAGGGTACAATTTAGCAAAAGCCAATTTTTTTGAAAATATAACACCAATAGTACCCCAAAAACGAGCCAAAATGATCCTAAAACGCCTAAAATCTACTGAAATATCAATAAATTGCCGAGAATCATAAAAGCGGAGATGCCAGCGATAAAAGTCTCTTAAAGGGGTAATGTTTAGCAAGATTAACTTAGATTAGGCTCTTTTTATTCGTTTTAAAGGTATATTAGGTTAAAGCCGAAGCGGACATTAAGTCCGCACCTATCTAACAGCGAAGCTGACCGAGATGGAGAGAACGAAGTGAGCGGAATCGATGGTTTAGAGGGGGTTTGGGGGGAGAAAAGGAAACGTTTACATTTTAAGGAACTCTTCTTTCAAAAAGTTATAATCTTATAATATAGATATAGATAATATCTGTTATTTAACCCTTGACAAACCCTATTAATATATGTTATACTATATAATAGAAGGGATGAATACTATTATTTCTATTTCTTCATATATATTTAATTATAGAAGCCCATTGTTTAGGTAATTACCTTACAATGGGCGTTTTTATTTGTAAGGATTATAAATGAACGAAATAAGTGAGGAAAATAATATAACACAGTATAAGTTCAAAGGGAATGGATTATCTGTTCCAGAAAGAAATCTAGCTAAAAAAAGATTTGACAACTATCGTGAACGTTATCATATAGATAATTTGAGCGATTTACAGTTATTAGAAGAATTAGTATTCGCAGAATCCCTTCAAGAGCGAACAAAACTAAAAATTGGTAAGTTAGGTAAAAATAAAGAAACTAACGAACCAGAAGTAACTCCTGTTAATTTACAAAAATTACTTTCTGATAACTTGGAAATAATCCTCATATTAAAAGAAAAATTAGGTTTATTTGAGATTAAAAAGGACGACGACGCATATAAAAAGTTCAAAATTCTCGATAAAAAGTTTAAAAAGTGGCTTAAAGAAAATCAAGGTTCAAGAACTTTTCCATGCCCTCATTGTTCTAAAATAATTATGTTAAAAATAAAAACAGATTCTTGGGATACTTTAAAACATCCTTTTTTTAAAGATAAAATCTTAACTAATGAACATCTTTGGGATATGTATAAAGAAGGAAAAATAACTAAATTAGATTTAGCTAAAAGTTTATTGGGAAAACAAGTTGAATCTACAGATTATATTGATTGGCTCGAAGAGCATATTTATAGATCAAATCCCACCGATAAAAGTTCTCCAGATACTTCAGTTCAAAGTTCATAATTTCCTATTAATTTAAAAATTTAATGCTATTAGAAAAAATTACGCAAGAAGAATTAGATTTTATGCAATGTTGGTATAATCCTTTATGCCTAACTGAATGTTTATTTCATAATTTTGATGATTTAGGTAGTTTTGATCCTGAAAAGTTGGGAGAAGTAAGATTATATCAAATTCCTTTTCTTTCTTATGAAGCAATTATAGATATTGATATCGATGATTTGACTGATAAAGAAAAATTTAAATTAAGGAAAAATGTGGGAGATATTTATAATTTAGGAGGAAGACTATATGGTAAGTCTTTAATTACTCTTAAAATAGATATTTCTTTATCAGGATTATATGATGATAATTTATGGGGAGCTTTTTATTCTATAGATGAGAAAAGATTAAGAGGTATTCTTGATGATGTAAAAACAGCTTTTGAATATCATCCTATATTTAAAGCATGGGGTATTCATTGTAGTTTTAAACCAGAAATTAAATTTTATGGTAGAAAGAATAAATGGAAACTTCAAGGAGTCAATATGACATTAAAAGGAAAATCACCTGGAGAACAATTTTATCAACTGCATGTAAGTAAATTATGGGGTGACGAAGTTAGTTTTGAAACTGAAGAAGTTTTTAAAAAAAGACAGGATTCTGTTTCTGAATTAGGAGCAATTATTAGATTAGCTGGAATGACTAATTTTACAACCCATTCTCCTATTGGAAGAATATTTAATGATTTAGCAAATAAAATTAAAATAATAAATTATCCTCAATATGTAAATCCTAAATGGGATGAAAAAACTAAACAAGAAAGATTAAAAGAATACGGAGGAGAAACTATTAATTATAGAATTTTTGTTAAAGGAGAAATAGTTCCAGATGGTATATCAGAATTTGACATGCAAAGAATTAGACAATTTTATAATGAAGAAGAAATTAAAAGATTTGAACTTAATAAAGAAAGTTATCATAATTTTAGAAATCTAATTGTAATAGATAGACCAAAAAATGCAGATCGTATTTTTATATGTGCAGATATTGGAGAAAGTGCAGGAACAGATATAATTATTTTGTCAGAAACGAAAGACAAATATAAATATCTTTATAATATCGTTCTTTATAATTTAACGCATGATGAACAATTAGAAGTTTTTAAATATTTAATAGAAAAATTAAAAGCAAATATAATTGGTGTAGATTGTGGAGACGGAACAGGTAGAGCGATTGCAAGAGAATTAGAATTAATTTATCCAAAAGAAAATATTGTAAAATATGCAGGAAGAGAAAAAATAGAGGTAGATTTTGAAAAAGATGAAAAAGGAAATATTATTTTCCAAAAAGGTCTTCCTGTATATAAACAAGAATATATGTCAGAATGGTCAATTACAAGACTTAAACAATTATTTTATGAAGGCAGATGTCTTTTTCCTACAGATTATAAATTCGATAGACAATTAGAAAAAGTAATATCTATTAGAACAGATATGAGAACTAAATATGAATGTATTTATGAAGGCGGAGATCATTTATTTTCTGCATGGAGAGTATTTGCAATAGCACAATGGTTAAAAAAAGACTTTAATCAAACGAAACCTATAGTAAGGAAGACACCAGGAATTGGTGTTGTAAATTGGGATAAAAAAGGAGTATAATATGGACGAAGGCACAATTCTTAATTATTTTTTAAGTACGTTAGCAAAAAAAATAAGCATTCCTACAGATTACCATGCACAAATTCAAAAAATAAAAGAAATGCTTAGTAATGATGTTTCGGGATTAGTAGATTCATTAACTGATTTTTCTGTAGATAGTGCTTCTGTAGATTTTAAAATCGAATCTGATAATGAAGAATTTAATTATATTTTACAAGAATGGTTAGATACTATAAATATGGAATTTAATGGACAGATTCCATCTGGTATTTCTCCTTTAGCTAAAGAATATTTTAAAGAAAGATGGAAATATTCTTCGTTTCCTATTTTAAAAATAGGTGGATGGAAAGACATTAGAGGAGTTATAGTTCCATCCAAATTATATTTTGTCGATGGAGAAAGTATATATGCTAAAGATAAAAATGCAAAAGATCAAAATTTAAGAGTTATTAATTATGATTATTATATTGGCAGTTCAGCAGATAATAAATTAGATAAAAATGTTATAATTACAAAGCCTTATGGAAGATGGTTTGATAAATATCCTACTCCTTATCTCATTAAAAGAGGCGTTTATAATAATTGGAAAATTATAGAATCTATTAAAAATAAGGAAACAGAAATTCTTGATAGAATTATTCCTTATTTATTTTTAGTTAAAAAAGGAACAGAAGGTTTAGTTATTCAAAAAGACATAACTTATTCCGATCCACAATTAAAACAAGTTCTTGAGCAATTTAAGACATTAATGGAAGAATTAAAAGATCTTAAATCAAGCGGAGATAAAGTTCGAGCCCCGATTAGAGTTACAAATTTTGATGAAGAAATAAAACATTTAATCCCTGATTTATCAACAATTTTTGATCAAAAATTATTCGCTAGTGCAGAAAGAAATATATTAGCAGGTTTAGGATTTATTGATGTTGTAGAAGCAGTAAGTACTAGTAGAAGAGAAAGTATTTTAAATCCAAAAGCATTTATAGAAGAAGTAAAAACAGGCGTAAAAGATTTTAAACAAATCTTAAAAGAATTAGTAAACTTAATTATAGAAAAAAATCAAGAAAAGCATCCAAAATGGATAAATCAAGAATGGTATATTAGTTCTTCACCAGTTAGAGCATTTATGACAGAAGATTTTAAGGACAAAATTAGACAGCTTTATGATAGAGGAAGAATTTCTTCTCAAACAGCGGTAGAATTAATAGGAGAAGTTGATTTTAGAACTGAAGTATATCGCAGAGAGAAAGAAGATTTAGAAGGTATTCAAGAAACATTATATCCTCCTATTACAAGAAATCAAGAAGGTCAAGGAGTTGATTTACCAGCTGAATTTCATCCAGAATCAGAAATTGATGAAGAAAATATTCCTGAAGATAAAAAAGATGAAATAGAAAAACAAGAATATGATATAGGTAATTTAGAAGGGGCTCCTTATCAAAATATAACTCAATTACCAAAACAGGTAAAAGACAATTTGAGTACAGAACTTCAAAGTATATTTATGAGAGTCGTAAATAATGCTTTACAACAATATGAAAACGAGAGTAGAGCATTTAGAGTCGCTTGGTCAGTTATTAGAAAAATTGGAAGAAAAAATAAAAAAGGAATTTGGATTAGAAAAAAGAAAAAAGTAGAGGGAAAGTTACAACCATTAGCTCTTAATAGGGCAATAATTAACGAAGTATTAGAAGAAGAAGAAAAAAATATTATAGAAGAAGCGATGAAAGTTAGAGATTTAGAAATAAAAGAAAAAACAGCAAAATTAATAGAAAAGAAAGAAAAATTATTAGATAAACTATTGGGAAATAAAAAAGATAAGGAATAAAAATGGGAAATTTTAAAAATTTAAAATTCTATAAAGATAAGGAATTAACTCAAGAAATTGTAGATAATTCTGTACTTCCTTTAGGTATAGTTCAAGCAGGAGAATCTAAAGAGTTTAGATTTTGGATTTATAATGATTCGAAAGCATCGCTATTAGATTTACAATTTATTATAAATAACGAAGAAATAGAAATTCTTGATGCTCCTAAAGATATGGCTCCTTTTTCAGTTGATGAATTAGTTATTAAATGGAGTCCATCGATAGATATTCAAGATGAATTAGATACTCCTTTCAAAGTTACTGGAAGAGCATTATTTGGAAAGATTATATAATGGGAAAATTAATTGTAGCAAAATCAAATCGTGGAACTCCTGATCCGATTGGATTACATGATTCGGAAGGAAATATTATAAATCCAGCTACTATAGAAAAATTAGAAGAATTAAAGATAGCTTTACAGAATATTTATAATGCAGTTGATGATTTAGAATTAACTACAGAAAATATAAAAATAGAAGCTGGAGAAATTAATTTAAATACAGATGATTTAGAAGCTAAAGTTCAATCTATAAAAGATCAATTAGATGTATTGCTTTCTACTAGAGCATCAGAATCTACATTACAAGCTCTCTTAAATGCTTTAGGAGAAGGATCAGGAACAAATATTTTAACTGAAGTTCAAAATATTTTAGCTAAAATAAATGTAGATCTTTCTACGAGAGCAAGCGAAGATACTTTAGTAGAAATTAAAAATTATCTTGATACTGTCGAAACAAAGTTACAGAGCATAATTAACAAATTAGACGTAGCATTATCAACAAGAGCATCTGAAAATACTTTACAAGAAGTTAGAGATACTATCGGACAAGAAAGCGGAGTTACAGTTTTAAGTCGATTAAAAGATATTTGGGATAAATTAGTTGAATTATTTAATAATGGAATAGCTAGAATTAAATTATGGGATGGAGAACATACAGCTAATATTACTGCCGATGGAAAATTAGAAGTATCTATTGGAGCTTCATTAACAAATACCACACTTCAAATTTTATTTGATAAGGCTCATAGTGCTGTTAATACTGGAGAATGGCAAGAAGTTTTAAATTATACAATTCCAGAAGGATATAATCTAAACGTAATAGCATTTGAAGGACAATCTCAAACAGCTAATGAAGCGATAAGAGCAGTATATAAAAATATTATGGGAAGTTTTAATTGTTCTACAGATACATTTACAGATGGAAGTTCTATGTCTTTACCAAGATATATGACAAGATTATATATTTTAGTTACTACAGCTATAGGTTCTGGTTCAAACGATACTTTTATAATAACTTATATAAATTCTGATGGAGTTTCTGGACGAACAGCAACAGTTACAGTAACTAAATCTTCGTTAGTAGGAACAAGATTAGAAATTCCTTTACAAACAGGTGACAAGGGAATAATTGATATAACAAATATTACCCATTCAGCTACAGGACAAGCAGGAGAAGTTCAAGTAGCTGGATATATAGAATTATTATATTTAACTTTATCTACTGCGAATACACAATATCAAACAGCTTCTATTCCATTAAGTAGTCTTGTAGTATTAGAAGGAGAAAATATATATTTACAATATTTATCTTCAACAAAAACTTCTTATATAAGAAGATTAAATTTATTAGTAACATTAGTACCTAAAATAACATGAAAGTATTAGAATTATTAAATATTATAAAACAAGACTTAGATTATATAGAAAATTCTATATTTCTAAAATCTAGTGATAATAAAGGCTGTACTTTTAAATGGCTAATTAAAGCAGGGGATGTAGCTTATAGAAAACAAATTTTTATAACATTAGATGAAGAAGAATCTGAATTGGAATTAGAGGATAAAACAGTAGTTAGTTATATAGAAATAGTACCAGCAAAATAATGATTACTATTATTTCTTTTTTTACTGACAATGGATATCCAAAATTAGGATTGACTCCTACTATTAATATTAGGAGAGTAGATACAGGAGTTTTAGTTATAGAAGAAGCTAATATGTTAGAATTAGGAGACGGATGGTATAAATATGAATTTAATGAAGACGAAAGTTTAGAATATGCTATTAGATGTGACGGAGGGATTGTTTTAACAAATGCAGAGAGATATACTTTTGGTGGATCAGAAATTAAAAGCCATATAGTCGAGCCTAATGAAAAATTGACGAGAATTTTAGGATTAGTTCATGAAAATATTAGAATTATAGATCCAGTTTATGATGTTCATAATAATATGATTTCAGGAGTAATGAAAATATATCCATCAGCTATAGATGTAGAAAATAATACAAATGTTATAGCAGAATATATAGTTACAGCAGAATTTGACCTTAAACGTAGAATGATAGGATATAAAGTAAAGAAAATATGAGACCATTAGGAAGTACATTAATTACAAAAGGAATTTCTGGTTTTAATAAAGCGATAGCTATAATTACCAGAGGTATTTTAGATAGAAAAAAAGTAGGAACTACTATTATAGGTTACGCTTTTGATGAATTCTTTAAAATTAAAGGTATAAAAAGTTTTGAATTGGAATATACTTTTAATTTAACAGGAATTAAAGAATTTAAAGTAAATATAGAAACAATTATTAAAGGAACTGTAGAAATTCCTTTAGAAGTAACATATATATTAAATGCAATTTTGGAAAAAGAATTAGAGAAATTATTTATTTTATATGGAACTAAATCTTTTTTATTAACTAAACTATTTAGATTTGTAGGAATAAAAGAATTATATTTAGCGAGTATTTATAGTATTCTTGGTAAAAAACAATTTGATTTAGAATTAGAAAAATCTATTATAGCAAGTAAAATTTTTAAAATAGATAGACAAAATAAATTGGTAGGAATTAAAGAGATAAATATCGATAATGAAGCTTTAATTAAAGGACAAAAGGACATAACACCAATTTTAGTAGCCTTAGATTTATTGGGAGGAGAATAAAATGCAAACTTTTTTAACTAATTTACAAGCAAGCGACTTTTTAAGTGATTTTGCAAAAAGATCAGAAACTATTATTTTAGAAGAAGGCAAAGAAAAAAAAGAATTAGAAGCTATTTGTGAAGCTAGACATTATAGTATTAAAAATTCTAGAGATCTAGCTGTTTTTAAAACTATATATGCTTTTACTGATAGACCAAATGCAAATGGAGCTATTCTTCCTAAACAAGAACTATTAAGAGTTTTACCTCAATTAATCGGGAAGCCTATTAGCGTTGATCATAATAGAAATCATGTTGTTGGACATTATATTGATTATAGATATAAGGCTAAAGAAAATACAATTATCGCTTATGGAGTATTTTATAAAAGTAATTTTGCTGATTTATGGGAAGAAGCCCAAGAATTATTTAAGAAAAATAAATTAGGAACTAGTTTTGAAATTTGGTCTCCAGCTGATAAAAGAGTACACCGTAAAGATGGTACCTATGAATTACACGAAATGGAAATCGCTGGGGGAGCATTATTATTTGGAGAAAAACCAGCTTTTGATGAAGCAAAAGTTTTAGAAATGGCTAAAAAACAAATAGAATTTCCACAAGAATTAGTTAGAGCTATGGAAGAGTTTAAAAAATATAAAGAGGATGAATTAATTAAACCTACTAATATAATGACGACTCCAAAACAGATTATTTGTTCAAATTGTGGAGAAAAGATTATTTATAATGGAATTGATATAAAAGTTCAATGTCCAAAATGCAAATCAATTCTTAATAGTGAAGGAGTTATGCAATTTCCTCCTCAAATAAAAGATTTCCAATTATTATGTCCGTCTTGTAAATTAAATAATTGGCTAATTATTTCTAGAGATAAAGAAAAAGCTATAATTAAATGCTTGGGATGCTCTAAAGATTTTAATATAGATTTTTCTATAATAGAAAAAAATAAACTATTAGAAAAAATTAATTTTTATTATTTAGGAGTAGCTATGTGTCCTCAATGTAAAAAAGAACATCTAATAGAAGCCATTTCTACTATAAATAGTAAAACAATTAGATGTGATAAATGTGGATTGGAATTTGTATATAATTTAAATAAACTAAACGATATTAAAAAGATAAGTAAAATAGAAGAGATAAAAAACGAGGTAAAAATACAAGAAAATACTGTAAAAGTTGCAAAATCTGAAGAAGGAGGAAAAGAAAAAATGTTTATAGTTGAACTTAGTAAATTTCATCGATATATTGATGTAGAAAATTTCGATGAAATAGAAAAAGCTAGTATTGAAGAAGAGTACGATAACGAAGTCATAATTGACCAGTTTGATATAGAGATTGAAAGTTATGATGATGATTTAGAGTCAGAAGACGAATTAGAAGAAGCAAGACTTACTTATGAAGAAAGACAAAATTTACCTGATGATATGTTCGCAGTTATAATTAAAGTTAAAAATGAGAAAACTGGAGAACTAAGAAAAATTAGAAAATACCCAATTAATGACGAAATCCATGTAAGAAATGCATTAGCAAGGTTAGGTCAACCTAAAGCTCAAGCAACTTTAAGAAAATATGGTATAAGTATAAAATCAATAAAAGCAAGAATTCTTAAAAGAGCTAGAGAATTAAAAATGACAGAATTATTAAAAAGACATGAAGCTATAAAACTTACTTACGAAGAAAGGAAAGAATTATCAGATGATATGTTTGCTGTAGTTATTAGAGTTAAAAATAAAAAAACAGGCGAAATAAGGAAGATCAGAAAATATCCTATTCATGATGAAGCTCATGTCAGAAATGCTTTAGCTAGATTAGCACAGTCTAAACCTAGAGCAGAATTAAGAAGTTTAGGTATAAGTCCTGAAATAGTCTTGAAAAAAATTCTTAAAAGAGCGAAAGAACTTAATATGACAGATATACTTGAAAGGCACAAAGAAAAAACAGAAAAAGTATCTGCATCTATTGAACAAGTATCAGCTCTAGAAAATGCAGTTAAACAGATTACAGATTTGAAGAAAGAACTTGAAAATGAGAAAATAAAAGTAATTTCTGTTCAAAAAGATCTTGAAAAAGCTAACGAAGATCTAATAAAAATTAAATCTGAAACAGAAAAGAAAATTGAGCTTTTAAAAGTAAAAGCAAAAGAAGTTGTCAAAAGAGAAAAAGAATTAGGGGATTTAGCTAAAGGAATGACCGATGAAGAAATTCTTAATGATGAATTATTTATAAAGGCTAAAGTTAAAAAAGAAAATAGCGATTTAGAACAATGCGATGTTATTGGTGATAAATCTACAATTAAAGATAGCGAATACTATAAAGGACTTAGAAAAGAAATTGATTCGTTTGCATTTGATACAAAAAAGAAAAAAAAGTAATTTCATATATATGCCTTTAAATAAAGATAAATAAAGATAAAAAAAGGCATAGAAGAAGATATATTAAGATAATTTTTAAAAAAGAACTTGGGAGTAAAAATGAAAGAAAATTTGAATCTTGAAATTGCAAAGTTAATTGGCGAGCCAATTAACACCCAACTTCCTGTGCCTTACGAAATTGAGGCTATCGCTGATTTGTTTACTGCGGAAGCAGGAGAACATGTTTGGAGATATAGTGCTATGGATAGCACAGCAGATGTTATTCTTGATGTAGATACCGATGGTGTCATTACTGAAAAGAAAAGATCTGCACTTAGCGATGTAGAGCTTACCTTCAAAGGTTTAAACTCTAAGTTAGAATATGTTCTAGTTGAAGATGTTCTTTCGAAACCTGATACGCAAGTGTTAGGCAGAAGGAAAGCATCGATTACAAGAGGAATGGATAAAAGAGAGTTAAAAATCATTCTTGATGCTATTTTAGCAAAGACAGCAGGTTATCTTCCTGGAGTTAATCCAGAAGAAGTTATCCCTGCAACTGCTGAGGATATTTATGATGTTATTATGGCTATGAAGCATAAGATTGAAGACTATGGTGATCAGTTTGTTCTTCTTTGCGGTTCAACTGCAAAGGAAAAAATCGATACATATGATAAAGAACAAGCTACCTCTTTACATTATAATGTTACACTTCCAGCGAAGCTAAAAGAATTAGGCATCGAAGTTGTGAAAGTATTTGGTAAAGTTTCATCTGCTGATAATGAAGCAGAAGAAGTTTTGATGGATGCGAAAAAATTGATTCTAGTTGCAAAAAATTCAAGAATTGCTGAAGGAAAACCGATTAAATTCGTAAGACGTAAAATTCCTGCTGAAGTAGCTGAATTAATGGGAGCAGAGGTCGATACAGCACAAAGAGCATTAAGTATTGCTAATACACCTGCGGTTATTTCTGGAACAAATACATTAGGTTTTGGAATTTTTGGTTACGAATCAATCATTTTCTGTATCACTAATCCTAAAGCAATTTGTATTGCTGACTGCAACTTGATTCTTTAATAGTTGAATAAATTCTAGGGGAGGGCGAAAGCCCTTCCCTAGTCTTAAAATAAATATGATTAATTTTAAAGAAAAATTAACAGAAAAAGAAAAGGTAGAAGTATCAGAAATACTTAACGATTTAATAGATTTATATGGAGATTTTTATATCACTAGAAATAATTTACGTCTTTTTATTAAAGAAAATATAGATTTATTATTCGATAGTTTAAATAAAGGTGATAAAATAGCTTATGGAAAAGAAGGGATAGCTCTTATTACAGGCTATTCCGATAAAGCAGAAAGAAAATATGTTAAACTTTTAGCTAAAGACGAAGATTCTGCTGATAAATTATTAAAAATAATAAATTGGAATATAGATATAGACTTATATTGTAAATTAAAAAAAGTAAACCCATTGCGATATGTTTTTTTAAATAATAATTATATTTTTAAAGGTAATCGAGGAAAAGAATTATTATTAATGAAAAGAAAATAAGGAGATAAAAATGTTATCAGAAATAAAAACTAAAATAAGAGCTTTGACAGAAGATTTAACCAAAACAAAAACAGATTCATTTATATATACTATATCTAATATATTTACTTTATCAGAAGATAAAGGAATAACAATACTTGATGTTCAAGTTAATGGTAGCGAATTAGAAAGTGGACAAAGTTATTTTGATGCAGATACAGCCCAATTAACTATAGAAGAAGAAGAACTAACTATCAATGATATAGTTACTATAAAATTTAGTTATTATAAATATTCTGATAATGAACTTAATGATTATATTAGGTCAGCTTTAGTATGGATGAGTATATTTTCTGAAAAATGTAAAGATTTTGAATTAGAAAATGATACTGAAATTGTTCCGACACCAGATAATAGAACAACTGATTTAATGGCTATAGTAGCATCTATACTTATTAAACCAGATTATTCTGAATATAGATTACCCAATTTAACAGTTAGATATCCTATAGAAATGCCAAAAGACAAAAGAATAGAAGAACTTATTGCAAAATATGATAGAGGTCTAGGTATTAATGATATTATTGAATGGGATAATATTAATTAAGGAGAAATAGTATGGAAGCAAATTATAAAGATTTAGAATTATTTAAAGGAGCGACAAAAACTTTAGAAATTATTGTTACAGAAAACGGAGTAGCTTTTGATATTACAAATTGGACAATTTATTTTACTGTGAAAAAATATTTAACTGATGATGATGAAGATGCAGAAATTAGAAAAGAAGTTTCTGATCATGAAGAAGCTATAAGTGGTAAAACTTTAATAAATTTATCAACTATAGATACTGACATAGAGCCAAGAGAATATTATTATAGTGTAGATTTTAAAGATACTGAAGGAAATAAAGGCGTTATTTTACATGGAAAATTATTAGTAAAAAGAGCAGTAATGCAAGATAGAGACTAATTTGGAGGAATTATATGGGCGATATATATGATAAAGACACAATTCATGTAGAACTAAATTTAATTGATATTATTAGAGGGGGTAAAGATGTCGATAGAGATGATATTATTGATAAAGCAGAAAAACTAGATGATGGAACTAATCAAGTAACTGCCGAAGAAGCAAGAGATCATATAGATGATAAATCTAATCCTCATGAGGTAAATAAAAATCAAGTAGGATTAGGAAATGTACCCAATTTAGATACTACAGAAGCTGTAGATAAAGTACATACTCAAGGAACTGATAAAACTTTAGGAACTCAAGAAGCCGATCTTGATATGAACGATCATAGTATTCTTAATATAAAAGACGATTCAATTACTTTTAAAAGCGGAGGAGCAATAAATAGAGAAGACTATTTAGATTCTGTAGATAAAAAACATATTCGTAATGATGATATCGAACTTAAAAGCGATATATCTACACCAAGTAATGTGATTTTAGCAGAAGAAGTAATACCTGAATCTTCTATTCCTACAGAATTGGGAAATGTTGAAATAATATTTTCTTCTCCAGTTAATCTTGTTAGTGGTAGAAAATATTGGATATCATTAAGAGCTCTGACTCCTAATAATACATTTAGTTTTTATATGTTTTCGGCAGGGGATAATACACCTTATGAAGGAAAATGTGTATCTGAAATGGACGGAGTATTTTCCTTTGCTCCAGTCGATTTATATTTTAAAACTTATATAAATAACGTATTAGATCAGCAACAAACTATCGAAGGTAATTTTAATTTTGTTATTTATTGGAGCAATGGATTTTCTTTAAATTGGAAAACTCATCAATCTTTTATAGCAGGGGCTTCTGGAAGTTTAAATAAATTAATTTTAAGGTGTAATAAATCAGGTAATCCAGGAAATTTAGTAATAGAAATTCGTGAATATATAGAAGAATTAACTCCATTTATTAAAGATGGAATATTAAAAAGAGATTTATCAGTAGATTCTGGTAAAAAAATTGGTACAAAAACAATTGAAGATATACAAGATTCTGTAGATAAAAAACATACTCAAAATACAGATAATACATTATTTGCAAATAGAAGTGTTCCAAATGTAACCGATACTCCTTTAGCAGAAGTAATAATTCCAGAATCTTCTATTCCTACTAGCTCCACTAATATAGATATAATTTTTCCTACACCAGCCCCAGTTAATCAATATAATCTTTATGCTATATTATTAAAAGCCCCAAATGGAACTGGTGGAAATAATTATTATGGTTGTAGGAATGTATTTAGATCTTATCAAACAACTCCATATGAAAGAGGCAATAGTGGTTATTATGATGTAGCTTCTGAAACTTATTATCCGCAAGAAGCTATGGATTTATATTTTAAAACTTATGTTAATAATGTATTAGACCAACAACAAACTTCAGAAACAGGAGTTACTTCATCATTCGGAGGTAATCCAATACAATATTTATATCAAACATTTCAAGCCAATATTAATGGTAA
>Ga0233417_10000223_pt1 | contig 16625 bp, 18 predicted proteins | sample Sed_MG_FD_189023 | JGI IMG/M metagenome (GOLD analysis project Ga0233417, IMG submission 189023) | Sediment microbial communities from Lake Towuti, South Sulawesi, Indonesia - Sediment_Towuti_2014_0.5_MG | ecosystem: Environmental > Aquatic > Freshwater > Lake > Sediment | place: Indonesia... | reverse complement strand
AAAGTTATTTGTTTATTAGTTTTATTAAATTCCATAAATCGATTTCATGTTTCATATCAAGTAAACAGTAACCAACGCTTGCTCAAAATAAAATTGATTTTTCTTAGTTATATATTTGGATGAATATTTGAATTAACCTGATCTCTAGTCCCATGCAACCTGGCTTGTACCCATACGTCATCTTATTTTATATCATATTCTTCTCATTTCTAGTAACATTTACGTAGGTACAAGAATAACATAGTTCTGTATAAGAGAATTCGACATAAACTATAGAGCAAGTGTCTAGATATACATTACATCTATATGGTATTTTAGATCTATGCGATAATTATACCTAATTCGAATAAGAATGACTTAGGCTGACTGTTCTTGAGAGTGTAAATTAAGTTTGGAGGAAAACAATAAAAAAAGTGATTCAACTCATGATTTCTTCATCTGCAGTGGTAGAAGAACATTTCATATTTCAATTTTCGCAATTCCTGGTGCTATTTTACTTTTCTATGGCATAGAGGACAAAAATGCTTGGTTTCTTGGGCATGATTATATCAATGATTATCGAAACAGAATTGAAAATAGTACAATTTACCATTATGGAGAATGCGAAACTACCCTATGACAACTACGATCTGAAACCAATGGTTGTGTTCTATCAATTAGATTTGAGCCAATCAAAATAAAGAACTCGAAAATTGCAAGAATCTTAATTGAAATTCTGAGGTTTGAGTGTTTAGAACCTTAATGGGTAGGTCATGTCTATTTCTCATGACGCAGATCATTCGTAGTCCAGAATTGACATTCTTTTTAGAAATCAAATGAACAATGCTCGTTGTTTATCTTGAGGGCGTTTATCGTATATTAATCCTTCATATGAAAGATCATCTGATGAAGGGACGAGTGGAACAATTACGTTTCAAGGTGGTAACGCTACGGAAGATTGGATAAAATTGCCAAGAGATTATAAAATTTTTATTTGGAAGACTATACTAAGGCTTCATACAAGATGAGCGACAATAATTATGAAAAGCTTGGTGTTTTCTATCTAGGAAAAAAGTATGATATTTCTAACAAAAAAACTAGTAGTGATGAGTTGATTTTATATGATTCAAAAGATCTAACTACTCACGCAGTTTGTGTTGGGATGACAGGAAGTGGAAAAACAGGGCTTGGTATTGTAATTTTGGAAGAGGCAATCATAGATGGAATTCCAGCAATTATTATCGATCCAAAAGGCGATATGGGAAACTTGCTTCTTACTTTCCCTGATCTGACAGGTGAGAATTTTGAACCTTGGGTAAATCCAGCGGACACCTCAGATAAAGGATCGACAAAGGAATATGCAAAAGAGGAAGCCGACAAATGGAAGCAAGGTCTGGCCGAATGGAATCAAGATGGAGCTCGTATTAAACGTCTTCGTGAATCAGCAGATTTTGTAATCTACACACCCGGTAGCAATTCAGGAATCCCCATCTCAATTCTAAAATCATTTGAAGTACCATCTAAAGAGATAATGCAAGATAGCGAAGCCCTTAGAGACAAGATACTGAGTACAGTTACGAGTCTTTTATCACTAGTTGGAATCGATGCAAATCCTATTGAAAGTCGGGAACACATTCTGATATCTTCAATAATGGAATATTCATGGAAGCAGGGAAAGAATCTTGACATTCCTTCTATAATACAAAACATCCAGTCACCCCCAGTAAGTAAAATAGGGGTACTGGACACAGAATCATTTTACCCTGCAAAGGAAAGGTTTTCTTTGATCACGTCCCTGAATAACTTACTTGCCTCATCAGGTTTTTCTGCATGGATGGAAGGTGACTCATTAGATATCCAAAATTTACTTTACGGCACAAAGGGTAAATCCAGAGTATCTATATTTTCTATATCACATTTGACTGATCAGGAAAGGATGTTCTTTGTATCACTATTGTTAAATCAGTTACTCGGATGGCTACGTTCTCAATCAGGAACTACGAGCCTACGAGCCATATTGTATATGGATGAGATATTTGGTTATTTTCCTCCAGTCGCCAACCCTCCATCAAAAACACCCTTATTGACTTTGCTTAAACAAGCAAGGGCTTTTGGACTTGGAATCATTCTAGCTACTCAGAATCCTGTGGATTTGGATTATAAGGGGTTATCAAATACAGGAACATGGTTTATTGGTCGCCTTCAGACTGAAAAAGACAAGGAAAGAGTCCTGGATGGTTTAGAAGGAGCTTCACAAACTCTGGGAAAGTCTTTTGAGCGAAAAGAGATTGATAAAATATTATCGGCACTTGACAAAAGAATCTTTGTTATGTCAAATGCCCACGAAGATGGTCTGGAGATATTTCAAACTAGAATGGCACTGTCGTACTTAAGAGGGCCCTTGATTAGAGATCAAATCAAGGTCCTAATGGATCCTTTAAGAAAAATCCATAAATCTTTGGAGCCACAACCTGTTACAGCCTCAACTTCCTCCCCTTCTTCAAATACGACTGAAGGGCAGGAAAAAACAAATGATAAGCTCTTAAAATCCGAAATCCCAGGCAATCATGATACCAATCAATTCGTACAGAGGCCAACTATCGCTCCCAGTATATCGCAGTACTTTATTCCAATTAACAAGAGTGTTACAGATAGAGAGAACATTGTTTATCATCCGTATATTTTAGGAGGAGCGAGCTTAACTTTTTCTGACAAGCAAGCTGGTTTGGACCTTGTCAAAGATGTAGTTTTCATTACACCAGTAACTGATAATGCTATTCCAGTTGACTGGCAAAGTGCTCAGGAGATTGATTTAAAATTTTCTGAGATTTTAAAGGATCCTGCCAAGGAAAATTCTCATTTTATACAACCACCATCTATAGTTAACAATCCTGAAAAATATGATGATTGGAAAAAAGATTTCATAATGTGGTTGTCTCAGAATAGCAAGATAACTCTGTATAAGGATCCCTTGACACAAAGTCTTTCTCGTCCCGGGGAATCTGAAACAGATTTTCGTCTTCGAATAAGTCAGAAAGTAAGAGAAAATCGTGACGAGTCTGCGGATAAATTACGTAAAAAGTACGCTCCAAGACTAGCTGCCATTGAGGAAAAGATTAACCGAGCCAAACAAAAAATTAATCTGGAAAATGATCAGGTAAAACAACAAAATGTGCAAACAGCCATTTCAATTGGTACTTATCTCTTAGGCGCATTCATGGGAAGAAGAAGAACATCTAGTTTGACTACAGGCATTAGCAGGTCATTGAAAGAAAGAAAGGATGTACAGTACGCCAAAGAGTCTTTAGAATCACTATATCAACAGCTGTTAAATGTTCAGTCAGAATTCGATTCAGAGGTGGCTTCCTTAAATACCAAAATAAATCAACAAGACTCTATAGAAACTATTTTATTCAAACCAAATAAGAATGACATCTCCGTAAAATTACTTTCCCTGGTTTGGTATCCCTCCGCTCAAGATTCCTTTTCAAAATAGCATATGCAGAAAGCGAAAGATATCATTCTCATTGTTTAGGTTGTATGGCTGCATTGAAAATGATTGTTTTCAATGTCAAGTTTCAATAAACCTGGCAGGGGAGCGTAAGCGCTTGTAGGGAAGCACCATTATGAATATATGACTATCTGAGCTAAATTTTCGGACGAGTAGATTTGAAAGCGGCTGTTTATAGAGAACATAGTAAGGATCCTAGACAGGTAGTAAAAATCGAAGATATCGATATACCAAGACCCAAATCCAATGTCGTCTTGATAAAAGTAGAGGCAGCTTCATACAATTATGATGACCTATGGGGCATCTGGGGCGAACCAATCAAGATTCCAATGCCGCATATATCGGGAAGCGACGCGGCAGGAACAGTTGTTGAAGTCGGAGAAAATGTCACAACAAACATCAAGGTTGGAGATAGGGTAGTTGTGCATCCAAATTTGACGTGCAGATTATGTAGCGAATGTATGGATGGCAAGGAATATGATTGCAAAAGTAGAATGGTATGGGGGTTTCAGACGGGTCCGCTCTGGGGCGCATTTGCTCAGTATACGTACATGCCAGAGGTAAACGTAGTCAAAATTCCAGACGATGTATCATTCAACGACGCGGCAGCAATCTCAATGGTGGGCATTACTGCCTGGCATATGCTTGTTACCCGAGCTAGTATACAGCCCGGACAGACGGTTCTGATAATGGGTGGAGGCAGCGGTATGGGAATAGCTGGTATTCAGATCGCCAAATTATACAATTGTAATGTAATTGCCACAGCTGGAAACAAGGAAAAGATGGACAAGTGCCTGCAGCTAGGCGCTGACTTTGTAGTAAATCACCGTGAATCAGACTGGCACAACAAAGTGCGTCAGATAACTAACAAACAAGGAGTGGATGTTGTTTATGAGCACATTGGCAAATCTGTTTTTCAGCAGGAATTGACCTTATTGAAGATGGGTGGTACTGTTGTATCCACGGGAGCTACAACTGGATATGACTCGGCAATTGATTTAAGATACCTGTTTTTCAAGGGAGTAAACCTATTGGGAGCAACACAGGGAACTAGAGCCGGATTAGAAGAAGTAATACGATGGGTAAGCAAGGGAAAAATAAAGCCGGTAATAGATACTGTCCTACCTTTTAGCAGAATGGTTGAAGGACATTTAAAGATGGCCGATTCTCAGCTGTTTGGAAAAATATTAACTACTCCGCAGAGACTCTAATATGGTACTTAGAAATGAGTTTCAAATTTGGAACCGCAATAAACTGTATTGATGGAAGAACTCAGGAACCCTTAATAGATTTTATGAAGCAAAAGTATGGCGTCGACGGTGTTGATATGGTCACATTTCCGGGAGTGGATGGAGTCATATCGTCTTCAGGAAATTTAGACGCCATCACGTTAATTCGTAACGCAGTTTCAATATCAATCGAGAAACACGGTTCCCGAATAATAGCGGTAGTAGGACATTTTGATTGTGCTGGTAATCCGGGAAACAGAGAACATCATTATGCGCATATTGGTAAAGCGGTCCAACAAGTTTCCTCATGGAACTCTGATGCAAAAATTGTTGGATTGTATGTCAATGATAAACGGCAGATTGAGGAAGTAGATTGAATACTATGTCTACTGTTTAGGTTACTATAGTTTAGTTAGGAAGTAACGGTAGATATAAAAAAAAGTACTAGTTATAGATGATAAAAAATGGAATTCTTAAAGTAAGATTATTCAGTTGTTTTACCATCAAATTCCGCCTCGTTTTCTTCGGCTTCCTTTTTAGTGGGTCGCAATATACCATCCTTATGATGAGGAGGGGCGTAGAGAGTATACATTTTCAGATCTGTCTTACTATCAATATTTATGATGTTATGCTTTGAACCGGTTGGAATTACTATTGCATCGCCATCACTTATTTCGTATTCATGATCATCAATGATGCATTTTCCATGACCGCCTTCAATACGAAAAAATTGATCATTTTCATCGTGAACTTCTTCTCCAATTTCTTCTCCAGGTCTTAGAGTCATCAGTACAAGTTGGATATGTTTTAATGTATACAATACTTTCCTAAAGTTATTGTTATATAAAGTGTCTTTTTCGATGTTTGTTTTATATCCTTTCAATATGTTCTATTTGATAAAGTTACTATTAAGAATTTACTAATTTTTGGTTTCAAACTCATGTTGGCAGATAATTTTTGAGACCGAAATGTATCATACACTTATTCTTCCTGCACCCACAATTCGTATGTCTCTACTATCTGGATTTAAGAGGATTGCGATATCTCCGGCTTTGAATGAAAGTATACTTTCGGATAAAATCTTGAGATTATTGCTTCCTAATTTCTGTATCTTTGCAGATTTGATTTGAGTTCCTATAGATAGAAGATAAGAGTGAGTTTCTGAAAGTTCATTCTTATAAAATGGAACCATATTGAAATCAATAATCAATTCTTGGACGTCCGAAGTAAGATGGTGGTAGCTGGAAAGAATATCTCCTCTAGTAATCTCATCAAAAGAAGCCCCCGTGAGAGCAAGACCTATCCTAGCTGGACTATTTGCTTCATCAACATTTTTATCATGCATCTGAATACTTTTAATCGTAACCGTTTTCTTTTGAGGGAATAATGTTAGCTCATCATGTACTTTGATAACTCCCTGCTTAATTATACCCAATATGACCACACCTACTCCTTTTACATTAAATATGTTATCTATATTGATAATTGTTGGTCCGTCTCTTTTCATCGGAGATAGAGAATTGATACTGTGTTTAAGACTTTCAATATCTTGTTCAACCTTGAATGATGACGCGACTGTATTTTTTAGTAGACTCTTAAGTCCATCGCTGTCAACGCCGTAGGAATGAAGAATAAATCCTTTATCTAATTTCAGTAGATCCAGTGCTACTATTTGCTCACCCAGATATTTATCCAGTTTGTCGACGTTGACAATAGAATATTCTCCAAGGTTTACTGCAGTAATCAATGGCTGAATCTTGTCAGGAAATCCTGATGGTATTACGTATGTCATGATTCTGTCATCTTTTTTACTATCATATGTTGTAATGTCACTAGATTGCCCTTTCTTACCTAACTCGTTTACAAAGTCGGTTTGACCAAGGCATACAAAATTAATACTTTCCATAAAGAGTTCTTAAAAGATCATCTTTAAAATTTATTCCATTTCGAATTCTTGCCACTATGCATATCAGCTTTAATATATATTAAATTAACAAGGAGAATAAATCTTGATTTTATGAATTGAAGAAACGCCAAAAGCTTGATTTAGAGTTCCAAGGTTACGAATTAGTTGATATTGATAATACTAGTGTTCCATTCTAGTCCGTTAACGTTTACTTGAACAGTCGTTAGTTTCTCATGTTCTCTTAAAGTTGATAAGAGCAAAGATGTTTCGAAAAATTTCAAATATAATGAATTAAAGATATTATTATGGCATTAGGACAAAAACTCTTTGAAGAGGTTGGCAAAATATCAGGCTTTAAGGTAGCAAAAGTTCATCCACTGGAAGGAGTAACAACAGAACTCAGTTTCACGTCCGACATAAAAGGGATTGGAAGGTATCCAAGCGGTAAAAATCTTGCATCAGGCATCATAACAAAATATCCTCATGGAATAATTGATGGTTCTTGGCAAGGTACTCTGACATCAGAACTTGGGGACCAATTCATCTGGTGGGCGCATGAAAAAAGCAAAGTACTTGAAGGTGGTGAAATTAAGGGCCTCAATGTCGCAACGGGATTTACGAATTCACAAAAATTATCATGGATGAATAATCTTATTATTGTAATAGAATTATCTGGCTCGGTTATCTCTGACGATTTTAGTGCAGTTGGATATGAGTATGTCAGTTAGTCCGATAAGCAAGAAATTATTAAAACAAATTCATATTATAAATCAAGGTTGCAACAGCTCCTGTTCTTTATATGTTATTGAATTTAGTAACTTAAATTCCGGTTAGGCGAGATTCGGAAAGCACATCCAGATGGTTCTATTAATTGATATTATCATGTCAATACTCTTTTTAATTCCGTCAAATAACTCTGGTTCTTTATAATCAAAGTGAGTAGAATGTCCATACTAGTGCTTTTCATGACTTAAAACGGTTATCAATGCTGCGTTCTTTGCAGCAAACTCGGCTCTCCTTTTAGAAGAATCGTCAGTTCCTATTATTATGACGTCTTCTTCATGGGGGTGTAGAATTTGAATTAGTTGATTCGCTAGTTCTTCCTCCCCTTTCAATGCATCGTAGTTAGTTTGTGGAATAAGAAATTTGTTATCCTTAAATAAGAGAGTGGTGGCACCTGATGCTCCTACCTTAACTGCAGCATCCCTTTGTTCTATTCCCGATCGGACAGCATGACTCATATCTTTTATGAGAATTGCATAGTTGTGTTTTCCCAAAGTTATATTACATTTCGATAGGCGTGTTTCAGAAGGTAGAAAAGATAAGAGATCTGACAATAATGAACTTCCTTTTTTGGTCATCTTTGTGCCTGCGTTGGAGGATTCTATCATACCGTACATCTTGAGATGCCTAATTAGTGTCCTTACCGTTCCTTCTCCCAGTTCCAATTCCTTGCATAGATTTTCCCGACTAACATGTCCCCTATCGTTTATTAGCTGCAATGTCTTGAATACATGCACCATATCGTAAGAAAGAACTCTACTAGGGGCATACCTCGTTGCAATTTTTTGAAGCGTCCTGACATACGTATGCATTAGAATTGTAAATCCTGTTAGTTTTTCAAGTATATATTTGATTTTAGACTTTTCAGAGTCAATCCAGTTGGATAAACTATCCTATAATTTATATACTCGGAAACCTACTCGTACGGAGATGTCTACTACCAAGCAGGACACAGTAAACGCATTAGACAGTTTGCCTGTAGCAATTGGATTTCTGATTGCAGTTTTAGTATTTACAATGTTTGTAGTAGGTTATGACCAAGGGCAATTATTCAGCGTGGTTGAAGGAAAAAGTGCGTTTGACACTATGTGGATTCATGAGTTTACTCATGACATGAGGCACGTTGCAGGATTTCCGTGTCATTAGTTAACTTTAGGTGAAAAATTATTTTGAAGTCATTGACATTAGTTGGGATTACTCTATCCTCTGGTGTTATTGCCGGCATTATTCTTGCTTTACTGAATCTAGGAATTGTGGAACCAACTATTGATAAAGCCATAGCCCTGGAAGTTCAAAAACAGGTCTCATCAGGCAAGAATGTGAATATGTCTGAATTGATTGATTATAGATATTGGCAAAAGGGAGGTGCTTTTGCTGGTGGCGCTATTTATGGTGTAGGTTTAGCATCTTTATTTGGAGTAGTTTTTGTATTTTCTAGGAACAAATTGCCTGGTAAGAATAATAAACAAAAAGCAATCGTTCTTTCTGGAATAATGTGGTTTGTGTTGTTCTTAATGGTTGCTCTAAAATATCCTGCCAATCCCCCAGCAGTCGGCAATCCGGAGACAATTTACTATCGTGAGATATTATATGTAGCTTACATCATGATCTCAGGGTTTGCAGCGTTAGGAATGGCTGTTGTTTGGATTAAGACAAGAATGAATTCAAAGAGAATAATTATTCCATTGATATACGCAGCAATTATGGCAGCAGCATATGTTGTTATGCCCTCCAATCCAGACAAGATTGAAATATCCATGGACTTGATTCAAACTTTCAGGATCTTGACTGCAATCACAATAGGCATATTTTTGGGAATTTTAGGAATAGTCTTTGGTTCACTTTGGGACAAGTTCTTGTCCAAGGAACAGACAGTATCGGCTAGGCACTATTAGAAGAATTTAGAGTCCCGAATTTTGGTTTCTATGTAGCGAGTTGCTGTATATTTTGTTGATGTTTAGAGAACTGTTCAAATAAAAATAAAACCTCTATCCTGTCAGCACAATAGAATCAAATGCTGGTTAACAGCAAGATGAATAAAACGATAACTTTGCAGAACCTGAATTAATTAGTATTTATATTATATAAAATTGAAAAAAGGGTATTCTGAGGAGACTTTTACTCAATATCATAGGCAAACCTCGCAATATAGTTCAAGTTTTTCTACCAACCAGATTTTACTGTTGGGTAGTCAAAGTGAAATTAGAAGTGAATTGAGCGTCAAGTCAAAAGATTTAATAATTAAATTGCGTATTGCAAGTCATGCAAAGCATAATTGGAGCTCTTGCGCAATCATTTGGCATACCGCCTCAGTTAGCAAATACTGCAGTAAATGGTCTTACTAGTTTATTTCTTCAAAAATCTACTCCCAAAGCAGCATCAGATCTATTATCCGTTCTACCTAAATCCATTACGGATAAATTTTCCGAGGATGATAAACAAAAGTTCAGGTCAGGACAAGAAAATTTAGACAGATATGATGTATTAAAGGAGTTGTCGAGAATAACTGGGATAAAAGACATTGACAAACTGGATGACTTCACTGATAACGTACTTGAGACTATAAAGAAAAACACAAATATCAATCTTAGTGATGGTCTGGATAAAGAAGAATTGTTTCAAGCACTGAACGGCCTCAAAAGACGACTACAAACTTAACCTTATTTTTAATTATTCCACAACTTGTTCTTATAGATGAGTAATAACTTTGACAAAGAATTAGATGGAGCCGTCAGGTACCCCCCGATGCAAATAACATTAAATTAATTATAAAATAAGAGTGAAATGTGATACCAAGAATGTGATTTTTTGGAGGTTTATGTTAATATTATCTTTTTTTCTAGAGTAAAATTCCTGTATTCCCATTTTGATAGTATCGTACAAAGATAAGGGCTAAATCAAATTCTATAAATCTCAAAATCTTAATATATGATAATTGTATTATTTCACTAATGGGTTTAATAGATCGTCTGTCTACTATATTTCGAGCAAAGGCCAACAAAATTGTCGATGGGTTGGAAGACCCGAAGGAGATTTTAGATTATTCTTTTGAACGGCAAGGAGAGATAATGAACAAGTTACGACAGGATATTGCAAAAGTTGTTACTGCTAAAAAACAATTAGAAATACAAAAGGCGAAACTGATTGCTAATATATCTACATTGGAGCTACAAGCTAGAGGTGCGCTTAAAAACAATAGAGAAGATTTGGCTAGGTTAGGTTTGGAAAGAAAGCAAGCTATACAGCTTGAAGTCCAGAACCTTGACAAACAAATAGCAGATATTCAAGGTGAGCAAACAAAGTTAGAGGATACAGAACGACGTCTTGCATCAAAGGTAGAGCAATTTAAGACTCAAAAAGAAATTATAAAGGCAAAATACTCATCGGCTGAAGCCCAAGTAAAGATAAAGGAGAGCATTACAGGACTTTCTGAAGAAATGAGTGATATTGGAATGTCGTTGAGTAGAGCGGAAGAAAAAACTAATAACTTGCAGGCAAAAGCACAAGCATTAGACGAGCTGATGAATTCTGGAGTTTTAACTGATTATACTGCATCATACGAGTCTCCCCATGGTGATTTGGCAGCAGAACTGGAGAAAAGCTCAATAAGTAAAGCTGTTGATGAAGAATTATCCAAGATGAAGGCTGAGCAACAAGGAGACATTATCTAAATGTCGAGTGATATTGTTAATAAAGAAGGAGAGATCGTTGCTAGGATAGCAGGTCATGGTCAGTTCAAACTTAATAAAGAAACTCTGGATAAAGTCAACAAACTCGATAATGATATAGTAAGTATTGTGGAGAAGGATGATTCTGATAAAAAGAAACAAGAAAGAGAATTTAGAGAAAAGCTAATTGAAATAATGGATCTGATAACAGCAGAAGGTAAGGCCCTACCAGAAAAAGAAATAGTACAATCCGACATTGTTATACCGAATCCGGATGTCTCCGTGGAGGAACTAAAAAAGATCTTTACGGGGCAAGGATTGCTTCCAGATATCTAAATATTTTTTCATAGCTGAAATTCAATTTTATTTTTCATTTTGTTAATTTATGGGTATATTCCAGATAGGGTACCATAGTGACATATCCTTTTCAAATGGAATTTGATCTCCAACTTCTTTCATAATTTTTAACTCCTTTTCATTGTCCCTTCTTTTCTTGTATTCAACTTCATTATTTGAAGTAGTTGTTATTGGTACAAAGGAATAAAACTTGTCAAGTTTATAATTATAGATAAGGTATTGTAAGTTGCTGTTGCCATTTTTTGCATAACCATCGGTAAATTCAAAGGCTGCAGCAAGCAACTGTTTTGAAAATCCTTTTTCATGCACGGTTTGACCTATTCCATTCAGAGCTGCCACAATGTCCTCTATTTTTTGTCCCTTCAGTATAAACCAAAAATAACCATAATTGTCAATAAGTGAACTAAAATTAATGTCAAAACCAATAGTTTCTTTGTTGGAAGCAACTCCTAGAAAATCTTTAACGTATTGTTTCATTTCTTCAAAAGATTGTATGTCCACATCCTTTACACAAATGGCACATTTGCCCGTACTTTTAATTCCAAGATTGTTGTCTAGTTTCACTATTGCAGTAGACAACGAGGATATTGCATTATAATCAGTAGCTGAATCGGTAAGAGTGCTATCTTCGTCTTTGGTGGTATGAGACTTTGATCGCATGCTTAATATTCTCCAAATTCTCTTAAAAAGACCCATTAATTATCCTACTCAACTTCGGAATATAGATATTTATGCATTTTTTTGTTGTGTGCCATTGCAGTTCAATTAACTGTTACGATTTTTAATTAGAAATACACCCTTGTTAAGTGATATAAACTGACTAAAATAGAGATACAAAATGAAATTTATAAATGAACAGGGTGGATTCAAAGTTAGAATTCTGTATACTGTAGATGATAAGTTAATAATCTGGAATTAATTCATGATATGTAATGTCATTGGTCCACTCGAATTTAAAATGGATAGTGATTATTGGGTTACTAATTATTATAATAGCAGTGATCTTGAGTATTGTATTTAGTATTACCACAATGAATAGAGGCGATATAACGTCTTCTCCTATGCCAGGTCCATTAGGTAGACCGTATCTTCCCATGCCAGATCCGTATCTTCCCATGCCAGATCCGTATCTTCCCATGCCAGATCCGTATCTTCCCATGCCAGGCCCATTTCTTCCCATGCCAGGGCCATTCGGAGACCCACTTGACTTTCAATATGATGATCAACTGCCGCTAACACCTGAGCAAGACTTGAGGTCTTTTGATTCTGAATATGGCCAAGGATTACCATACTATGATTATCAACTGCCGCTAACACCTGAGCAAGACTTGAGGTCTTTTGATTCTGAATATGGCCAAGGATTACCATACTATGATTATCAACTGCCGCTAACACCTGAGCAAGACTTGAGGTCTTTTGATTCATTTCAATGAATTAATTTGCCTAAGTGTGGTCAGTCGATAATAATGCCTTATTGATTAAATATCAAAAAATGATTCTGATTACTTTTCGAGTAACAATACAAACTTTTTATGTTGATACTTTTGATTTACTTTGGCTCAGATACTACCTCGCCCGACTTGCTAAAGAAATTCTTAATATTGCAGAATCTTGGACTTTCATATGTTAAGAATAACATGAGCAAGAAACCAGGATATGGGGAATAATAATTAATATATAGTTGGATAATTTTATTACTCATAAAATATGAATATTCGGGATATTATTATCATTATAGTCTTGGTTGTTGTTGCTGCAGTAATAATAAATTTCTTTACTCCACTTATTATCATATTTATAATTGTAGCAGCAGGATATTATCTTTACAAATTGTATATTAGGTATAAAAAATAGTAACATCCTGTTGGAACAATTAACCGAATGTAAGTAATAATATCGCTGATGGTAAAGCCTTCTGATTCCTTTCGTTTAATTATTAGTTAAATATACCCGTTGTCTCTTGAAATTCAGTTGTCGTCTTTTGGACTTTTCCGTTATTAGATTTCATAACAGTTGAAAGAAGAAATTTAATCCATCAAATGTGAGGTCTTATTTGAAGCTATGCTCTAGATTATTGAGCTTCCCTTTAACATTGAAAATGCTAGTATTATTGAGATATTGCAACTAAATACAATTTAGTAATGTAATTAGATTCTATGTCAGTTTGCTAAACTAAATCTGCTGGATTAGTTGAAATGTTACAGGATTCAAATAGAATTGATTTGAATAGGTATAATAGATAAATATCACATCTTTTTAAGAGTACAATGTTGATAGCTAAGGTAGTTTCGGTTATAATCGGTGTGATATTATTATCCTGCCTATCGAGCATTAATGCGGAACCTAAAGGAACCTATGAAAGCGAAAACTTCAAAATTACAAATATGAGTGCAATATATCAAGGAAAATTCTTTGGAGATACATACGGCATAGTTGGAATGATTGAAAATATCCGCAATGAAACATTCGTTGATATACAACTTGTTGTAACGCTCTATGATAAATATAATAATTTAATCGATGTAGATCGAACACTTCCGATTTTGGATATTAGAACACCTGGCACTCATTCTCCTTTCAAATTTTTGGTCTCGACTAACGGCACAATATTTGATCACTACTTGGTTCAAATTGCTGGTAGGTAAGCAATGATAAATTTATTGTTACTATGTGAGAGATAACATTTAACATTGTAAGTCGACTATGAGAGTTATCTTCCGTTTTTGAAGTACGTCTAGTGTTTGTCTGTTAGCACTTTAGAACCAGATTTTTGATGGATAGTAAGTGAATGATTTAAAACTATTAGGGTGTTATCCAAATGCAGTAATCATATATCCTCACAAGATGATACAAAGAGATCTTAACTTTCCAAGAAATTCAAAAAAAATCAGCGAAATATGATAGATTAATTATTGTTATTAACTCATCAAATAAATCAAACAAAATTTTTAGCGTCACCATTCTAATGATATCCTATAGAAATAGTACAATCATAATAAGAAGTGTGTTTTGCATAGATTTTTTTGGATATTTTCACTATTTTCTTTTTTAATGCCGGTGAATCTTGTGTCATCAAGATCCGATCAGACATTCGATCGATCAATACATAGGAACCCGAAAAACTTGTTGTTAGTCAACATCTTTCATAATAACCCATTTAGTGATAAATTTATGTGTTCAATGGCAGGCATCCTATTGATTATTTTATTCAAACAGATTTGAACAAAACTTTAAAATAAGATTTCTCTTCAACCATGATTAGTAATGAGTGAAGAGGATAATGCCCAAAGGCCAAGATCAGGAGAAGAACATCTGCCAGTTGAAGGTAGCGACAAGACGCAATCCCTTACTATACCAGCCTACGTTAGATTACTGGTTCCTCATGATGGTTCAGCAACATCTGATAAAGCATTGGGTCACGCCATCTACTTGTCAAAAACATCAGGTGCCGAGGTTGTAATATTACATGTTCTAGAAAAAATAGATGATGCTAAAGTTACCTCCATTCATATAAGTAATAAAGGCGATTCTGATGAACAAAATGAAACTGGCCAAAATCAGGTTAAAGTTGAAGGACAAAGCATAAGCTTGATGGAAGATAAGATTCGGGTATGTAAAGAAAATGGAGCTAAACATGTATCTTACAAGGTACAAGTAGGTAACCCAGCTGATGAAATAATAAAGCTATCTGATGAAATTGACTTTGATTTGATAGTTATGGCAAGTAAGAATATAACTTCCCGATTTCGTGGAGGTACGGCAAGAAAGGTGATTGATACCGCAAGACAGCCTGTACTTATCGTTCCTGTAACCTAAGGCACTTGATTGAAATCCAAACCTTGTCTACTTTTATTGCAATTTCAGAGGCCCATGATACAATTACCCTTATCAATAATCTTTCATCTCTAATTTTTGGTGTCGGGTTTGAAAATATAATACTATCAACGTACTTGCTATAGTCGTAATACCTTGAGGGGGTTCCGTCTTGACAACTCGGTTTCTATCATAACTACAATACTCCAAATCGTTCATCGGATGTCCGATATGAATATTCAACGGTCAATAATTGAGAAATGTTACCATAATTGAATCCCTGAGAGATAGAAAAAGATATGATATAAGGTAAAATTAACAATGAAGGAAAAATATGGTTTAAAAGTGTGTACAGCGAACTATTACTCCTGCACTCCAAAGGCTATCTTGACTGATACACGATATTCTATAATATTTCCGGTATTTGGATCAACCTTAGCTGTAATATCTTTCACTTCCAACCCACTGATCCCACGAACTGTTTTATTTGCCTCATGAGCTGCTACTTGTGCAGCTTCCTTCCACCCTTTGTCAGAACTGCCAATAATTTCAATAATCTTAGCTACATTTGTCATTTAATTTTTTAATGATATGATTGTATAAAAGGTTATCAAAGTATGCCCGTGGCAGAGAGATGTAGCTAAGCAATGAAAAAAGCAATCTGCAGAATAACGGGATGTTAGTTATAATACAATCTCAATCAGTCAGGTACTCCCAACCTCAAATCTTGTAACAATAATTTAAAACAAAATTATTTTAAGTATGCATAAGGAATTGTTGTTTTCACCAAGCCAAAGATCTGACATCGTCAAAACCGAAAAATAACTATCATGTAAATATTTCATTTCAAGATTTCTCTGCTGGAGTTTTATTATCCAAACCTATTCAAAGTGCTATGTTTTAGATTAATGGTTTTGAGTTACAGCCTAATGAAACACAAAATAACAATAGTAAGCAAACTCAAGGGATTCAAACAAATAATTATTCCATCGATGTATGCTGTTATTATGGTAACGGCTAGGCACTATTAGAAGAATTTAGAGTCCTGAATTTTGGTTTCTATGTAGCGAGTTGCTGTATATTTTGTTGATGTTTAGAATACTGTTCAAATAAAAATAAAACCGCTAACCCGTCAGCACAATAGAATCAAATGCTGGTTAACAGCAAGATGAATAAAACGATAACTTTGCAGAACCAGAGTAAAAAGAAATTATGGTTATGGTTTTATTTCGCTTGCTGGAAAGATGTTACCGCCTACTACAGTACCCCATATTGGAATGTCTTTCTATACTAATACCGGGACCTTTGTTCTTAGTTAGAATAGTTCTAATAACTGGAAAAACCTGAGTGAAAAATAAAAAATAGGAAAAATCAGGATA
>Ga0233417_10000222_pt1 | contig 16639 bp, 13 predicted proteins | sample Sed_MG_FD_189023 | JGI IMG/M metagenome (GOLD analysis project Ga0233417, IMG submission 189023) | Sediment microbial communities from Lake Towuti, South Sulawesi, Indonesia - Sediment_Towuti_2014_0.5_MG | ecosystem: Environmental > Aquatic > Freshwater > Lake > Sediment | place: Indonesia... | reverse complement strand
TCGAGGACGCGTGCCAGGCGCACGGGGCGAGGTCTGGCGGCCTGGCCGCGGGGACGGTCGGAGCCGCCGCGGCGTTCAGCTTCTATCCGGGCAAGAACCTCGGAGCCGCCGGCGACGCCGGGGCGCTGCTCACGGACGACGCCGGGCTCGCAGGACGAACTCTGGCCCTGAGAGAGCACGGCGAGAAGGCCAAGTACGAGCACGAGCTCATCGGCTGGACGGCGAGACTCGACACGATCCAGGCGGCGCTGCTGCTGCGCAAGCTCCCGTTCCTGGACGCCTGGAACGCTGAGCGCCGGGCTGCGGCCGAGTGGTACCTGCAGGCGCTCGATGGTGTCGGCGACCTCGTTCTTCCGCCCGGCACCGACGACGGTGACAGCTCGTGGCACCTCTTCGTCGTGAGGACGGTCGACCCGGTGGGGCTCGGTGCGCATCTCAGCTCGCACGGCATAGCGACGGGCCGGCACTACCCGACGCCGCCGCACCTGAGCACGGCGTACGCGGCGCTCGGCTACGGCTCAGGGGACTTTCCGGTCGCGGAGCGGATAGCTCGGGAGTGCCTCTCCCTGCCGATGTACCCGGGCATCACCGAGGACCAGCTCGAGCGGGTCGCGGCGGGCATTCGAAGCTGGTTCGGGTCGTGAGCCTGCGCTCACCGGCCAACGACGCTCCCTGGCGACAGATCGTCGACGTCGAGTTCGGGTCCGGCGTCGTCGTCCAGGGGTTCGTCAACCTCTACGGCTGTCGCGTCGGCGACGGGTCGCGGATCGGCCCTTTCGTCGAGATCCAGCGGGGAGCGACGATCGGCGCTCGGTGCAAGATCCAGAGCCACACCTTCGTCTGTGAGGGAGTCGAGATCGAGGACGACGTCTTCGTGGGGCACGGGGTCATGTTCATCAACGACAGGTACCCGAGAGCGGTGAACGAGGAGGGTGCCCTGCAGACGTCCGCGGACTGGGAGCTCCTCCCGACGGTCGTCGAGCGAGGGGCGTCGATCGGAAGCGGGGCGGTGATTCTCGGCGGCGTCAGAGTCGGCGCCGGCGCTCTCGTCGGCGCGGGAGCCGTGGTCACGCGGGACGTGCCACGGGAAGCGACCGTCGCAGGGGTGCCGGCACGAGCTCTCGGGGGGAGTGCGTGACGGGCGAGACGTCTCGCTCGCTCTGACGGCGCCGGCTACTGGTCTTCCCAGCGGCGGCTGGTCGGGTTCCATCGCTGGCAGGTCACGTTCGGTCCCCGCTCGACACCTAGCTGGAAGTCGCACGGCTTGGAGGAGAAGTAGTCGCACGCGGGATCGGTTCCGTCGTCGCGCCCGGACCGGAAGCTCGCGCCGGTCACCTCCCCGTCCCCGGCACGCACGCCGAGCGAGTGGTTGCAGGCGATGTACTTCCCGCCCACCACTCTCGTGTTCGTGCTGGGGAGCGAGAAGAAGAACGCCCCGCCGGCCCCCTGGCACGTCGAGCGGCCGGCGTCGTAGTCACCGATCTCGAAGTCGATCCACGTGATGTTCGTGCCGCCCAGCACCTGGATCCCGTCCTGGTGGTAGAGGTCCCGGTTCAGGTTGCGTCCGCAGTTGGCGTAGCCGGTGATCTCGAGGTTGGAGGCGCCGGGCAGCCGGTTCATGACGCGGATGGCGTCGTGCTGCGGGCCGTGCGCCAACCCGTCGCCGTTGACGTTCAGGACGAGGTCGATCGCGCTCGTGCCGTCGCCCGAGCAGCCCGGGGCGAGTCGCACCCCGAACCCCTCGTAGTTCGACGTGTAGTCCATGACCACCCGGAGCGGCAAGCCGTAGGTCGCGAGCTCCGTCACGGGACGATCGCACGTCCACGTCGCGTCGGTGAACACCAGCTTCGTGCCTCCCGACGGCGAGCGCGAAGGCTGCGGGAGCGCTGACGGGGGAGGTGGCGTCGCGGGCGGAGACGAAGGCGATGGAGGAGGTGACGTCTGGGGAGACGTGGCCGGAGGCGGCGTCGCCGGCGGAGGCGCCGACGGCCCGGATCCCGCCGGTGTGAGGAGAAGTGCTCCCCCCAGGTTGCACGTCTGTGGGGCCCCGCGCGACGAGCGGTCGCCGGTCGGGGCGCGCGAGTCGAGCGCCTCGTCGAACACCGCGAGCGTCGCCGTTCGCGATCCAGTGGCCATCGCCTCGGCGCGCTCGATCGTGCCGCGCGGCGCCGGAATGGTGCGGGCGCCGGAGTGTGCGAACGAGACGACGAGACGCCTCCAGTCGCCGGTCGGGAGCAGCGACGGCGCATAGATCCCGCCTGTGTTCCGGCTGAACCGTCCGCCGCTTCCGTCGATCGGGCTCGAGGGGTCGACCCCCGTGTAGGCGAGTACCGCCCCGGCCGCGCCGGTCGCCTCGGAGAACGAGAACGTGTACGCGGAGGGCTCGGACGAGCCGGCGACCTTGGTGAAGAACGCCTGGGCCAGGTCGGTGCGCTGCGGGCCCGAGCACTCGTCACGTCGCACGAGGGTCCAGCCGGCCGGGGCCGTGACCGACGCCGCGGCGCCGAGGCGGGCGGCAACGGCGGCGACGAGCACGTCGCCGCTCCGCACGCCGGCCGGGCGCGGCACGGCGAGAGACGAGGGCGAGGCGCGGTTCTGACCAGTGCTGGCGGAGCGAAGCGACGGCGGTGCAATAGCCACGGACGGTGACTCTCCATCGAAGAGGCCGGTCGACCTAGCCGCCAGAGCAGCGAGAAGCAACGCGGCGGCCGCGAGGCCGGCGAGAACGACCGCTCGTCTCAACGAGCGCGCAGCCGGTCTACGGGGCGCGCTCCATTCGTATGCTCGTCGACAAGGGCATCTCGATCGACCTCGATGCGAGCCCCACCGCTCGTGAGCGACTCGTCGACCGCCTCGATCATCTTGACGACCTCGAGCCCGAGGATCTGGGACGACGTCGGGGTCTTCCCGTCCACGATCGCCGCCCGGAAGTCGTCGAGCTCCAGCAGCAGGGGCTCCGCGACGTCGACCCGCGGCGAGACGATGTCCCCCGTGCGGTAGGTGAGCTTGTACTGCCCGAACGTCTCCGGATCCGGAAGCTCGACCCCCGCGTCGAAGATGCGCACGGGCTCGTTGCTCGTGTCGTCGTAGACGACCATCTTGCGCGACCCGACGATCGTCGTCCTGCGCAGCTTGCTCGGGGACAGCCACGACAGCTCGGCGTGCGCGATCAGACCGGAGTCGAACTCCAGCGAGATGAACGCGACGTCCGGAATCGTCGGGATCACGCACCCGCGTCCGAGCGCCCGGACGTACTGCGGCGTCTCCTCGAACCAGTAGCGAAGAATCGAGAAGTCGTGAGGCGCGAGATCCCAGACCACGCTCACGTCGGGTTGGTGCAGCCCCAGGTTCACGCGGCTCGTCGAGACGAAGTAGATGTCGCCGAGCTCGCCCGCGGCGATCAGATCGTGGATGGAGACGACCGGCGGGCTGTACAGGAACGTGTGCCCGGGCATGAGCACGAGCCCGAGCTCTCGCGCGCGGGTGATGAGCGATCCTGCCTCGAGCGAGGAGGCCGCGAGAGGCTTCTCGACGAGGACGTGCTTGCCCGCCTCGAGCGCAGCGTGCGCCAGCTCGAAGTGCGTCGAGATCGGCGTGGCGATCACGACCGCGTCGACCCCGTCGTCCGCAAGCAGGTCTCGAGGTTCGTCGTACGATCGCACGGCCGGGAAGCGGCGGGAGGTGGTGTCCAGCCGATCGCGGCGTCGATCGCACACGGCCACGACGTCCGTGCCGTCCAACTCTGCGAGCACTCGGACGAGATTCGGTCCCCAGTACCCCAGACCGATGACGCCCACCCGGAGGAAATCCGTCATGCCGTCGATCGCCGCTGCCGGAGGAGTGCGAAGGGCGTTCGGAAGAGGATCCTCAGGTCGAGCCCCATCGACCACCCGTGCACGTAGGCGACGTCCATGTCGAGCGCCTCGCGGAACGTCGAGTTGCCGCGGGCCGCGACCTGCCAGAGACCGGTGATGCCCTGGGGGACAAGGAAGCGATCGTAGTGATGGAGCGCGAAGTTCTCGAGCTCGTACGGGATGCACGGGCGCGGGCCGACCAGGGACATCTCACCGCGCAGCACGTTGATGAGCTGTGGCAGCTCGTCGAGGCTCGTCTTGCGGAGCCAGCGGCCGAAGGGGGTCACGGCGTCCTCGCGCTCGAGCTTGTACACCTTGCCCTCGCCGAGCGTGGCCTCCGAGCTGGCGACGGATCGCACGTACGCGCGATGCGCCTCCGAGTCGGTGCCGGTCTTCATCGTGCGGAACTTGAGCACGGTGAACGGCTCCCCGTTCCTCCCGATCCGCTCCTGCCGGAAGAAGACCGGACCGGCCGAGTCGAGCTTGATCCGCAGGCTCGCGAACAGGAACAACGGCGACGAGAGCAGGAGCATCGCCCCGGCCCCGACGAGATCGAGCGCCCGCTTCAGGCCCAGCGCCACCCGGGAGAGCCGCGCGGGTGGCAGGCACACGAGCGGAAGGCCTTCGACGACGTGCACGCTCGAGCGCGGGCCCATGAGATCGAACAGGCGAGGAACGACGTCGACGATCACGTCCTCGTCGCGAAGCGCACGGACCACGTCGAGCGTGTTCGCGTCGGGCTCGTTCGAGAAGGAGACGATGACGCGGTCGGCTCCACGATCGCGAACGATCGACTCGAGCTCGCTGAGGTTGCCGAGCAGCTCGACCCCGACGATGTCGGCTCGCTGCTCCTTCGGATCGGCGTCGACGAACCCGAGCAGATCGAGGCCGTACTCGGGGTGCTGGCGGATCTTCCGGGCGAGAAGTTGCCCGACGCTGCCCCTCCCGACGAGCACGACGCGCTGAACGTAGTCCGGCTGCCGTCTGGACCACGCCCTCGCGATCGTCCGGCCGGCGACGATGAGCGCGACCGCCAGGACCCAGAAGACCATGAGGCGTTCGACGGCGGGCGAGAACAGGTTCGTGGCGACGGTCGCCATCAGGACGAACCACGTCGCCAGGGTGGTCGCCTGGACGACCCGGAAGAGCTCGTCCACCGTCGAATGGTCGGCCCGTTCCTCGTCGTTCTGGTAGAGCCCGTTCAGCTGGAAGAGGACGAGCCAGAGCGGAATCGACAGCACGAGGAACAGCCACTCGAGCGAGTTGCCGACGCGGTCGGAGGAGCCGTGGGGCACGAGGCTCGACGCGAGGGCGAAGGCGAGGAGGATTCCGGCGGTGTCGGCGGTCACGAGCGCTCGCCGAACGAGCTTCCCGCGCTTGCCCCGGACCGGAGGAGCGTCGACTCCGACCACGACAGGTCTGGGCTGTTCCAGAACCGACACGCTCTCCCCCGGCCGCATTCTCCCCCGCTCGTTCGGACGAACTCTCTCCCCAGAGCTCCTCTGACGCTACCTCAAACCGTCGGAAATATCTAGGCCTCGTTTGGACTCGTCCCTGAGCGGGACGAGCTCCGGGTCGGGCACGCAGCGGCCAGGTCGACGCGCGTCGACTACGATGGGTCGAGGCGGTCGCTCAGGTCAGCTCGGGACGTCACTGACCGACATTGCGCTGCTGAGCAACAGAGGTTCGGCGGGAGGGAGTCACGGTGTGTGGAATCTGCGGAGTCGTCCAGATCAGCGGCCCGCCGCGGTCGGTGATCGAGACGCAGGTCTTGGAGCGCATGACGCACCGCCTGAGGCATCGCGGGCCGGACGACTGGGGCACGTTCGAAGCCCCGGGAGTCGCGCTCGGCGTTCGACGTCTCAGCATCGTCGACGTCGCGGGAGGACACCAGCCGGTCTCTGACGAGAGCCGGCGGATCTGGGCCGTCCAGAACGGCGAGCTGTACAACCACGAGCGCATCCGGGAGTCGCTGCGCGAGCGCGGCCACGAGCTCCGAAGCCGATGCGACACGGAGATCCTGCCCCACCTGTACGAGGACGTCGGCGATCGGCTGCCCCAGGAGCTCCACGGGAAGTTCGCGCTGGCAGCCTGGGACACCGGTCGCCACCGGGGGGTCCTCGCGCGCGACCGTCTTGGCGTCAAGCCGCTCTACTTCTCCGTCGTCGACGAGCTCCTCGTGTTCGCGTCGGAGCTCAAGAGCCTCCTTGCCTCGGGGCTCGTCGAGACGACGCTCGATGTCGAGGCCATCGACGTCTACCTGACGCTTGGCTACTTTCCGGGCCCCAGGACGCCGCTCGCGAACGTTCGAAAGCTCCTCCCGGGTCACCGGCTCGTCGTGGACGGAGGCGTTCGAGAGGAGCCGTACTGGACGTATCCTCGACCTGCGCCGGAGCCGAGGCTGGAGGCTCGAGAGGCCGCCGACCGGCTCCTCTTCGAGCTCGAGCGGGCCGTGCGCGACCGGCTCATGAGCGACGTGCCGCTCGGGGCCATGCTCAGCGGCGGGCTGGACTCGAGCCTCGTCGTGGCGTTGATGGCGAGGAACATGACGGCGCCGGTGAAGACCTACTCAGTGGGGTTCGCGGAGGCGGCGGAGACGAACGAGCTCCCACACGCCCGGCGAGTCGCGAGCGCTCTGGGCGCCGAGCACCACGAGGTCGAGCTGTCGGTACACGACGAGCTGACCTCTCTCGAGGAGCTCGTCTGGGCGCTGGACGAGCCCGTCGCCGACCTCTCGGCTCTCGGGTTCGGCGCGATCAGCGCCCTCGCCGCCACGGAGGTCACGGTCGCGCTCTCCGGCCAGGGCGCGGACGAGCTGTTCGCCGGCTATCCGCGGTACAGGCGCGCGGCCGTCGTGGAGAGAAGCCGCTGGGTGCCGAGGCCGCTGGTGCGCGCCGGCGCCGGCGCGCTGGCTCAGCTCGACGGCCGGTGGGGCCGCTTTGCGAACGCGCTGCGCGCGGACGATCCGGCATCGCGATACCTGGCCTTGCGTGCCCCGTTCGTGAGCGAGGAGCTTCGCCGGTCGCTGGTTCGGGCGCCCATCGGCACGACGCATCGGAGAGCGTGGGAAGCAGTCGCCGCCCACACCGACGGGCTCGTCGACGATCCGCTCCCCGCAACCCAGTACCTCGACGCGCAGCTTGGCCTCGTCGACGACATGCTCCACTACTTCGACCGGATGTCGATGGCGCACTCGCTGGAGGTCCGCGTCCCGTTCCTCGACCACAGGCTCGTCGAGTTCGCGGCTCTCCTGCCCGGCCATCTGCAGATCGGGTCGAGGCTGGACACGAAGGTGGTTCTCCGCCGGGCGGCGGACGGGCTCGTCCCCGACTTCGTGCTCGAGCGCCCGAAGATCGGGTTCTTCAGCGCCATGGTGAGCCGCTGGCTCACGTCACAGCTCGACCGGCACGCCCCCCGCTACCTCCTCGGGGCCGACGCGCGGATCGCCGAGCTGGTCGACCCCGTGGTCGTCCGGGAGCTGGTCGCGAGCCCCTCGGCGCACGGCGAGGCCCTCTACTCCCTCCTCGTGCTCGAGGTGTGGCTGTCGAGCTTCCTGCCGCGGGCCTTGCGAGCCGACGCTTCTCCCGCGAGTTGAATCCCGCGACCCAGGGCTATCCTGAGACGATGGAGCGCCTGCCCGAGGCTGACCCCCTTCGCTACGCCGTGATCACGGCCGCCAAGAACGAGGCGCGGAACCTCCCGCGGTTGGCCCGCTCCCTCGTGGCGCAGACCGTCACCCCGTCAACCTGGGTCATCGTCGACGACGGCTCCTCCGACGGCACCTACGAGACCGCAGTCGATCTCGCCGAGGAGCACTCGTGGATCCACCCGCTTCGGCTTGGGACGGAGGGAGCCCCGGCGCGTGGCGGGCCCGTCGTCCGGGCGTTCCACGAGGGGCTCGAGGCCCTCGACGCCGAGTGCGACGTCATCGTCAAGCTCGACGCCGACGTGTCGATGGACGAGCGGTACTTCGAGCATCTGCTCGACGTCTTCGGGAGCGATCCGTCACTCGGCATGGCGAGCGGCATCTGCTACGAGCTCGAGGGGGGCGAGTGGACGCCGCGGCACGTGACCGCGTCACACGTCGTCGGTCCGGCACGGGCGTACCGCCGCGAGTGCCTGGACGAGATCCTGCCGCTCGAGGAGCGGATGGGCTGGGACGGCCTGGACGAGGTGAAGGCGAACGTGCTCGGCTGGAGGACGCGAAACGTTCCCGAGCTCGCCTTCCACCATCACCGAATCCAGGGCCGGCGGGACGGGTCGCGGCGCCGGCACTGGAAGAACCTCGGCGCGTCCGCCCACTACATGGGGTACCGGCCGTCCTACCTTCTGGTTCGCGCCGCCTTTCGAGGGCTGAAGGAGCCCAGCGCGTTCGCGATGGTCTGGGGCTGGGCGTCGGCCGCGCTGCGACGGGAGCCCCAGTACGCCGACCCCCGCGTCAGGGAGCACATCAGGGCCCGGCAGACGCTCCGGCACCTTCCGGAGCGCGCACGCGAGGCACTGGGTCGGCGCCGGGCGGCGTAGCGTCCTCCAAGCTCCGAGGAAGCGTGCCCACGCCAGCGACGATCGGAGTCGTGCCGCCCGCGGCCCTGCGGCAGAGGCCGCGTCTCTTCTCGGCGCTGGAGGCGCTGTTCGAGGCCCGCTTCGAGGAGCGAGAGGCGGGACAGGAAGCCGGGCTGGACGCGGCTCTCGTATTCGGCGGCCCTCCTGCCGCAGAGGAGGCGCGGGTACCCGTCCTGCGCTACGCGCTCTCCGACGAGCGACCTCCCGCCGCTCCGGAGTCGGTCGTGACGTTCGGCCGCGCCGACTCCGTCGACGTGCGGCTGCGAGGGCGGGAGCTGTCCGAGGGCGGCCTCGGGACGATCCGGGCGCGGCTCGACGGCGGCGAGCCGCTCGCGTGGGACCGGGCCGGCCCCGTGTGGGCTTCCGATCGCCCGGACGCCGAGACCGCCCTCGTCGCGCCGCGAGAGCTCGGGCACGACGAGCCGCTCCGCGACCGCCTGTCCGCAGGGCGGTTCCTCGAGCTCGCGCCGCTCGTCCACCTTCTCCGCCGGGCGACCGGCTACGACGGCTGGAGACGCCCTCCTTCACGAGCCGCCTTCGTCTTCGACGATCCGAACCTCCACTGGCGGTCGTACGGGTACATCCGGTTCGCCGAGCTCGCCCGCAATGCGCGTGAGCACGGGTATCACGCGGCGATGGCGATCATCCCTCTCGACTGCTGGTACGCGCATCCGTCCGCCGCGAGGCACTTCCGGCCGGGCGAGCCCCTGTCGCTGACGATGCACGGCAACGATCACGTGTTTCACGAGCTCGGTCTCCGGGTGGACGTCCCGGACGCCGTGCCGCTCTTCGAGCAAGCCGTCCGGCGAGTGTCCGGGCTCGAGCGGCGGGCTCCGCTCCACGTCGACCGGGTCATGGTCCCTCCCCACGAGGTCTGTTCCGACGAGATGATGGAGTCGATGTTGCAGCCGGGCATCGAGGCGGTGTGCCGGGCGCCGGTCTGGTGGCGGGAGTGGTCGCCGGAGCGCATCCGGACGGCCAGGTGGACCATGAGCGAGATGTCGCCCTCGGGAGCGCCGGTGCTCGGACGTCACAAGGTCGCGGACCCCAGGTCCCGCGACGAGGTTCTCCTCAACGTGTTTCTCGATCAGCCCGCGATCCTCTACGGCCACCACGTCGACGTCGCGGACGGGTACGGCCTCCTCGAGGAAGCTGCGGCGCGGCTGAACGCCGTCGAGGGGCTCACGTGGGCCTCGCTCGGGTCCATCGCGCGCTCGAACTCGAGCACACGCACGGACGGAGACGTCCTCCGCGTCCGCCTGTTCTCCCGCGCGGGGGCCGTCGACGTCGAGCCGGGCACCCGCGCGATCCGGGTGGAGCTGCCGTTCTACGAGCGCTACGAGTCGGATCTGCTCGTCTCCGGCGGGCGCGCGTTCGAGATCGCGTCGGAAGACGGCGCTGTCTGCGCGACGATCCCCGTCGACGACGGTGTGACGTGCGTCGAGATGCGGCTCGTGCGCCGGGAGGAGGGACCCGCGTCGGAGGAGAGACGCCGTCTCGCTCCCCGAGCGGTGGCGCGTCGAGCGAGTCGAGAGCTTCGTGACCGCGCGCACCCGCTGCTCCGCCGGCTCGGCCTCGAGAGCTCGCTCCGGCGGCTCGAGGCCGCGTACGTGGGGCGGATGACCGCGCGGGAGCGTGCGGGCAAGCCGCGCGGCGGGGACGGACGCTGATGTGGAGCCCTGATCCACGAGACCCGCTTCTGCGCGGCGCCAGGAACCGGCTGTTCCAGGTGGTCGCCCTCTACGCGCCGGGCGCCCGCACGTTCCGGGTAAGACTGCACCGCGCGCGCGGCGTTCGCATCGGCGAGGGGACCGTCATCAGCACGGGAGCCCTCATCGAGACCGCGTTCCCGGAGCTCGTCTGGATCGGCTCGAACGTGCTGATCGGCATCCGGGCCGTCATCATCGCGCACTTCCGGGACGGGCTGCCGCTCGACGAGATCCCGCCCGTGAGGATCGAGGACGACGCGTTCATCGGCCCGGGAGCGATCGTGCTTCCCAGGGTGACCGTCGGACAGGGCGCGGTCGTCGCGGCGGGAAGCGTCGTGACGCAGTCGGTCGCGCCGCTGACGCTCGTGCAGGGCAATCCCGCGGTGCCGGTCGCCCGCTGCGGAGTGCCGCTCGGCGCGAAGACTCCCTACTGGGAGTTCCAGCGGCACCTCCGGCCGCTGTAGCAGGTCGAGCGCAACCGACCTCTGGAGTCGACGCGCGCCGTCAGGCGCGCTTGGACTCGACGAGGCGGGCGATGTCCCCGATCGTCCTGAAGTTGCTCGGGACGACCTCTCCGTCGTCGATGTCGATGGAGAACTCGTTCTCGAGCAGCGTGATGAGCGTGATCATCCCGAGCGAGTCGATGACCCGCCGCTCGAGAAGGGGGTAGTCGTCGTCGACGTCCGCCCACGAGCCGCTCCACTGGAGGTTGCTCGCCATCAGCTCCCTGATCCGATCTTCAGTCGACACGTGTCACCTCTCGCTCGTCGGGTCTCTGTGGCTGGGCCGTGCCGATCGCGCGGAGCGCCTCCTCCGCCAGCGTTCGCCGGTCGATCTTGCCAGTCGAGGACCGCGGCAGGTCGTCGCGGAACTCGTACAGCTCCGGCGCCATGTACCGCGGGAGCCGGTCGCCCAGGAAGCGGTTGAGCTCGTCGCCCTCCACCTCGCTCCGGCGCACGACGTAGGCCTTGATCCTGTTCGTCACGACCTCGTCCGGGACGGCCACGACGGCGCACTCGACCACGGCCGGGTGCTGGTTCAGCGCCGCCTCGATGTCACCCAGCTCGATCCGGTAGCCCCGGCTCTTGATCTGCGAGTCGCGGCGGCCGAGGAAGATCCAGTCTCCGTTCTCGTCGAGGTGGGCGAGGTCGCCGGTTCGGTAGACGGGGAACCCGCCGGTCTCGCCCTCCCACTCGTGGAGCAGCGTGCCGCCGGTCCTCTCCGGATCGCCCCAGTAGCCCTGCATGACGGTCGGCCCGCGGACGTGCAGCTCTCCGACGTCACCGGGGGGCGCGACCGTCCCGTCCTCCCGGACGGCGAACACCTCGACGTCGGTGATCGCCTTGCCGATCGGGATCGACGCCGGTGGGTCGCCCGTCCAGCGCGGCACCTCGTACCACGTGCAGACGTTCGTCTCCGTCGGCCCGAAGAGGTTCGCGAAGCGGACGTGCGGCAGCAGCTCCATGAGCCGGTGCAGGTGCTTCGTGGGGAAGACCTCTCCTGCGAACAGGATCGTCCGCAGCTCGGGGAACTGGACCTCCGCGAGCTTCCCCCGCAGCACGAGGAGCGTGAGGATCGACGGCACTGAGTACCACACGGTGATCCCGGCCTCCCTGATCCACCTCCCGAGCTCGACCGGGAACAGCGCGAGCTGGGCTGGGACGACCACGACCGCCGCGCCGGCGCGTGCCGCGGCGTACAGGTCGAAGACCGAGAGGTCGAAGTGGAGCGGCGCGTGGCTCGAGAGCCGATCGGTCTCGGTCACCCCGAACTCGTCGACGCCCCAGTCGACGAACGCCAGCGCGTTCAGGTGGGAGAGCATGACTCCCTTCGGCACGCCGGTCGAGCCTGAGGTGTAGAGGATGTACGCGAGGTCGGAGGGGGACGCGGGGACGTCGGGTGGGGCATCGGCGGGGCGCGCGGCGAGGGCGGCCGGCGTGAGGACCCGGACCCCCGCCGGGCCCGTGGCCTCCCCGTCCGACCCGTTCAGGACGACGAGTGTCTCGACCGGGGCTCCTGCCGTGATGAGCGCGTGCCACTCCCCTGCCTTCTCGGCGCCCGTGACGAGGCACCGGAGCCCCGCGTCGCGGGCGATCGTGCCGAGGCGTGCCGGCGGCGCGTCCGGGTCGAGCGGGACGTACGTCGCGCCCGCCTTCAGGACTCCGTAGATGCCGACGACGGCCTCGAGGGACTTGTCGAGGTACAGGCCGACGCGGTCGCCGTGCCGGACGCCGCACTCGGCGAGGAGGTGCGCCAGCCGGTTCGCCGTCGCGTCGAGCTCCGCGTAGGTCACGCTGCGGTCGCCGTCCACGACCGCGACGCGGTCCGGAACGCGCGCAGCCGACTCCGCGACGAGGTCGTGAACGAGCGCGGAGCTCATGCCTTCTCCGCAGATCCCGAATCTGCGGGCGCAGATTCGGGATCGCGACAACCCCTAAAGCGGCCGCTGGCGCGGCCGTCGCCGGCCGCGGACGTGCAGCGCGAGGGTGCCACGCGGCGTCTCGTGGTCACAGACCCATGCTCCGGGCCGCGAGGTTGTACTGGATCTCGGACGTGCCCGAGTAGATCTTGCTCGCGAGCGCGTCGCGTACCTCGCGCTCGAGCTCGTACTCCGTCATGTACCCGTAGCCGCCGTGGATCTGAAGGGCGTCCAGGCTCGACTGGACGTAGCAGTCGCTCAGGTACAGCTTCACGAGGGCCGAGTCGAGCGCGGCCGGCCTGCCGGTCGAGAGGAGCCAGCCGAGGCGGTGGAGGAGGAGCCGCGCCGTCTCGAGCCGGATCTTCATGTCGACGAGCGTCCGCGCGACCGCCTGGAAGCTCCCGATCGGCTGTCCGAACTGCTTCCGCTCCTGCGCGTACGCGAGCGAGCGCTCGAGCTGCCGCTCCATCGAGCCGACCGTGCTGGCGAGGATGCAACCACGCTCCCAGGTCATCGACGTGTTGAAGACCGCCATCCCGCCCCCCGGCTCCCCGAGGAGGGCCTCCTCCGGCACTTCGCATTCCTCGAGGAAGACCTCGCTCATCGGCGACGTGCGGAGTCCCATCTTCGAGAGCGGCTTGCCCACCGAGAGCCCGGGAGCTCCCGTCTCGACGAGGAACGCCGTGATTCCGGCGAAGCCGAGCGAGCGGTCGACGGTGGCGAACACGAGGTGGAGATCGGCCTCGGGCGCGTTCGTCACGAACGTCTTCGAGCCGTTCAAGACGTACCCGCCGTCCGTCTTCGTCGCGGTCGTCGCGAGCGCGAAGGCGTCGGAGCCCGAGCCCGGCTCGCTCATCCCGTGCGCCGCGAGGACGGATCCGTCGCAGAGACCGGGGAGGTAGCGGCGCTTCTGCTCGTCGGTCCCGAAGTGGACGATCGGCGTCTCGCAGGCCCAGAGCTGCGCGTTCAGCGAGAACACGAGGCCGTTGTCCGTGCATGCGTAGCCGAGCGCCTCGAGCGCCACGAGGATGGTCAGCGCGTCCGCGCCGGCGCCGCCGTACTCCTCGGGTACGGGCAGCGCGAGCAGCCCGAGCTCCGCGCACTTGGTCCACGCCTCGCGGGAGAACGCCCCGTCCTTGTCGCGCTCGACGACATCGGCGTTCAGCTCCCGCTCCGCGAAGTCGACGATCGACTGCCGCAGCGCGCGTTGCTCGTCGGTGAGTTCGAAGTCCATCGCGAGGGATCTGCAGCCTACCGTTGCCCAGAGACGCGGCACGGGCGGCGCGCGGTGCCTCGAGGGCGGGCGAATCTACCCAGCGGCACTAAGGTTTCGAGCGGAGCTCGACCCATGACGACGACTGCAGAAGAGACCATCACCGCTCACCTTACGCGCGGCTTCGTCGATGTCGCGGGCCTTCGTGACGAGTGGGAATCGCTGCCGAGCGAGGCCTTGACGGCGGACTTCGACTACTTCCACACGGTGCTCGCCTCCGAACCTTCGATGCTCGAGCCGGCCGTTCTCACGGTCGCGCGCGACGGCAGGACGGAGGCCATGGTGATCGCGCGCTTCGAGCGCGTCCCGCTCTCGTTCAAGCTCGGCTACAAGCGGATCTACGAGCCGGTCGTGCGGGCGCTGACCGTGATCTACCGCGGTTTCCGCGGCGAGCTCGACGCCGTGACGAGCTCCCTCGTCGTTCGCGAGCTCACGAACGTGCTCGGCGAGGGCGAGGTCGAGGTCGTCGTCTTCCGGCGTCTGGACACGCAGCATCCTCTCTACCCTGCGGCGACCACCGAGCCTCGGTTGCTCGTCCGCCAGCTCTACACGCGAGTCGGCGTCTGCCGGGAGCGCTCCCTGCCGGACTCGTTCGCGGCCTTCATGGAGTCGCTCTCGAAGTCGACGCGGACGGGCGTCACGCGGTATGCGAAGAAGCTCGAGCGTGAGTTCGGCGACCGGCTCGAGCTGCGCCGGTTCGTGGATCCCGGCGAGCTGGACACGTATCTCGCGCACGCGGACGCGGTGGCCGCGAGGTCGTACCAGCGTGGCCTCGGCGTCGGCGTGCGCGACGAGCCCGCGCAGCGGCTGCGGGCCCAGCTGTCGATGGAGCGCGGCTGGTTCCGGGCCTACGTGCTCTACGTCGACGGATCACCGGTCGCCTTCTGCGGAGGCGACGCGTACGCCGGCCGGCTCTACTACGGGATCCCCGGCTACGACCCGGCGTACGGCGAGTACCGCGTCGGGACGTACGTTCTCATGAAGATGATCGAGGACCTCTGCGAGGACGACCGCGTCCACGTGCTCGACTTCGGTCCGGGCGAGGCCGAGTACAAGCGCCGCTTCGGCGACCGGTCGTGGCACGAGGCCGACGTGTACCTCTTCGCGGCGAGGCCTCGACCCCTCTTCGTCAACGTCGCACGCGCGGCGATCCTCGGGACGAGCGACGGGCTCGCGTCTGCCGCACGGACGGCCGGCGTCGTCGGTCGGGTGAAGCGGCGCTGGCGCGACCGGGCGACGACGCGCCAGATCCGGGTTAGGTCCTCGTGACCGACGGACGCCGGGCCGCGAGCAGCCGCTGAGCGAGCTTTCGCGCTTCCGGGTCGAGGGCGAACATCGTCGTGCCCGCCACCGCGACCGCCAGCCCTCCGGCTGCGACGAGCGCGACCAGCGGCGGCGCCGCCTCGAGCGCTCCGATCTGAGTGAGCGCACCGACGACCACGATGGCCGAGATCCCGGCCGCGAGGGGGGCAGGGAGCCAGCGGGCGAGCGTGCGAGGGCGCAGGCCGACGAACCTCGAGATGATGAGGACGTTCAACGGAACGACGATCGCGAGCGCGACGAGCGCACGCGCACCGGCCATGCCGGTGAGCTGGCGCTGCGGCGCGCCGTCCTCGAGCGCGTAGCCGACGGCGACGACCGTGACCACGCTCACCGCGGCGAGGAACCACAGCATCGTCGCCCGGAAGAACGGCTTGGCGACCGCGAAGAGCAGCGGGCCGGTGAAGTGGACGAGGCCCTTGACGATGCCGACGATGCACAGGAGCTTGAGGGCGTCGGACCCGATCTCCCACTCGGGCCCGATGACCGCGAGGACGTAGCCCGAGCAGGCCGCGAGCACGAGGAGCGCCGGCAGGGTCGTGCGCATCGCGATGCGGGTGAACGTGGCGACGGTCTCGCGAAGCGCGGCGGGGTCACGCTGCAGGAGCGACATGTGCGGAAGCGAGACGAGCCCGACGGGTCGCATGGTCAGCTCCAGGATGGTGTCCACGAACCGATCCGCGAGCCGGTAGATCCCGACCACCGAGGGGGTGAAGAAGAGCCCCATCAGGAGGGTGTCGCACCGGCGGTTGACGAAGCCTCCGACGTTCGCGAGGAACACGCCGCTCGTGAAGCCGAAGAGATCCCGGGCATGAGCCCGTGAGAAGCGTAGGCCCGGGCGCCAGTCGCTCACCGCCCAAAGGAGGACGAGCGCCGTGAGATCGATGGCGATCTGCTGCGCGACCAGCGACCAGACACCGGCTCCCCAGAGGGCGAGCGTCAGGCCGACGACCCCGCCCACGAGCGCCGCGACGTTCGCGCGCACGGCCAGCTTCCGGAACGCGAGCGTCCGCTGCAGGTACGCCTGCTGCGTGATCGTGAGCCCTCCCATGACGAGTAGGACCGACAGAGCGCGGATCACGTCCGCAAGCTCCGGCGCGTTGTTCACGTCGGCCCACCAGCCGGCGAGCGCGAAGCTCACGCAGGCGAGAACGACCGACCAGACGAGATTCACCCAGAACGCGGAGTCGAGGTGCTCCCGGTCGAGCTTCTCCCGCTGGACGATCGTCGTCAGGAAGCCCGCCTCGAGGAAGAGCTCGATCACGGCGAGGTACACGAGCGCCATCGCCACGATCCCGAACGCCTCCGGCCCCAGCAGCGCCGCGAGGACGATCACGAAGACCATCGAGATCGCGCGCTGACCCCAGCTCAGGACCACCGCCCAGCCCAGGGAGCGGCGAATCGTCGGCTGCTCGGACATGTGCCGCTAGGCGCGGGGGCCGACGTGGGCGTCGTCGGCACGCACGTCCGGTGCGCCGTCCGACTCGTCGGCGTCCGCCTC
>Ga0233417_10000221_pt1 | contig 16643 bp, 16 predicted proteins | sample Sed_MG_FD_189023 | JGI IMG/M metagenome (GOLD analysis project Ga0233417, IMG submission 189023) | Sediment microbial communities from Lake Towuti, South Sulawesi, Indonesia - Sediment_Towuti_2014_0.5_MG | ecosystem: Environmental > Aquatic > Freshwater > Lake > Sediment | place: Indonesia... | reverse complement strand
CGCCTGGCGATTGCCGGTGCAGTTGCAGTAGGCGCTCGACGTCGCCGGCTGAGCCGGCCTGCCGAGCGTGAGAGCCGGAAATGGAGCCTGCCGCGAGGAGCAGACAGGCGATCCGAATGAGCGGGCACATCCCAAGATCATTATCTCTGGGGCGCCGCGCGCCCGCGCGAGAGGAGCGCTGGACGGCCGAGCCTTACTGCTTCACTCTTGTGGAAGCGTCAGCCGAGACCGATTCTCTGGAGCAGCGCCTGAAAGCGCGGGTCGCCGCGGAGGCCGTCGTAGATGGGCATGAAAGGCATGTGAGTGACGGCGGGATCGCGGTCGTCGATGGCCTTCTCCAGCCACTCGTAGACACGGTCATCCCGCAGTCCGAGGTAAGCCCAGACAAAGGCGAGCGGTGGGACCCAGGCGGTGCGGGCGATCTGCTCCAGTTCAGCGAACATCCGCCGAGCCTCGTCCATGCAGCCGACCCATCCGAAAACCAAGCACATGCCGCCCGTACACAGGGGTTCGCGCGGGTAGTGGTCGTAAGGGTAGCGGCAGTGGAGGGCTCCCTCCTCGGTCTTACCCTGGAAGATCAGCGCCCAGCCCAGGAACCAGTGTGGCATCCACAGCCCCGGCGCCAGTTCCACGGCGATCTGGCATTCTTCTGCGGCAGGCCCGTAGTCGCGCGCGGCCGTCAGCACCAGGCCGAAGTACGAATGCACCACGGGCGAGAGCGGGTCCCGGACAGCCGCCTCGCGCATCTCTTCAAGGGCCTCGGCGATCCGCAGTTTCGGCACGAGGAAATTCCAGGCGTGTCTCACGAGGACGGTGGCGGCGCCCGCGCTCAGCTCGAGCGCCCGCTCAAAAGCGCGGCCGGCGCCCGCCCAGTCGTATTCCAGGACGCCCCGTAACACACCCAGGAGCGCATGCGCCTCGCCGAGCCTGTCGTCCAGCGCGAGGGCCTTCAACACGGCCTCCTTGACCTGCCGCGCGGCCTCCGCGGGTCGTATGAACCCGAAGGTTGCTGCCTGGAAAAGCAGATCGGCGAGCGACACATAGGGCAGCGGGAACCGCGGATCGCGCGCCAGCGCGGCGGTGAAGCATTCACGCGCTCTGGCGACGCCTTCCGGCGTGTACTGAAGGCCCGCGCAGCGCCCCTTGAGCCACAGGTGATAGGCTTCCAGGTCTTCTGTTGGACGCTCGACCAGGGGCCCCGGCGCCAGCCTGACCTTCAGCGCCAGCGCGATAGCGCGCGCAATCTCGTCCTGAATCGCGAAGATTCCCGCGAGTTCGCGATCGTAGCATTCGCTCCAGAGGTGGTGGCCATCTTCGGCGCTGACAAGCTGGGCCGAAACGCGCACGCGGTTGGCCTCTCTCCGGACGCTCCCTTCGACCAAGGCCGCCGCACCGAGCCGGGCACCGATCTCGCGCACGTCCTGCTCTTTGCCGCGGAAGGCGAACGCGGAGGTGCGGGCGGTCACGCGGAGGCCGGGCACGCGGATGAGCGCGTTGATGATCTCATCGGCCAGGCCGTCGCTGAAGTACTCATTCTCTTTGTCGCCGGTGAGATTCGCGAAGGGCAGCACGGCCACGGACGGTGGCTCGGCCGGCTCCACCGGGCTGGTCCGAAGCCACGCCTCCAGCTCGGGCTTCAGCGCGAAAACGCGCGGCTTCTCACCCCCGGGCACCCGGTGGACGGGCAGGCCGCGCTCGGCGGCCCAGCGCTGCACGGTCCGGACGTCGCGGCGGAGATAGCCCGCGATCTCCTTCCAGGAGTCGAGTCGCTCGCTCACATCGCCAGCAGCCTACCAAATGCGGCTGAACGCGGCAATACGCGGCAGCCGCCCGCGCCGCATCGCACCGTCTTGTCCACACGCGGGCCTGCACGTATTCTCTTCTCGGAGGTCGCTATGAAGCGAATCATCTTGCTCACTTTGGCGCTGTCCGCCGTGGCGGCGGCGCAACCGAGCTGCGGCCCGTATTCGGTCCGCGGCACTTATCTGGTCACCAGTTCGGGCTGGATCGCGTCGGGGCCAGCAGAGGGGCAGGCGGCGGCCCCGATCCCGGCCATGCTCATGGGCGTGGCTTCGGTCACATTCAACGGCGAGGTCACCATGTCCGGCACGGTGAACTTCGCCGGGCAGCAGGCGGAGTTCGAGGCGGAGGGCAGCTTCGATGTGAAGCCCGACTGCACAGGGAGCGCGCGTGCCCGTGTCAGGCTGGCGGGAAGCACGGAGTGGGGCTCGCCAATGACCTACCGCATCGTTCTCCTGCCTGAGGAGAAGGAGATCCACTGGTTCCACACAACGCCGGGCGATCTGGGCCTGGGGATCTGGAAGCGGATGTCGCCGGTAGTGAATGCAGCCAAGTGGTAAGTAAGCCCCGGCCTCAGGACAGGCAGAACTCGCTCCGCAAGGGCGCTCGCCCTCGCCTGCTGAGCCCGATTGGGCGGGCGCATCCCAAGGCCATTATCTCTGGGACACCGTGCGCCCGCCCGAGAGGACCGCTGGACGGCCGGGCCCTACTTCTTCACGTCCCCGGAATTCATGTCGATGGTGATCATGAAGCCGTTGGTGCCTTTGAACTCGAACGCCTTGTCGCCGGCGCGATAGGCCTCCACCTCGTTCGGCATCATGACGAAACCGTCGTTGCGCGGGACGCCCCAGTATTTCAGGTTCCTGATCACCACCGGCTCGGAGGTCATGCCCTGAAATCGGCGGAGAACCACCTCTGCGAGCTTGCCTCCGCCGAGGCGGGCCTCGGCGAGATCCTTGTTATATCGCCATTCCATCGGGGCGTCCTCGGCCACGGCAAAGGACTTCCACTTCACCGGATAGACATGGCCCAGGATTGAGGCGACGGCATCGCGCTGCTCCTTGGACGCCGAAGGCTCGAAGGTCAGCACGGCCCAGTCCATTTCGCCGTCTGAGAACTCGTCACCGAGATCACCTGCCACCCAGAACTTCAGCCCGGCGAGATTCACCGTTCCGTGCTTGCCCTTGTTGACCTTGAACACGTTGTTGAAGCGGCAGAAATGGCCCCCGCTGCCGTGGCCGCCGTGAGAGGCAGGTTTCGTGTTGAAGTAACACTGGCAGAACATCGGGCAACTGCACGCCTCGATGATCGTTGCATTGATCGACCACGCCTGCTGCTGCGTGTCGGCGGCTATCGCGCCCAGGCAGGCAAACAGCAAGGCGAAAACCAACCGCTTGGCGGTTCTGACGTTCATGTTCATCACCTCCCAGACTGTGATGCTTCCAGGGCAGGAAGCCGTCTGTTTGCATCCCTTGCCTCCTCTGTCGGGCTTCCCAGTGCCCGTGAATACAGGATGAGCATACCTCGGGGACGCACTGATGGACAAGTCCATTCCCTCGGGAGGAAAGCTTAGGACGCCCAGCCGGGGAGGAAGTACGCGTAAAGAACCGTTATCAGACCGATGGCGGAGGCGAGGATGATGCTGTGGCGAAGGGTGAAGCGGAAAAGGCCCGCTTCATCGGAGGCTTTCATGCCGGTGGCGGCGGCGGCGACGGCGATGCTCTGGAGGCTGATCATTTTGCCCATCACCCCGCCGCTCGAGTTCGAGGCGGCCATCAACACGGGGCTCAGCCCGAGGTGATTGGCGGTGACCACCTGGAGGTTGCCGAAGAGGGCGTTGGCCGAGGTGTCCGAGCCGGTGAGAAAGACGCCCAGCCAGCCGAGCAGCGCGCTGAAGAAGGGAAAGAGGACGCCGGTGGCGGCGAACGCCAGCCCGAGGGTCGCCGTGGCGCCGGAGAGGTTCATCAGGAACGCCAGGGCCAGCACAGAGACGATCGTCAGCATGGACAACGCGAGTTGCCTGCATGTGGTGCGGAATACGGAGGCGAACCGCGCGGGCGACATCCGCAGAAGCAACGCGGAGAGGAGGCTGGCGAACAGGCAGGCAGTGCCGGGGGCAGCAAGCCAGGCGAATTCGTACACCGCCCGGTACGGCTTCAGGGAGGCGACCACGGGCGGCGCCTGGAGGATCTGCTCGTGGAGTCCGGGCCATGGGATCGGGAGAGTAGTCTTGTTCAAAGCGGGCTTCAGCAGACCCCAGGCGAGAACGAACACCACCAGGAGCGCGTACGGGCCCCAGGCCGTCACAAGTTCGGCGGCGGAGTGCCGTTTGGCGGTCACTGCCACGGAATGGTTGCCCGGCAGGTTGAAGCTATCCCGCGGCTTCCAGAAGAGCGCCAGCGCAACCAGCGAGCCGATGGCGGCAAGGGAGCTCAGGATGTCCGTAAGTTCGGGACCTACGTAGTTCGAGACGAGAAACTGCGTCGCCGCGAAGGAGACGCCGCAGACGGCGGTGCCCGGTAGAACCCCACGAAGGCCTCTCCGCCCGCCCATGACCAGGATCAGGTACGCCGGCACGGTCAGTGAGATGGGCGCGCAGATCCTGCCGACGGAAGCCGACAGCTCTCCCAAGGGAAGCAACGTGACCTTGCTTAGGGTCCAGATCGGGGTACCGATGGAACCGAAGGCCACCGGGGCGGTGTTCGCGAGAAGGCAGATCCCGGCAGCGTAGAAAGGCGAGAAGCCGAGACCGGAGAGCATGGCCGCGGCCACGGCCACCGGCGCGCCGAATCCGGCGGCGCCCTCGATGAAAGCTCCGAAAGCGAAGGCAATCAGCAGCGCCTGCATTCGCCGGTCATCAGAAAGATGGCCGACGGAATCCTTGATGATCTCGAACTTGCCGGTTTCCACCGTGATCCGGTAGAGGAGGATGCCGGTGAACACCACCCATCCGATCGGCAGAAGCCCGTGGGCCGCGCCGAAGGCGGCGGCCGAAGCCACCTTGCCGGGCGGCATGCGATAGACCAGCAGCGCCACGGCGGCCGCCGTTCCAAGGCCCGCCAGCGCAGCCTGCCACGCCGGCCTGCGGCGGACGCCGAGCAGGAACAGCAACGTGAAGATCGGAATGGCCGCCACAAGCGCCGACAGGGCCAAGCTGCCGCCGACCGGGGTGTAGTCCTGTGTCCACATGACGAGTGACCATGATAGTGCATGCGCCGAAAGGGGTCAGCCTGATCCGGTACATTTTCGAGGGAAGATGGCTCGCTGGCGAAAAATGTACCAGATCAGGCTGACCCCTTTTTGGTAGACTGACCGCGAGGTGGCGTTTGACACTGACAATTGCTGACTACGTCATCATTGCCCTTTATTTTGCGTTCGTCATCGGGATCGGCTGGCTGCTGCGCAAGCGGGTGACGACGAGCGCGGACTTCCTCACCTCCGCTCAATCGGTCCCGTTGTGGATCACCAGTCTTGCGTTCGTGTCGACGAACCTCGGCGCGCAGGAACTGATCGGCATGTGCGCCTCCGGGGCCAAGTACGGCATCATGACCTCCCACTTTTACTGGGTCGGGGCGATTCCGGCGATGATTTTCGTCGGCGTGTTCATGATGCCGTTCTATTACGGAAGCCGCGCCCGCTCGGTGCCCGAATACCTGAAGCTGCGGTTTGACGAGAAGACGCGCGGCTTCAACGCCATCACGTTCGCGTTGATGACCCTGTTCTCCTCCGGCATCTCGATGTACGCGCTCGGGCTGCTGTTCCAGCTTCTGCTCGGCTGGAGCTTCACCGCCTCCGTGCTACTTTCGGCGGTCATCGTGCTGATCTACACCTTCCTTGGCGGCCTGACCAGCGCGATTTACAACGAGGTGCTCCAGTTCTTCCTGATCGTTCTGGGGTTCGCGCCGCTGGCGATCCTGGCGGTGGTCAAAGCGGGCGGCTGGGAGGGAATGGCGGCCCGCCTGCCGGAGGTGATGACGTCCTCGTGGAGGCACATGGGCAATCCGGCCGACAACCCGATGGGAGTCGAGGTGTTTGGGATGGTTGCCGGGCTGGGCTTCGTGCTCTCCTTCGGTTACTGGTGCACCAACTACCTGGTCGTGCAGAGGGCAATGGCGGCGGATTCGATGTCCAGCGCACGCCTTACGCCGCTGGTCGGCGCGTTTCCGAAGATGTTCATCCCGTTCATCGTGATTCTGCCGGGGATCGCCGCCATGGCGCTGGCGAAGATGGCCATCGGTTTTGAGATCCCGCAGAAGAACGGCGGTTACAACTACGACATGGTGCTCACGGTGCTGATGTCGAAGTTCTACCCGTCGGGGATGCTCGGCGTCGGCATCACAGCACTGATGGCCTCGTTCATGTCTGGCATGGCCGGCAACGTCACCGCCTTCAACACGGTCTGGACCTACGATATCTATCAAGGCCACATTCGCCGACATGCACCCGACTCCCACTACCTCTGGGTCGGGCGGATGTCGACGATCTTCGGGGTGGCGCTCTCGATCGGGGCCGCCTATCTGGCCACCCTGTACAACAACCTGATGGACCTGCTGCAGCTCGTGTTCGGATTCGTCAACGCCCCCCTGTTCGCAACGTTCCTTCTTGGCATGTTCTGGAAACGCGCGACAGGCCACGGCGCTTTCAGCGGCCTGCTGGCGGGCACGGCCGCCGCTTCGCTCACGCACGGCCTGACGGTGGCGGAGGGCAAAGGCGGCTGGCTGGGCAGCGTGCATGTGTTCCCCTCCACGATGGCGCAGAATTTCTGGATTGCGATCTTCGCCTGGACGGCCTGCTTCGTGGTGACCATCTTCATTAGCATGGCGACGCGGCCGAGGCCGGAAGGAGAACTGAAGGGCCTGGTCTACGGGCTGACCGAGCTACCGCGCGAAGAGAGCGTCCGATGGTACCGCCGGCCCGGCCCCCTAGCCTGGGTCGTAGGCGTGGTTTGCGTTGTACTTAACCTCATTTTCTGGTAGATGGCTATGTGGGACCTGCGAACACCTTCAGGTATCTTCTTCGTCCTTCTGGGCCTGATCCTCGGCTCTCAGGGAGTCTTCGCCTCCGGGGCGCGGGCAGCATTGACGACCGTGAACGTCAACCTCTACGTCGGCATCACGATGATTGTCTTCGGGGGAATCCTGCTTTGGCTGGCGAAGCGAGCGTCCTAGTCGGAACGTTCCGCGAGCGATACGGCCGGGCGGCGTCCCCTCGAGTATTTCGCGCACCCGGGCGGGTGAATCTCATCGGCGAGCACACCGATTACAACTTGGGTTTCGTGATGCCGGTGGCGCTCGATCTGGCCTGTTTCACGGCAGTGGCCCCGAACGCGGACGGCAGATTGCGCGTGTTCTCGACCAACATGGAGCAGGAGCGCGAATGGCCGGTGGAGGAACTGGCCGGCGCGCAGCCCGCCAGAGACTGGAGCGACTACGTTCGCGGCGTGGCCCGGGAGCTGATCCGGGCCGGGTTCGAAGTGCCGCCGTGCAACCTGGCGATATTCAGCACTGTTCCGGTGGGCTCCGGGCTGAGTTCGTCCGCAGCAATCGAGGTCTCCGTCGCGCTGGCACTGCTGGGAGACGAGAAGATGGCTCCGCTCGAACTGGCCAAGCTCTGCCGGCGGGCCGAGAACGAATTTGTCGGCATGCCGTGCGGCATCATGGACCAGTACATTTCGGTGTTTGGCCGCGAGAACGCCGCTATCAAGATCGATTGCCGTAGCCTGGAGAACGAGGTCGTGCCCCTGCCGGCGGACGTGGAGTCCCTGGCGGTGAATTCGATGGTGAAGCACGAGCTGGGGTCCTCGGCTTACCGCCAGCGAGTGGAGGAAGGCAAGATGGCGGTGGCCGCCATCCGGAAGCGCCGGCCGGAGGTGGGCAGTCTTCGCGACGTGATCAGCGCGGAGCTGATCGCCTATGAAGACGCTATGCCGCCGGTGGTGATGCGCCGCGTCCGGCACGTAGCCTCCGAGAACGAGCGGGTCGAGGCATTCATCCAGGCCAGCCGCCGTGGCGACAAGGACGCGATGGGGGCCCTGCTGATCGCTTCTCATCGCAGCCTCCAGCAGGATTACGAGGTGAGCTGCGAAGAACTGGATTTCCTCGTGGATACGGCGCTGTCCATCCCCGGCGTCTACGGCGCCCGCATGACGGGAGGCGGGTTCGGCGGCTGCACCGTCAGTATGATGCGCTCCGAGGCTGTGACCGAGTTCCAGTCTGCAATCAGGGAGCGCTATCGCTCGCGTTTCCGTCTCGATCCGCAGATCATCCCGTGCCGCCCGTCCTCGGGCGCCGGCGAAGTGGCGCTGTAAGCGAGCCGCTGCTGCTCCACGCTCAGTTGCGCCAGGTTTGTTTCGTTTCCTCGAAGATCTCGATCAGCCTCCGGGCCGAGGCGTCCCAGGAGAATTCGGCCGCGCGGCGGAGACCGCGCGCGGAGAGATCAGCGGCCAGGTCGGCATCGCACAGCACGCGCTCCATGGCGGCCCTCAAGTCCTCCTCGCCGCAGGCGTTCACGACCACGGCGGCGCCGCCCGCCACCTCCTCGAGCGCATTTCCCGAGCTGACAATCACCGGACAGCCGCAGGCCATCGCCTCGAGAGCGGGCAGCCCGAAACCCTCATCCAGTGACGGGAATACCAACATGGCGGCCCGGTTGTAAAGCTCGCACAGCGCCGGATCCGGGACGTATCCGGTAAAGCTGACGGCTTCGTTCAGACCGAGGGAGGAGACCAAGCCGCGCAGGTCTCTGCCCCAGGCGGAATCCGGATTGTACGCGCCGGCCAAAACCAGCCGGAGGCCGGTGTGCCCGGGGTGTAGCTTTCCGAAGGCGCGGACCAAAGTAGCAAGGTTCTTGTGCGGGTTCAGCCCGCCTACGGTCAAGAAAAACGGCGGCTGGTCCCGGGCGATATCCAGCCGGCGAAACTGGCGCGACGCCGCTAAGTAGACGACATGTATCCGCCGCTCCGGCATGCGCAGCAGTTTCGACAAGCCACGCCGCGAGTACTCGGAGATCGTCACGATCCGGTCGGCCTGGGCGACCGCCAGGCGTCTTTTCACGTGCCAGAGCCGCTCGTTCCAACGGGTAGCGAACGCAGGCCCGGGGTGGCTCTCCGGGATGATGTCATGGATGGCAACGACGATCGGGTGTCTCTTCCACACGGGGAAATAGGAGTAGACCATGGGAAAGAAGAGCAGGTCGAGCTTCTCCCGCACGACGGCGCGAGCCATTCTGACGAGATCGGGCACGGTCCGGCGACTCTTTGGCCGCGCGGCTTTGGTTGCCGGCTTGGACGTTCTCACAACAATCGTGCGCATCGTGCCTGAAGGTTGGAACTGGCCGTGTTCCATCGAGTCGAGGAAGACAACGAACTCGTGCCCGGACCCTTGGCGGCCCAAAGCCTCCACGATCTCCCTGACAAAACGGCCGTAACCCCGGCGGCTGGGCCAGCAGGTTCCATCGATACCGATACGCATTTCAGGACCTCCGATGAAGGGTGCGCAGAAGCCGCCGAACAGCCAGGTAGGCTCTGCCTTTCCCCGTCGTCACTTGTTCGAAGAAGCTCATACGTCGGAGGTAGTAAGCATCGATCCGCCGGAGGTCCCAAGGATCCGAGTGCCTGGAGACGTAGCCGAGCTTGGTGCCGCAGGCGAGCTGGTAGTGCCTCGCCGCGATCCGGCGAACCGCCGGGTTCGACATGCCGTAGGGGTACGACACCGTCCGGACCGGCTTTCCGAGGCGACGCTGAAGCTCGTCGCGGCACTCGCGCAGTTCCCGCTCCGCCGCTTCTTCGGAAAGCGACGGGAGCACGGGATGGCTCACGGTGTGCGCGCCCAGATCGACCCCCGCGGCGGCGACGCGCCGGAGGGCTTCCCAGTCCATCAGCGCGAGCGACGGCATGACGCCCTGGCGCGGGGCCCAATCGTTGGACTGGCCGCAGCGCCCGGTCACTACGAAGACGGTCGCGGGAAAGCGGTATTTCTCCAGGACTGGAAGCGCCTCGGTTTCGAAATTCCGGTAGCCGTCGTCGAATGTCAAGGCGACCGCGCCAGCGGTCTGGCGCGCCTGATCGAGGGCGACGACCGGGACCGCCCGCTCGGCGAGCAGCGACATCTGGCGGCGGAACAATTCCGGGTGCGTGGAGATGACCGATCCGCTCGGGTCGATCGAGTGGTACGCGAGGACCGCAGACTTACGGCCGCCCATTGCCTCGGGGCACCGGCTCGAGCGCCGACTTCCTGTGAAAAAAGCTGCGCCATCCGTAATGAAGCAGGCCGACAAAGAACGAAAGGCCGTTATAGAGGTGGTAGAGGAGGTGGAAGGGAATCGCCGCCAGCGCGAACACCCTCCCCTGTCTGGCGGCGAGAAAGAAGTAGAACTGCGTGTTCAGGACGACAATGGCTGCTGCAATCACGAAGAACGTGAAGATCAGGATATGCGCCGGGAAATAGGAGAACATCAGGCCGAGCGCGCCAACAATGTAGGCGGCAAGAAGGAAACCGCTCCAGCGGCGCCTTCTGGGATCGCTGTAGGCGTATCGATGGCGCAGGAAGAGCAAGAGGTAGCCGAGCAGCAGCGGCGGCACAATGCCCGGCATGTCGTGGGTCATGGCGCGCCAGACGATGACCCCCGTGGCGATGGTCATCGCCGCCACCACGGCGGGAGAGCGCCGCTCGGAGGCGCCCTCCACCCAGTAGCGCGCCAGCAGGAACATCAACACCGCCACCAGCGGAGTGAGGAAGTACCAGCCCCAGACGAGCGTCGCGGCCAGCGCCACGCCCATCAACAGGAAAGCCAGCGCGACGCTGACCCGCTGGCTCAACTCCAGGTTCAGATCGTTGGGCATGTGGCGGTCGCGCAGGATCAGCTCCGTCCAGGGAATCGCGCGATCGAAGATGTCGGTCTTGATCAGGCCCCAGAAGGTCCACCGCTTGAGGTGCTTTACCTGGAGCCCCTTGTCCAGGATCATCTTGCGGCCCGCGGTGAACATCCGGTAGCCCAGCTCGATGTCCTCGACGGCCGGCCGCCGGAAAGTAGTTTCGTCGAACCCGGCGTGCTCCAGGAAAACGTTGCGCCGGACCGCGCCGCACCCGCTCCAAAAAGTGCATGCCTTGCGTCGGCCGCGCTGATGCACGAAGCAATGCATCAGGTTTTTGTACTGCGAGAGGAAATCCTTCGACTGGGGCGAGTCGTCGTAGGAGCCGATCAGCGCGTCAAGTTCCGCATCCTCGGCAAACGCAGCCTGGAGGCGAGCCAGCGTATCGTGATGGACGCACACATCGGAATCGAGGAAAAACAGGATCTCACCCGTGGCCTTCCGCGCCCCGAGGTTGCGGGCATGAGCGGGGCCGGTGCGGCCGCCGGTGGAGAGCACCTGGGCGCCCAACCGCTGAGCCAGGTCGGCTGAGCCGTCGCTGGATCCGTCATCGACTACGATGCACTCGTGATACGGAGATGAAGAACGGGCCAAGTGCTCCAGGCAGGCGCGCAGGTGTTCCGCGTCGTTGTAGACGGGAATGATGACCGAGACAAGCTTGGACATGCGGTCTCAATGAGCCGGGCGCAGAAGCCGTATTATCGCCCAGAACCAAGCCCGAGTGGGATGAGACTCCTGTCTTGTCTGTCTTGTCCCCTGTGCCGTCCAAACGCGGCGGCGAGTTACACCCGCTAGCGGCGCTCGTAGCGTCCCATGTACTGCGCTTCGGCCAGCACGTGGCCCCTGATGGCGCGATCGAGGGCGGTGCGCTTCGCCCCGGCGGCGAGGTTCAACGAAGCCGCATCCAGGGCATACAGCCGAAAATAGTAGCGGTGCGGTCCGTGCCCTTTGGGCGGACAAGGGCCGCCGTAGCCCTGACGGCCGAAATCGTTCGTGCCGCTCGTCCCGACCTGTCCGGGCTTGAAACCCTGCGGCAAAGTGCGGACGGAAGCCGGGATGTCCCAGAGCAGCCAGTGGTTCCAAGTGCCCACTGGCGCGTCCGGATCGTCCACGATTAGAGCGAAAGCCTTCGTTCCGGGTGGCTCCCCCTGCCACTCGATGGCCGGGGAGAGGTCGATGCCTTCACAAGTGTGCAGTTTTGGGATCGTATCGCCTTCGCGAAACGCGGGAATCGTCAGCTTGAGATCGGACATGGTGTTCCCCTCAAGAAGCTCGACTCCCCTACCGGATTCTGGCGCTGTGTCAGGGAATCATCAAGCGCAGAGCTTCATCGAGGGCCTCCACGAAGAAGTATTCTCCCCACATCACGGACTCGTCAACTCCCAGCCCCTTGTGGAGGTGATAGACGCCACCCTTGAGGATGCCCTCCCATTCGGGATCGGCTTTCGCGAGATGTTTCTGGCAGAGGGTTCGAAGGATTCGCAGAGCGGTCGAGCGGTACAGGAGGGCCCGGGCCCGGTCACGCGTGGTCCTGCTGAGTTGAAGGAGTCCGGAGGCCGCAATGGTGGCGGCGGATGTATCGAGGAGTCTACGGCTCTCCTCCGGCGCGTCGTAATCCCAGGGGGGAATCCCATCGGCCGGGGTGTGTTCGATGTAGTAACCGGCGCAAGCTTCGGCGGTGTCGAGGAAGCGCCTGTCGCCGCTGTAGCGATAGCTCGTATTGAATCCGTACAGCGCCCAGGCCTGACCGCGCGACCAGCAGGAGTCCGCGCGGAAGCCCTGGTGCGTGCTCGCCCGGAGGAACTCGCCCGTATTGAGGTCGAAGAGCCCTTCGTGGGCGGTGGACCCGTCGCCGCGCACGAGAACGCGCCGCGTGGTGAGGCAGTGACGCGTGGCGATGTCAAGGAGCTTCTTGTCGCGCGTCTCCCGAGCTGCATAGAAGATGAGGCCGACGTTCATCATGATGTCGATGAACAACGAATCCTCCGAGACGAACGACCGCAGATACTGCCCCTTCTCCTGAAAGCGCATGGCCATGGTCCGGCCCGCCTGGACGAGCACATCGCGGAGGGCCGGATCAGAGGCCAGGCGCAGCCAGCGAAAGTACGTTGACATGAAGATGAAGCCGAGGTCGTGGACCTCCCGGTCGAACTGTCTCGGCTCGAGCGGACGCGAATAGCGCACGGCCTGTTCGCGCCACCACTCGGTCTCGGCGCCGTTCACTCCCTGTCTGGAATGGAGGATCCACATGATTCCGGGGAGGAATCCGTCGCACCAGTGCGTCCAGGCAGGCAGGTCATGCTTCCAGCGGCCATCGTGGGTGTACATAGGATAGAAATCCGGGTAGCGCTCCACCAGGCGCTTGACCTGGGCGGCGGCGAATTGAAGGGTCTCCTCGAACAACTGGTGGTCGTTTTCGGCGTCGAAGTGAATCACGGTTTCTCCGGAACGGATGGACCAGCGGTCCTCCACATCATTAGAAAGCCGCGCGGGAGGTAGACGCTGTCTCCATCCACGTGGAACTGAAAGAGCCCGGGGCGACGCTCGGTCAAGGAGTCTCCGACAAACACGACTTCGCCCCTCTGATAACGAACGCCCACGGGCCGCGTTGGGTGGAGAAAGGATGCCACGTACTCCACCTGAGCGTCGAAGGGGGCGCGCTTGCCGTCGAACTCGAGCGTTTGGAAGTGCAAACCGAGGATGAAGGTCGGCTGCTTCCCGTGGATTCTCTCCATCCGGACGATCCTCCCTTTGACGAGCGCCCCTTTGGGGACCCACATGACGCCGCCTTTCTTGACGTCCTTGGAGACCCGGGCGGTCACCGGATCGCCGACCAGCGACCTGGCGGAATGGATCTCGCCCTCGAGTTCGAGCGCAAGCGAGAGTCCGGCGGGCAAGCGGATCTCGCGTGCCGGTTCCCTCGCAGCCGGGGCTGTTTCCGGCGGCTCTCCGAACGAGAGATACGACTCTCCGGTGAACTGACGGCAGTCGCTGAAGCGGACACGATTGCGGCTCTCGTTGCCGGCGAGGTCGGTCATCAACAGCTCGGAGGATTGGGGGAGGAGGAACGCCGTGTCCCCTATCATCACCCGCCCGTACTCGATCGTGTTGGCCGCCGCCGACAAGCCGAGCTCCGGCGGGATGTCGTCGGCGTGGACTTCTAGCCGGACCAGGTCAAGAGTCGCGGCATCCACCCAGATCGAGCCGTGGTAGCTGACGGTCGCCTCCTTCGGCGGGACACGGATCCTGTACCCGCTGCTGGGAAGCGGCACGCGGTAATCGTAGCGGACGGTCTTGCGCCCCTCGCGGTCGCGCTCGCCGGCGTAAGTAAAGACCGGCCCGTGGCCGAGAAAGATGCTGTAGGCGTGGAGGCCGAAGTTGCCGTTGCCGATGGCGCCGCCCTGAACGAAGTCGAAGATGTCGGCCTCCTGGAACTTCTCTTCGCCCGGCCAGGAGAACAGCTCCTTGCGTCCGATCAGCGCCACCTCGAGCCGGAGAATGTCCACGAGTTCGAAGCGTCGAGCGGGGGCGAGGCGGCGCGAGCGCTCGACGGTCTGGATGCAGGTATAGTTCGGCAGGCGCGTCAGGTTTTCCTCCATGTGGACCTTGATGCGAGCGAGCAAGAGCGTCTCAGGAGGGAGCTCCTGCGAGGCCGGCCAGGAGGCCGCGCATAGCGCCAAGCCGCAGCATGCGCGAGCGAGCGACATCGCAATTCTCACTATGTCCCGTACTCTGCTACCATCGCAACATGGCTGGGACGAGAATTACCGCGCTCAACAACGGCCCTTTGCGAATGGAGGGGGAATTTGCGATCTATGACGCCGAGGGCAAGGAGTTCGGCCTGGCCGGGCGGACGGTGATTTCTTTGTGCCGTTGCGGGCACTCGGAGAACAAGCCGTTCTGCGACGGCAGCCATCGCCGTCAGAACTTCCAGTCGCAGGTTGTCGCGCGGGACCTGCCACCGCCCCAGCCGAAGGCGTAGGCCCGCCCCCGAACGCGTCACCCGGGATTTCAAACAGGCCAGGTCTGGAATCCAGCCCACAGGCGGTGACGTGGGAAACAGCTTCCGGCCCGAACCCTCTACCCATTGCCTGGGACTGCCGCGCGCGAACAGGCTTGACTTTTGCCAGCAGGCGAATTGGGCTTGACAAAGAGTATGGAGTATGTATACACTAGACATTGAGACGCCATGTTCCTGACGGTGGATTTCAACGACAAGCGGCCGCTCTACCAGCAGGTCGCGGATGGGATCAAAGCGCTGATTGCCCGCGGCGTCCTCCGGGAGGGGATGACTCTCCCCTCGGTGCGGCAGGTAGCGGGGGACCTGGGCGTCAATCTCAACACGATCGCCGTCGCTTACCGCGAGTTACAGGAAGAGGGTTTTCTTGCGGTCCGCCACGGCGCCGGCGCCGTGGTCGCCTCGCGCCGCTCTCGTGAAGTCGATGAAGATGCACTCCGCAAGCCGCTGCGCACGGCGCTGACGCAGTTGGTGCTGGCCGGACTCAATGACCGCGAGATCGCGGGCTTCGTGCAGCGGGAACTCGAGTGGTTGCTCGAAAAAGGAGGCTCTCGATGAGCGCTGAAGGCAATGCGTTCTTGCCGCTAGCGAGCGCGAGTCTGGTTCTTGCCGTCCGACTCTTCTTCCTGGTTCGGAGACTCTGGGATTACCCGCTGAACCACGGGCCCGGTTTCTTCTTGGGTGTGGCAGTCGAGCCGGGATTCTATGAAGGGCCGGGAATCCGCTGGTTGAAGCGGTATCGCACCCTGCTGCTGGCTCAGCACGCCATCCTCGTTTCCGCGTTCGTGGTTCCGGTCGCGTTGCACCGCTGGAACGACTTGCCGGTGATGGCGCCGGTTGATGTCATCACGTTTTTTTCCATGATCGGGGGCTTCATCCTTTGGACTCGACGCAGGCTCGGCGCGAGTCCACCCCGGCTGTCGAGTGTGGCTGTCACGCTTGATGCCCGGCGGCTCAGCGACTACATCTCTTGGCCCATGGAAGCCATGGTCGCCGCGTTTCTCGCCTTCAGTTGGGCGTTGCTGTTCACCCATGGAGACCTTCATTTCCGCTGGCAATGGCCGGTGCTCATCACCTACGCGGTGATGGGCATGCTCCCGGGCAAGATCATCCTTGCGCGCTACAGCTTCCCGCTGCCGCCGGAGCGGACCGAAGAGCACCACCGGTGGCTGGAAGCCAACCGCCGCTACTCACTGCGGGTGATGGAGAGTATGCGTTGGTTTTTCGTCGCCATCCTCGCCGGCTATGCTGTGCGTCACGGCTTGCCCAGTGGGAAAACGATTTGGCTGCAATGGTCTTTCTTGGCCGTTGCCGCGGCGGCCTTTCTTCTGATGACAGCCATTCTCATTCGCGGCAGCGGGCAACTGGCGGCAATGGGTCGCGATCTCCGGCCGGTCGGTAGTTGGGCTGGACCGTTCCAGCCGGCAAGGCTGATGCTGCGCGGAGGCTTGGCCTGGAGCATCCTCTACTGCGCCGGGCTAGCAGCACTGCTGGTGTTCTTCGGGCGTTGAGGGCAGGCGTCATGTAAGAGAGGGCTCTCAGCGGCGCGCACGATCGGGCGGGGAGGCGGCTGGGAAAGTACGTGCGAAAGCTGAAGGCATGCCTTGGGCAAGCTAGAAGCTTACCCTACTGGGCCGGCTCAACCGTCCTCCAGAACGCAAACGTCTCTCAGGTTCCTGTACTGCTCGGCGAAGTCGAGGCCGTAGCCGACGACGAAGCGATCGGGGATTCGAAAGCCGGTGTAGGCGATCTGAATGGGCTGAATGCGACGCTCGAACTTGTCCAGAAGCGCTACGATGCGCAGGCTGCGCGGCTTGCGCTGTTCGAGCACGTGCACTAAGTAGCTGAGGCTGACGCCGCTGTCCACGATGTCCTCGACGACCAGGACGTCGGCGTCTTCGATGGACATGTCGAGGTCTTTGGTCAGCTTGACCTCGCCCGACGTCGTCTTGCCCT
>Ga0233417_10000218_pt1 | contig 16683 bp, 11 predicted proteins | sample Sed_MG_FD_189023 | JGI IMG/M metagenome (GOLD analysis project Ga0233417, IMG submission 189023) | Sediment microbial communities from Lake Towuti, South Sulawesi, Indonesia - Sediment_Towuti_2014_0.5_MG | ecosystem: Environmental > Aquatic > Freshwater > Lake > Sediment | place: Indonesia... | reverse complement strand
CCGAATCGCCGGAGGCCCATCAGAAACGCATTCTCGCTGCCCGCAGCGACATGATGAGTCTGCACATCGAAGATAAAGTAGTCCTCTTTGGCTGCGGCCACGGCGGCTGGCTCCAGCATTTCAGCCGCATCCACGCGATAGAAGTGGCCGAAGACCTGATTCAGCGCGACAAAGGCCGTGGCCATTCCACAGGCTGTGCGTAGAAAGCGGCGACGATCCATCCCCAGCGCGCGTGCCTTGCGGTCGGCCAATCGAAGCAAGTGATGTTCGACCGCGCCCTGTGCAGCCGTCTGCCCCAAAGGAACGTACTCCTCGTTCGAAACAACCTGCGTGGGAATGGGAAAATTGCGGCCGAGGAACGCGTCGAGCTCGCTCTTGCGGACGTAATCTCCCCCCGGCAGGGGTTGGCTGACCTTGGGCGGTGGCAGGCTCGGAGCAGTCTTCGGGTTGGCCATGGGGTACCTCCTTGGGGCCAGAGCGCGAATTACGGGGCGGAAGTCTACTACAACCTGCTTGACTCGTTCTTGGACAAAGGAGTAAGCGCAGAGCAGCCGCTACGCGCCCTTGCGGATGGCGTGAAGATCAATCCCCAGTTGCTGGCATTTTTTGTAGAGATGGCTGCGCTCCAGGCCGAGCGCGCGAGCGGCGTTGGTCATGTGATTCTGATGGCGTCTTAGCTCCGCCAGCAAGACCTCGCGTTCAAAAGCCTCGACGCGTTCCGCCAGCGAGCCGGTTGTCGCGGACGAGGTAAGCGCGGCGATCGCTGTAGAAGAGGGAGGGAGCGCCAGTGCCACCGTTTCTGCGTCAATGTCCGAGTCTCCGGAGAGCAACAGGAGCCGCTCGATGACATTGCGCAGCTCTCTGACGTTTCCGGGCCAGGAGTAGCCCTTCAAGGCGTCGGCTGCATCGGGAAAAATCTCCTTTGACCGCCAACCGTTTTGTTCGGCCACCTGGCGAACGAAATGAGCGGCCAGCAACGGAACATCCTCCGGGCGTTCGCGCAGCGGAGGCAGCACCAAAGGGTAGACGTAAATGCGGTGGAAGAGGTCCTGACGGAAGGCGTTTTGCCGAACCATTTCTCTCAGGTCCCGGTGGGTCGCGACAATCGTACGAACGCTGACCTTGATTGGCCGGTCGCCCCCGACACGCTCGACTTCCCCTTCTTCCAGCACGCGCAGGAGCTTCGCCTGCATGGCCAGCGGCATATCACCAATTTCGTCTAGAAACAGGGTGCCTCCATCGGCTTGCTCGAACTTCCCCAAGTGGCGCGCGGCAGCTCCGGTGAACGCCCCCTTTTCGTGGCCGAAGATTTCCGACTCAATGAGCTCGCTGGGGACCGCAGCACAGTTCAGTGTGACAAACGGCCCGTCACGGCGCGCGCTCTTCTCGTGCAAGGTGCGGGCGACTAACTCCTTCCCGGTGCCGGTTTCCCCGAAGATGCAAACTCGGGTCTCGCTGGGCGCGATGCGCTCGACTTGGGTCATCACCTTTTCCATTGCCCGGCTGGCCCAGAGCAGCTCGTGCTTACCGAGACGACGCCGCAGGTCGCGGTTCTCTTCCTCCAGCCGGGTCATGCGCAGGGCATTCTCCACGGTGACCATCAGCTTTTCGGTGGAGAGCGGCTTTTCCAGGAAGTCAACGGCGCCCAGTCGCGTGGCCTTCACTGCCATCTCGATCGTGGCTTGCCCGGAAATCATCACCACGGGCGTGGACACCCCCGCAGCCTTGAAATCGGCAAGCAGTCCCAGGCCGTCTCTGCCGGGCATAACCACGTCGGAGAGAATCAAGTCGAACCGCTGGGTCTTCACCAAGTCCAGTGCGCGAGCGGCATTGTCGCATACGGTGGCTTCATGGCCCGCCAGTCGAAAGGCGCGCGCCAGCGACGCCAACGTGCTGGCATCGTCGTCGATGACGAGCAGGTGAGCTTTCGCAGGCACGGGAGTCAGGCGGGCTCCCTCCCCGAACCATTGGTCGCTGCCGGCTGCACCGGGAGTTCGATGCGGAACGTAGTGCCGCGTCCCGGCTCGCTCTCTACGGAGATACGCCCTTGGTGGTCACTCACCACCGACTGGACGATGGCCAGGCCCAGACCGGTTCCATGCTGCTTGGTCGTGTAGTAGGGTGTGAACAGCCGCTCGCATTCCTCGCGCGTCAGGCCGCTGCCGGTATCGGAAACCTCCATGCGCACGGACCCGTTCTGCGCCTGGGTGCGAATCGTCAGCGTGCCTCCGGCAGGCATGGCATCAATAGCATTGAGAACGAGGTTTTGCAGGGCACGGTGCAGCAGGTCGGGATCGGCCTGCACGCTGCCGACGCTTTCATCCAGATAAAGCTCCGGGACGATCGGCGGGCGCCCGATGCCGCTGAACTGGGCCTCGAACAGCTTGATGGCACGCCGGACGACCTCGTTGAACTGCACCGGCTGAAGCTGCGGCGCCGGCATCTTGGCGAACTCGCTGAAGCGGCCGACGATCCCATTCAGTTTTTCCAGCTCCGCGCGCAGCGTGCCCGTGGACTCAAAGAAAATTTCGTCAAACTGTTCGGAGGTTTGCTCGCGCGCGCGCTGCAAATTCTCCACCGTGAGCTGCAATGGAAAGAGCGGATTCTTCAACTCGTGGGCCAGGCGACGCGCCAGCTCGCGCCAAGCGGCGACACGCTCGGCGGCCATCAGACGGTCCCTCTGTTCGGCCAGTTGACGCGTCATATTGTTGAACGCGGTCGCGAGCTGGCCGATTTCGTCCTTCGACTGAACAGCGACGCGGGTTTCCCAGTGCCCCGCCGCGACCTCGCGGGCACCTGCTGCCAGGGCCTCGACCGGCTTCGTGATTCGCCGCGAGAACCACCAGGCCATCGCCAGGGCCAAAAGAACGCCGGCGCCGCCGACCACCACAGTAACGTCGCGAATAAAACGCGTCAACAACACCAGATCGCGGCGCGAGCTGCCGACAATCAGAATACCCAGCAGTGTGTCGTCGCGGCCCAGCAGGGGAAGTGCGTGGAAGGTCTCTGTGCTGGCGGAGTCCGCTGTCAACTGAATGGCTTGCGTAAGCGGCCGCTTGTCGCGACGAACCTGCTCGATGAACGGCGCGAGCTGCCCGGCCTGGGCAACGGGTAGTGGTCCAGAGGAATCCGTCAACGCCCCCGGCGCAAAGTTTCCCTCGAGGTCGCGATAGAGCAGCGCCCTTGTGCCGGCGGGAAGAACGAGCGTACTCAGAAAATCCTTGTCCAACCGCTGCCCGCCCAAGAAGTAGAGATTCTTCTCGCCGACGCGAATGGCCCGAACGGCCGTAAGCGCTAGAGCCACTCCGTCGGGAAGCTCTTCCCGCCGGAGAAAAGCTCCGGTGCCCTTCCAATCCGCCTGTCGGCCGACCCATTCGTTGGGATAGCCAAAGCGGGCGGGCCATTGCGCTGAGCTGATTAACTTCCCGTCGTTCGAGACGATTTCGAGGAAATCCAGGTGGTGCGTGGCCGAAAGACCGCGCGTATCGTTCACGTAGAGCGAGGCATCCGCCTGCGGCCGGGCCAAGTCGATGGCCATGCGCACATTGGCTTCGGCTTCCACGATGCCTTCCACGCGGCGGACCACCTCTTCTCCTCTGGCCGCAAACTCGCGCCGAAATTGTGCTACCAGTGCTTCGGTGCGTTGCTGATCAAGCGTTTCAAACTCGCGACGCGAGTAGCTTGCCACCGCCCAGGCGACCAAGGCAACGGCGAGTATCACCGTCAGGGCGAAGAAAATCAGCAAGCGGCCGCGGAAGCTCAAGGCGTCCCTCCAGCCGCCGCAGATTTCTCCGGCAAAGCGAGCCAGGCGTCTTCCAGGCGCCATTCACCCCAGCGCGTCGGCATCCAGTTGCGCAGCAAGGGATTCAACCCGGAGATTTCCGGCATATGGAAGAGAGGTATGACCCGGTGCGAATCGATCAATTTTTTCTCAGCCACATACTGCTCCTCAGGTGAGAACGCAGCCCGCACTTCGCCCACGTCACCCGGCGACAAGGTTTCAGCCACGGCTGCCAGCAAGCCGCGTGGCCGGGGAAAGGCAAGTCTCAAGCGCGCCAGGCGCAACCGCCTCCCACCCGACGAGGTCGGAACAGTCCCAACCACTTGCAATTTCAGCCCCACTTGGGACGCGTCCAGCGCGACACGCTCCGCAACGCTGCGCGCGACCAAGTCAGGCGCGTCGTATTCGAGGACGAGCGGCGCGGGACGCACCTCCGTCAGAAGTTGCCGCGCGCGCTCGACGTCCGGCGCAGCAGCAAACAAAACAGCATACCCCGAGAGCCACTGCGGCAGAAGGCCCCCAGCAACCTCACCCTGTTTTTGCAGCAAAACATTCAGAATCGCTGTGCGGTCCACAGCCTGCGCTAATGCCTGAAGGATGCGCGTGTCGGGCGCATCCTGCACCTCGTCAGGAGGCACGATCGCTAGCAGTTCGATCGGGGAAGTCGTCCAGATGCGCGCACCGTCCTGTGCAGCTCGGCGAAGCTGATCCGGGGCCAGTTCAACTAAATCAGCTTTGCCTAGCGCGAAATCCACGAGCTGCTGGCCGAGGTTGATACCCATCTGCACCTCGATCGCGTCCAGAAACGGGCGGCCGCCCCAGTGATCTTCATTGGCGGTGAAAACGGCGCGCTGGCCAGGCAGCCAGCCGGCGATACGAAAGGGCCCCGTCCCGCTCACCGTCCCATCTCGGAGGATAGTGAAGATATAGCTGCGGCCAGATGCGAGACGCTCGAGCAAATCGGGGGACGGGTGCTTCGATTCCACCACAAGGAGATCGTCAGACACACCCATCCGAAACTCGCTGGCCCATTGGCGCTGAAGCGCCGCCACCACAGCGGCGGGCGCCAGCGGGGTCCCGTCGTGAAACTTGACGTTGGGGCGCAGGCGAAACGTCCAGCGTCTCTTCATCGCATCAGTCTGCCAAGAAAGCGCGAGCTGGGGTTGCGGTCGACCTGTGTTGTCCAGCCGGACCAACCGTTCAAAGGCCAGCGAGACCAGTTTCTCACTGGAAGCTGCGGCTACAGAATCGTTTGGGATCTCTCGAGGATCGAGCGCGTCGACCCGCCCGCGCATCTCGATGCGCAGCGTGCCCCCGTAACGCGGTCGCGTCGTGGCAAGTGCCGAGGGCGCGTCACACAGCAGGAGAAGCGCAATCAGAATGACTCGTTTCGGCTTACTTGCCGCAGGAAATCGCGATGCGATAGGCCTCATAGCGTCCTGTCTCGAGATTGCGTGCAACAGCTCTATGCTCGCGCAGTACAAGGATGGGCCCAGGAAGCTCGATAGAGGGACTGACGGGAATTGCTTTGGCCCCCTCGATCTCGAAAGCGCGCAGGGAGTCAGCAGTCGTCCAGTCGCCTGGCGCGGCCACCAAGACGGCACGCCGGTTGCCGCAGCCCGGGGCGACCCGTTCCAAGTCACTCCCCCAGCCATTGAACTTTGCCACGAGTTCCTGGTTCCCTCTGTAGAGTCCGACCTGGCCATCGAGCTGGGCCACGAGCCACGTACGTTCTTCTCCGTCCCCAAGTGCGACCACGGAGAAATACTCGCCCCGAAAAGGGCTTGGCGAGAGCTTCTCGGAAGCTCGAATCGTAAAGTAGTTGCGCCCCTGCATCGGCTGCCCCGGGTCGTCGAGGTCGTGCGCGCCCCCTTCCGGCCACAGTTCGCTGCTGGGCGTACAGCGAAGGGTCAAAGCAGAGTTCAAACTGCCTGCACAGGAGACGCCGGGAAGCGCGACTTGCAACTGAAGAGAGTTCAGCGCCAAAGCCCCACGCGGGTCCCGCGAGGGCGGTATGGTATGGTCAATTGCATACTGACCCGCGAGCCGCCACGAACCCTCCAAGGATTGATAGTGGGAAACCTGCTCTCCGCCAAGAACCACGAAGCCTGGCGGCCTGTCCGACTGTGCAGCGACCTCTGCGAAATCTAGAATAGGTTTAGGGTCTTCCCAGACCAATTCCTTCCGGATGCTGATCATGGGCCGGTCGCTCATGCTCCGAGCATTGGCAAGGGGTCTAGACGGCACGGGCTGCAAGAGTGTGAGGTCGCGACCTGCAACTTCGAGGATCAACAGAAAGCCTTCGAGATTTTCTGACACCGTCAGGCGGATTCCAGTCGGGGGTTTCGCCCCCTCAGGCGTGGAGGACGCGCCCGAACGGCCTGCGCCGAACGAAAAGCCGCGCGCGGTCAAGTCCTCTTCGAGCCTGCGGCGAACCTCGGCAATATCGGCAGCGTTGAGCGAGGTGAGGTTGCGCACGGTAAGCGCAAGCGCCTCGCGGGGCTGCAGTGCCCCGGCGAGTCTCTCCGCGAGCTGCCGGGCCGCATCAGCCAGAGGCGATGGCGAGACAACGTCCTGCGCGATCGAAACAGTAGGAACGGCAAAAAAGAGTAACAAGAGGAGTAGCGCGAGGATGAGCAGGAGGACTCGGCGAGCAGCCGGCATCGCAGCGCCCCACACTGGGCAGGCATTTCATGATAGCACGGCGAAACGCTGCGGGCGGGAAAGAGGTGCCATGTGATCATTGCTGCGTCGCAGGCGCAAGGCAGAGCTTGCTGGCCGGGTGGCTCCTCCGATCCCTCAGGTTCGAGGCGGAGGCGGCGGTCTCCGTTGCGACTCCCGGGACCGGCGGAGCCACCCGCAAGGGGTTTTGGCCAGCATCTACTGACGCTGTCAGCCGACGGCTTTCAGCACTCAGCAAGCCTGAAAAGACACCGGGGCGCACCTGAGCGCCAGGTTATGGGCGACCTCCGTTCGTCGCGCCGCCATTGCGCAAACGTTGCGCCGTGGACGACGGCTTTTGTGGAGTCACCGATCCAGATGGGTCCGGCTCGATTTCCTCCGGCGATACGGGCGCGCCATTGCGAAATGCGGACTGGAATACATCGCTGGCGAAGAAATTCGTCCCCGTGGTCGGCACCATCATGATTTGCAGTTTGTCAGAAAGCCGTTCCGCAATGATCTTCTGGATGAGCAACGGATTCTGGCGGAGCACGGCGGCTTCCAGCTTCAGGCGTTCGGCGTCTGCAGCGGAAGTGACCCGGATGCGATTGGCCTCAGCGTCGGCCATCAGCCGGCGACGCTCGAGTTCCGCCTTGCTGTCAATGACTTTGGCTTCAGCCGCGGCCTCGGCGTTTTTCACCGTGGCCTCTTTGCGGGCCTCGGACTCGAGCCGGGTCTGCTCGATTTGCTTCTGCTTCAGCGGCAGCGTGTACTGCATGGCGTCCGCTTCAGACTTGGCCTGCAACACGCGGACCTGAGCCGCCGCTTCAGCCTGCTTGATCTCGCGCGTTTTGTCAGCCTCGGCCTCAAGCTCAGCAATGCGGACTTGTTTCTGCTTGATGTCGGTCTCAAAGCCCAGCCGTTCGTTCTCCTGCACCTTGAGCAGCAACCCTTCGAGGCCCTTGGCGTACTCGGCAGGCAGGACGACATCCCGCAACATGACCTCCTTCACCACGATGCCGTCAGCGCTCAACCGCGAAGTGATGGCGGCAGCGGTCTGTTGGCGCAGTTCCTCGCGGCGCGTGGCAAAGACTTCACGCACCAGGTAGGCAGGCGTCGCCTGGCGAAAAACCGTGGTCACGACCGGAGCGACAATTTGCTCGCCCACCGGCTGAGGCAGATTGGCGTGGATGAAGTCGAGCCGACGCGCGTCCAGGCGATAGCGCACGGCCACGGTCAGACCAATCGTCAGACCCTCGCGAGACTGCACGTCGAGAGCTTCCAGCTTCTTCTTGGGATCGGGCGCAGCCGCGGTGGTGAAGACAACGTCGCGCAGATCGTAGGTAACCACGCGGTCCACCAGCGGCACAATGAAATGCACGCCCGGATAGAGCGTTCCCGGCCGCACGCCCGAAATCTGGCTCACGCGCACGCCGGCCTCGCCATCCGGCACGACCACTATGGAAAGGCCCAACAGCAACGGCACCCAGGCTGCCGCTGCCAGCTTGCTCGCCAGCAGCCAGCGTACCGGTCGTGCCGGGTGGATAGGAGTAAACGTTGGTTCGGCACCGCCAGCCAGGATGCGCCGGCGTTGCACGGCCTGCCAAACATCATAAGCAACGATTGCCGCTGCGCCGGTGAACATTCCGGCCGCGGCCACAAGCAACAAGTACTTCAGAAGCAGCATCGAGATTCCCCCCTTGTCTGGATGCCCGACGCGTCACAGGCGCTTACGCAGCGTGCGGTGGCACTCGGGCTACATTTGTTTGCGCATATCCACGCTTGGGTAGCAACGCGATCCGCGTCGGCGGCCGGTTCACGCCGGGCAAGATCCGAAACATCGCCTCGAGTAAGAGCCGAGTCAGGCCCAGCGCCAGGCCAACGGAAAGAGTCAAGGCCCCCGCCAAGCCAATCAAATTGTCCAGAGATTCCATAAGCCGCCTTGTTCGGCCCCGTGCGTGGCAATCCCGAGGCCCTTGCCACGCGGTTACAAAGGAAGGACTTAACGTACCCCGCGGCTCTTGGGTTGTGGGCCGCTTAACACACTGTGGCGCAGCGAATGCACTGCTGTATCCGGTATAATCTCTTTGAGAGAAAAGGCGGAGACGTGCCTACATCCGGGATCAGAATTGGCCGCATCTTTGGCATTCCCATCTACCTGCATTCGAGCTGGTTCATTATCTTTGCGCTGATCACCTATTCCCTGGCCGGGCAGTTTGCCAGCGACCACCCGGATTGGACCCAAACGCAGCACTGGACACTGGGCTTGCTGACGAGCCTGCTGTTCTTTGGCTCCGTGCTCTTCCACGAGCTGGCCCACAGTGTCGTGGCCCTGCGCTACAAGATCCCGGTCGTCTCGATCACCCTGTTTGTCTTCGGTGGCGTAGCTCGCATCGGGCGCGAGGCAACCACCGCCAAGCAGGAGTTCAACATCGCCGTGGCCGGGCCCCTCTCGAGCTACTTGTTGACGGGAGGATTCTGGCTGCTGACCCACGTCTTTCCTTCCAGCGAAATGGTTGGGGCGCTGGCCGGTTGGCTTTGGTGGATCAATATCAGGTTGGCGACTTTTAATCTCGTACCGGGGTTTCCACTCGATGGTGGACGCATCTTCCGCGCCATCGTCTGGGGTGTGTCAGGCAATTTCGAGCGGTCCACAAGGATTGCCGCCGGCGCCGGAAAACTGATCGCCTACGGGATGATTCTTTTCGGCGGGTGGCGCGCGCTGAGCGGAAACCTGGTCGGCGGCCTGTGGCTGGCGTTCATCGGCTGGTTCCTGCTGACCGCAGCACAGGAAAGCGTGGCTCAGGTGGAGATGCGCGGCGCTCTGGCAGGGCTGCGGGCAGGAGACATCATGCTCCGCGAACTGCCCACCGTCGAGCGTAGCATCTCTCTGGGGGACTACGTGCAGGAATTGTTGCGCACGGGCCGGCGATGCCACTTGGTCGTGGACGGTGGGCAGCTCGTGGGGTTGATGTCCATCCACGCCCTGAACAAGGTGCCGCGCGACGAGTGGGACAATACTTCGGTCCAAGCGGCCATGGTGCCCCGCGAAAAAGTCGTCTGGAGCCGCACCGACGAGCCGGCCCTGTCGTTGCTCGAACGCATGATGAATCAAGACGTCAATCAGATGCCGGTGGTGGAAAACGGCCAGGTCGTCGGCTTGGTCACTCGCGATGCCCTGCTGCGCATGATCCAAACCCGCACCGAAGTCGGCCAGCTCGCCCGGCAGTAGATCCCGTACCTCGACAGTCAGCGAAGGAGAGTGGCAATCTTCCGCAAGGCAGCAGCGAAGCGGCTGGGGTGGTAGTTCGAGGGATTCTCCAGCAGTCGGAAGAGCTCGTTAATGGCGGCACGGACTTCTTCAGCGTTTGCCGGCTTGGCGTTGCGGCTGTAGGCGATATAGAGCGACTGCAGCGCCATGGCTGCTTGCTCTGCAGCGCGTTCACCCTGGCCAGCAATCGAGTCCGCTTGCGCGCAGATGCGCTGCAGCAGGCGAAGGGTCAGAGGGGCGTCGTAGGCTTGGCCGTTCAACCGCGCGGCGATCGGTTCGATGATGGCGGCGGCACTCTCAGCCTGTGTGACAACAGCGTCACGCCCCGGGCTGAGATGGCTCATGGTCTCCCAAAGCTTGGCCATCTCTGCATCGAGTTTCCCAGCCAAATCCGCGTCTACCTGGCGCGCCAGTTCGCGGAAGACGGCGTAGCGCGAGGCATTCCACGGCGCATTCCCCGGACGCCGACCCGGATAGCCGCGTTCCTGCCGCCAGCTATCTTCAGCGCGAGTCAGGTTGTGGTGGCAGGCGAAGCACTGCAGCTCAGCATACTCCGGCCAGACTTTCCCTCGCGCACGCGCGCCCAGGCGCTCGAGCGAAGCGCGCAATTGCACGGCTTGTCCCGTGCCCCACTCGCGAACGCCCTGCCACGGATCCTTTTCCGTCGGCTGTTTCCAGTGGCGCGGCATCACTGCCGAAAACGAATCCAGTTCAAAAAACAGGTCGGGATGGCCCGCGGCGATCAACTCGTGATCCACAAACTTCTCGGAATTCCCCAGATGGCAGGTGAGACACTTCTCCGCACGCCGGATTGCGTCCGCAGTGTCGTACATCCCGTAGCGAGCTTTGTCCGCGCCGGAAAGGCTTTCCCATTCCTTGGTGGTGTGTCGCCCGAGCCACTGCGAAGCCGGGCCATGGCAGCTCTCGCAACTCACCCCTTCACTCAGGTCAAACGTGCGCGCCCGCTCGGCGGCAGGCACATCCAGCGCATGGCAGGCCAGGCAACGCGGCGCTTTCTGCGGTTCACCCAACCCGAGAATGCGCGCCATCCGCACGCCAACCGGCCCGGCCAGAGCGTCATATGCCTTCGAATGCCTGTCCTTGACCACCCAAGTGCTGTATTCGTCCTGCAAAACGCGCGTCTCACTGCGAGGTTTGACGCTTCCGTGGCAACTCGTCGAGGCGCACGAGCCAGGGCCGGTGTATTGCGGTCTTGCCGATTCCTGAGCCGGCGAGCCCGTTGACACCCCCGGCCCATCGGAGGGCCGCCAAGTGCCCGGAGCAGCCGGTGCGAGCGCGAGCAGAATAGCAAGAAGAAACAGCAAGAACCTTCGTTCAACCTTTGGACTCATCCACGCTCCGGGAAATTCGTACCTGTATTACCTGCACCGACACCGCCATCGCATCCGTGTGCTTATACTTCCCGTGTCGAGAGATGTCAACGCGCCGGAGATTGCTTCATTCGCCAGTTCCGCGAAACTCGCTGCGCGGCAATCTGGACAGCCGGGAATTGGTCTGCTATATGAATCTGCGTCCCCGTCGCCACAGTCTGCCCTGCGGCGCTCGGGAAGAGTTTCCGCAGGACCAGCGAGGAACGGAGTGGAATCGTCCTCCCCGACGCATGCGTCCACGCGCCTCTCGACCAGCGCATCCCTGCTCCTTCGCCTTGAACTGCGTGTCTGGCACCGCGGTGTGCGGCCATGATCTTCGAGGAACTGAAGGCAATCCAGCGCCAACACGCCTATCTGCCTGCCGAGCAATTGGAAATCCTCTCCAAGAAACTCGATGTCCCCTTGTTCCGGCTGCATGGCGTGGCCAGTTTCTATCCACATTTTCGCCTGACGCCGCCAGCGCGAGCCGATGTCCGGGTCTGCATGGACATGTCCTGCCACCTGCGCGGGGCCTGCAAGCTCAAGGCGGACCTCGCACGCCGCTTCGCCGGTAGCGACCCGAAGGAAGTAACCATTCGCGACGTCTCCTGCCTGGGTCAATGCGACGGTGCTCCTGTCATGTCAATCAACGATCAGGTCTACCGCAACGCCAGCGACTCCGACGCCGAAGCGCTGGTGCGCGACTTTCTCGCTGGAAGAGCCCTGTCCGAGCCGCCTCACGTGCCGATTCCAGTTGACCTGGCTTCCGACCTGTATCGTGGTGGTGAACCCTACGGCGTGCTGCGTCAACTGGTCCGCACACGCGACTGGGACCGAGTCATCGCCGACCTGAAGGCCAGCGGGCTGCGTGGCCTCGGCGGCGCCGGGGCGTCGGCGGAAATGAAATGGTCAGCCACGCGGCGCGCTCCCGGCCCGGAAAAATACGTCGTGTGCAATGCCGACGAAAGCGAACCGGGGACAATCAAAGACCGCTTCATCATGACCCATCTGCCCCACCTGGTCATCGAAGGCATGATCATCGCCGGCCTGACCGTGGGCGCGCAGAAGGGCATCCTGTATATTCGCCATGAGTACACCCCGCAGGAACAAATCCTCGAAGAAGAGGTGCGCCGCTGCCGCCGCGTGGGCTTGCTGGGAAAAGGCCTGCTCGACACGGATTTGAGTTTTGACGTCGAGATCTTCGTCAGCCCGGGCGGATATATCTGCGGGGAAGAAACGGCACTGCTCGAGGCGATCGAAGGCAAGCGCGCCGAGCCGCGCAACAAGCCTCCTTTTCCGGCGGAAGTGGGCCTGTGGGGCAAGCCCACAGTGCTTAATAACGTGGAAACATTCATCCACGTGCCCCAGATCCTCGGGCGCGGGCTCGACTGGTATCGCGCGCAAGGGCAGGGGGGCGCAGCGGGCCTGAAGTTCATCGGGGTAAGCGGCGACGTAGTGCGCCCCGGCGTCTATGAAGTGGCCATGGGTACGCCGGCGTCGGATTTGATTTTCAAACATGCAGGCGGCCTGCAGCCGGGAAAAAAGCTGAAAGCATTTGCCCCCTCGGGACCTTCGTCGGGTTTTCTGCCTTCCTCAATGGCCGACGTGCGCTTGGATTTCGATTCGCTGAAGGCGGCTGGCTCGATGCTGGGGTCGGGCGCGCTGGTGGTTTGCGCCGACGATACCTGCATGTTGGACATGGCACTGAACGCGGTGCGTTTCTTCCGCAATGAATCCTGCGGCAAATGCGTTCCCTGCCGCGTCGGCTCGCAGAAGATGGTGGACATTCTCACCGGCTGGACGCAGGGCCGCGGCACGCGGGAGGACTTCGCCTTGGTCGAGGAGCTTTCCGACGCTTTGCGTATGACCTCCATTTGCGGCCTCGGACAGGTCGTGCCGGCACCGATCGCGTCCGTGCTGCAGCACTTCCGTGAGGAAGTTGAAGGGCATTTCTTGCGCCGCGAGTGCGTTGCCGGGGTCTGCTCCGTAGCCGGTGGAGAGCAGAAATGACTGCCGCGCCGGTCGAGCTGTCAATCGACGGAGTAAGAGTCAGCGTCCCCGCCGGCACGACAGTTTTTGACGCCGCACGACTTCACGGCATTGCCATTCCAACCCTTTGCCACCAGCAGAATGAAGTGCCCGTAGGGGTCTGCCGGGTTTGCGTCGTAGACGTGAAGGAACGTGTCTACGCGCCCGCCTGCACCAGGGCGGTGCGAGCCGGCATGGAAGTCACAACCAATTCAGAGAGGGTACAAGCCGCTAGAAGGACGCTGATTGAGTTGCTGCTCTCCGACCACCCGGTTCCTTGCGCGCGCCAGCAGCAATCCGGCGACTGTGAATTGGAGGCTCTGGCCCGCGCCATGAGCCTCTCGCAGCCACGCTTTGCCCGCCGCACCAGCGGCCGGGCAAAGGACAACTCCTCACTGGCGATTGCCGTGGACTTTGATGCCTGCATCCTGTGCGATCGCTGCGTTCGCGGCTGCAACGAGATTCGCGGCAATCTCGTGCTGGGCCGCATGGGCAAGGGAACGCAAGCCGGCATCGCGTTTGACGACAACAAACCGATGGGCACTTCGACGTGTGTATCTTGCGGCGAATGTATGGTCTCCTGCCCGACCGGAGCCCTCACCAACAAGCGTGTGCTTGGCACCACGCTGGGCGCTGGCCATCCAGTGGAAGCAGAGCGATTGCTCGAACTGCCGGTATTCAAGAACGTTTCCGGCACCTTTCTGGAGCTGAATCGCGGGGCAATCGTCGAGCGCACCTTCCGCCGCGGGGAGGTGGTGTGCCGCGAAGGCGAGTTCGGCTCGACCGCGTTCTACATTCTCGACGGCAAGGCGCAGGTCTCCATCGGCAGCCCTATCGCCCACGTAAAGACGCAGGGTGGCGCCACCGGCTGGTTCAGCAAACTCACCAGCCGCTTAGCAGGCCGCGCCGAAGATCAGCGCGAAGAAGAGGCGTCGCAGAAATTCATTCCCATTGATGCGCCGGTGGACCTGGCGTACGAAAACCCGGTGGCCGAGCTGGGACCGGGCGACCTGTTCGGCGAGATGACCTGCCTGAGTTTCTATCCGCGCTCGGCCACGGTCCGCGCGCTTACCGATTGCCGGATGTTCGAGATGCTGCGCAACGTCCTCGACATCCTGCAAAAGAACAAGAACTTCAAAACCCAACTTGAACGCACCTACCGGCAGCGGGCACTGGCCAGTCATCTGCGTGGCGTGCCGATTTTTGCCAGCCTGACGGACGAGTTTATCGAGGGGTTGCGCGACCGTGTCGAGCTGGTTCGCTACTCACCCGGCCAGGTGATCTGCCGGCAGGGCGACCCGGCTGACAGCTTTTACCTGGTGCGCATCGGCTTTGTCAAAGTCTCCGAATTCTATCCTGGCGGAGAGCTGGTATTGGCGTATCTCTCGCGCGGCAACTATTTCGGCGAAATTGGCCTGCTGGGCGGAGGGGTGCGCACGGCCACGTGCACCGCGCTCGACCACGTCGAAGTCGTGCGCATCAACGGTGAAGATTTCGAGCGGATGGTGCAGCAGTTCCCCGCGGTACGGGAAAGTCTGGAAGTCGTAGCGCGCGAGCGACGCCAACAAAACCTGGAACGGCAGTTGATCGTGCGTTCGGTGCCTCTCGACCACTTCCTGTCGCAAGGGCTGATGGAAGCGCAGAGTTTGCTAATCCTGGACCTGCAAAAATGCACTCGCTGCGATGCCTGCGTTCGCGCCTGCGCGGATGCCCACGACGGTATCACCCGCTTGGTGCGTGAAGGGCTGCGCTTTGAGAAGTACCTGGTGGCCACCTCTTGCCGGCAATGCCGCGACCCGCTTTGCATGGTGGGTTGCCCGGTAGGCTCGATCCGGCGCCGGAATTCGCTGGAAGTGATCATCGAGGATTGGTGCATCGGTTGCGGCCTCTGCGCAAAGAACTGTCCTTACGGCAACATCAATCTGCACCCGTTTACCGTGCAGGTGGACGACCCTCTCGCTCCGGGGCGGAAGACGGCTGCGGTCCAGAGGAAGGCCACTTCCTGCGACCTATGCACCGAGCACAAGGAGCCAAGCTGCGTGTATGCCTGCCCGCACGACGCGGCCCATCGTGTGGAACCGCAGCGGTTTTTTGCAGATTTGCTGGGCGGCAGGAAATAGGGGCCATGCGCATCGATGCCACGCATCGCAAATGGCTGTTTGCCTCGCTCGGGATCGTCGGTGCAGCCACCATCGCGCACCTCGCCGATGCGCTGATATCAGCGCAGGCTCCCCGAGGCGGCAGCGTCCTGGGCCTGACCTTTGGCATTGTCGGCTCCGCGTTCATGCTCTTTGCCGGGCTTCTCGGCGCGCGCAACCGCGTGCCGGTCTGGCGGCTGGGCCGGGCCCAGACGTGGATGCGCGGCCACCTGTGGCTGGGCCTTCTGAGCCTTCCGCTGATTCTCTTTCACGGCGGCTTTCAATTTGGGGGCACGCTGACGACGATACTCATGTGGCTGCTGTTGCTTGTGGTCGCAAGCGGCATCCTGGGTGCAGTGCTGCAGCATTACCTCCCGAACCGCATGACCGGCGATGTGCCTATGGAAACAATCTTTGACGAAATTGATGGTGTCCGCGCGCAGTTGATTCGCGAAGCGGACCAGTTGGTCGCGGCCACATGCGGAACGCTCGACGCAACAGCAGATAACCCCGCCGCGCCAGCCCCCGTCGCGCCAGGGGAAGCTTTCGATGCCGTACTGCTCAACCCGGAAGAGGGGCTGCCCCTGCGCAGATTCTACGTGAACGAATTGCGCCCCTTCCTGAAGCGCCCGCTCGAGAGGCATGTTGCACTGACTGATCCTGGAAGAGCAGCCGCGGCGTTCGAGGAACTGCGCAAGCTGCTGCCCTCTTCTGCTCATTCCACCCTGAACGACCTCGAGAATATCTGTGAGGAGGAGCGCCAACTGCTCCGGCAGGTGCGACTTCACCATTTTCTTCACGGCTGGCTGCTCGTGCATGTCCCATTGTCGCTGGCGCTCCTCGTGCTCGGTGCTGTGCACGCGTGGATGGCGTTGCGATATTAGAGGCGGAACGTGCCGCGAACACGCACAACGAAGAAACTCGCGCAACGGATTGACCTGAATTACTTCAAACGGGCAACCCCCCTGCGTCGCTGGCGTACCTGGCTGGTGATGGGCATCCCGGCGCTGGCCGTGGTGTGGCTTGTTTCGCTCGCTGTGCGCCGGGACGACACGGTTTACAGCAGCGGACGCCTCTCGTCCGCGCACGCCTTCTTAAACTCCGACTGCGCCGCCTGCCACGTGCGCGAGGCCGGCCGCTTCAAGGCCGCCGCAGCCGATGCCGCCTGCCTCGCTTGCCACGACGGCCCGATCCACCACGAGGGCCAGATGTTCACGCCAACCTGCGCCTCCTGTCACCTCGATCACCGCGGGCCTCTGCGGCTCGCAGCAACCAACGATGACGTCTGCATTAAGTGCAACGGAGATCTTAGGTCGCGGAGTGGGATTCCGAAGATTGAAACTCGCGTGAGCTCGTTTACCGACCGACACCCCGAATTCGCCGCGTTGCGACAGAAACAATCAGACCCGGGAACCATCAAGCTGAACCATTCCG
>Ga0233417_10000216_pt1 | contig 16771 bp, 16 predicted proteins | sample Sed_MG_FD_189023 | JGI IMG/M metagenome (GOLD analysis project Ga0233417, IMG submission 189023) | Sediment microbial communities from Lake Towuti, South Sulawesi, Indonesia - Sediment_Towuti_2014_0.5_MG | ecosystem: Environmental > Aquatic > Freshwater > Lake > Sediment | place: Indonesia... | reverse complement strand
CACGGGCGCTTGCCTGGGCGCGGGCCTGATCGAAATTGACGGCGACCGGCTCCACAACTGTTACGTGGTCGCCAGTCCCGGGGGTTTCGTGGCGAAGCACCGCAAGATTCACGCCTTCATCAGCGAATACCTCACCTGCGGTGACCGCTACACCGTGTTCGATCTCGCGGAATGCAGGATCGGCATCCTCACCTGCTATGACAACAACCTGCCGGAAAACGTCCGCATCACCGCCATGCTGGGCGCCGAGATCATCCTGATGCCCCACGTCACAGGATGCCTGCCCTCACCCATGCCCGGGCGGGGAACGGTGGATCCAGCCATCTGGCACAACCGCGACCGCGACCCGGTGCGCTGCCGCCAGGAGTTCGACGGGCCGAAGGGACGGGGGTGGATCATGCGCTGGCTACCAACGCGCGCCTTCGAAAACGGGGTGTTCGCCGTTTACTCCAATCCCATCGGCGTCGAAGGCAACACGATCAAGCCTGGCGGCGCCATGATCCTCGACCCCTTCGGCGAAGTTCTGGCGGAGTGCCGGACCCTCGGCGACGACGTCGTGACGGCGCTGCTCGATCCTGAGAAGCTCAAGCTGGCCTCCGGTCGGAACTACATCCGCGCGCGCCGTCCTGACCTCTACGGCAAGCTGGTGGAACCCAACCCGGATCTCGGCCCCGGCGGACGTCCCGACGTCTGGTGGAAGAAGCACCGGCAGCCGGCCTGACGTGGCAAGGGCTTCGAGGAGCGATCTCACACAGAGGACGCAACAGGGCCACCAGGCGACCAGTATCGAAAGGGCTGCCAACTGGCCTCGACCAAGACTCACGGCAACTTCGGAAACGCGAAGAACAGGAAATTCCGTCCGGTACTGTTCATCGTCACCAATATCCCGTGCGGAAACCTCGCCCCCAATGATGCGGAAACAGCCTCGATCCCATCAGTCGAATCAGCGCCGCCCCGCAGCACAGCGAGCACCTCGGAGTGGTCGTGCGGGTTACCGGGCGTTCCCTCACGACGGAAGACACGATACTCGCTATTGCTCTCGAGCGGGTCGGTGCACACGATGTAGCCGGTGCCGTCCGGCCGCGCATAAACGGCGATGCCTTCGCGGTCTGCCTTGAAGCTCTCGCGGCCGAAGTGGGCGAGCTCGCGCCCGGCGTCCGGCTGTTCGGGATCGGCGTGCCATTTGTGGATGCCGTCGCCCTCGTCGGCGTAGTAGACGTAGCCGAGCGCGTCATCGACGGCGATGGCCTCAATCTCTCCGGTCCCGCTGAACCGCCCGAACTCGCGGACCTTGGTTCCCTTCACCTTGCCGGTCCCGTCGTCCTCGAGCCGGTACTGCCAGAGATACCCCTCGTGCGGGCCTGTCTTCCTCCCGACGACCGCGAACACCGCGCCGTCACGAGGCGGGCGATACAGCGCGTTGCCCATCGGCGCGGCCTGCTCGTCCTCTTGTCCCGAAAAAACGGCGATGCCACCTCCGGCGGAGATCTCAGTAAGGCCGCTTTCGTCGATACGGTAGATCCGCAGGCGCTTCTGATAGCGCTCCGTCAGGACCGCGATATCGACGCGCCGCCCGTCGGCCATCAGCCCGTATTCGACGTCCACGTTGTTGGGCCTGTCGAGGCCGGTAATCCTCTGACGGGTCTTGCCGTCGACACCGAAGACGTACAACCCGCCGTTCGGCGCCGCGGTCTTGTCCGTTCCCAGGACCAGGCTCCGTTCCGGATCTGTGGGATGCAGCCAGACCGCCGGATCGTCGGGATCCTCGCCGACAACTTCGGTGGCGACAACGGGTCGAAGGTCGATCATCGAACCGGCTGACCATATGGACAGTGGAACTAATATCGCAAGCACCGCTTGAGTCCGCGTGCTGTTGGACATCCGCAATATCTCCTTCTTGGGTGATCGGGCCCAACTCAGAACCTGAGTTTCAGCCCGAACTGGATCACTCGGGGCCCTCCGCGAGTTTGCGCAATCTGGCCGAAACCCGGCTGGCTGAAATCGTCCGCCGGCGGGCGAAATGTGACCGTGTTGAGTTGCGCGAGTTCGGGATCGAGTAGGGCACAAGGCCGGAGTCTCTGCGCAAATCAGAGGGTTGTTAGGAGTCGCCGGCGGACTCGCCTGTACTCCCGTGCGCAGGCTACTCCGGCCTCAGCCTTGCCAGGACATCTCCCAGAAGTCGCGCTCGGCTTCAAGGACGCGATTGAAGTGGGCTTGTGCGGCGTCATTCGGATAGCGTTCGCAGAGTTCTCGGAGTGAATCAACGTAGGCGGCAAAGGACGGGTTGGACCAGCGTTCGATGAACTCGGCGTATGGGCCTTCTGGCTTCAGCGCGCTCCAGGCAGCCAGGTACGAAGCCTCGACCCCATAGAGCATCCCCAGCAGCACCGGGAAAGAGAGCGAGTAAGCGCTGCGCATGAGCAGATCCGCATAGTCCCGGCAGGCCGGACGGGGCGCCACCCCAAGATTCAGACCGAGCCTCGCAGCGTGCGTCTCAAACCAAGTAAGTTCATTGTCCAGCGCGACCAGCCCGGCAATGAGCGGACCGTGACAATCGCGGCGAGCCTTCGCCAGCAATATGGCCTGGAACGCCACAAGGTTCCTGGCAAACAGATAATCCTGCGAGAGCCAGCGGGCAAAGCTCTCGGCGGGAAGAGTTCCTTGAGCCAGCGCATCCAGGAACGGAGAGTTGAAGGCAGCTTCCCACAGTGCTCCGGCGTTCCGAATCAGAGGAGAGTCAAGGGCGCCCGCCACGGTGTCCAGCTTTGTGTCTCATCTTAGCAATCGGCGGCACTGGTCCCTGATTTGATTCCTGAACCGAGCTCAACGGGAAGTCAGGTCTCGTCCCCTTTGCTCGCGGCCATTCTCGATGAGAGTTCGTATCGCGGAGCGCTCTACCGGACGGCCGGACCGGAACACCCACAGACCCTGTTCGCGGCGAATCCGGATTTCCTCGCGGGCGAGGCTCAGCACGATGCGCTCGCCGTTGAACTCCAGCACCAGAGCGTCGCCTGCCTGGAGGTGGAGAGCTTCGCGCACGGCCTTGGGCACCACGATGCGTCCAGCCTTGTCGATTGTGACAGAGGCATTCATGGCATTACCATGTCCCATTTTCCATCAGATGATGGCAGCATATATCGGCGTTGCCGCAGGAGCCCGAGGTGGTTAAGCGGACTGGATTGAGGCCAGCTTGCCGGCTACATCTTCGAGACGCGCGGGGGTATTCCAGAACTCTTTCCAGAGATCGCCTGTGCGTTCCAGGCGGGCCGGCATGGACCTCAAGTCGAACTGCTCCGGACTGAGCTGAGGTGTCAGTTCGGTCCGAAGAACCGGCGTCGAAACGGTCGCCCGCGGTGTGGGCCGCACGCTGTAGACGCTGGCTAGAGGGCGCCCCAGTGCGTTTTGCGAATAGTCCAGATAGACCCTGCCGGAGAGCCGCTTGTTCACGGCTCTCTCCAGCGTGACCAGCTTGAGAAGGCGCTGCTGCACTTGCCGCGAGATGATTTCCGTGAACAGCCGGATCTGCTCGAAGGTGTAGACCGGTTCCAGCGGGATAAAGATGTGAAAGCCCGAGGCGCCCGAGGTCTTGAAATAGGCAGGCACGTCGATGCCAGCCAGGAGCTCCGCGACGCAATTCGCCACCTCGACGACAGCCGCGTAGGACGTCTCGTCAGTCGGGTCGAGATCGAAGAACAGATAGCCCGGGTGTTCCAGGTCCTCGGTCGTGGTCGAGAGCGGGTTGTGCTCGATGCAGCCGAGGTTGGTGAGGAAGAGCAACGAAGCCAAGTCAGTCGCGACGGCGAACTCGATTTCGCGCCCGCGGTGCTCGGAGGGGATTCGAATCGTGGTCATCCACTCCGGCACGGTGTCGCGCACTTCTTTCTGATAGAACGGCTTGCCGCTCACTCCGTGCGGGAAACGATGGAGTACCAGAGGGCGATTGCACAAGAACGGCAGGATGAAGGGCGCCACGCGATAGTAATGGGCCAGCAGATCGCGCTTGGTGCAGCCGGCTTCGGGGAAGTAGAGCTTGTTGAGATGCGTCAGCCGGAGTTCGCGGCCCTCGACCTGGACCATAGCTTGATCCACTTTGCTGTCGAACAGAGCCACCTCCAGGTCCACGATCCTCGGGCCGGCCACCCTGGCCGTGGCCGCAACCGGAGCGCCGCCGCCGCTCGCCTGAACTGGCTTGGCGGGCGCTTCCAGAGTGCACTGCGCCGGATCGACGTCGTCACGAAGCCCCAGAAACACCGGTCCGCGCAGGCCGCGATCCTTGGTCCATGAATTGAACTTCACGCGCGCCACCAGTCGCGGGCTTACCCAGTGGGCTACCTCGTTGATCTCGGGCGGCTCTGTAAAGGGGCATTCGGCGGACCCCAGAACCTGTAACCTGCCCAGGAGGGCCTGCTGGTCCGGGCCTGTGAAACCCGTACCCACGCCCGAGATGAAGACCAGGCGCCGTTTGTCATCGTAAAGGCCCACCAGGAGGGCGCCGAATTCGCGCCCGGCAGCCGGTGACGCGGTGTAGCCTCCGATGACCGCATCGAGTTCGTTGACCGTCTTGATCTTGAGCCACGAGGTGCTCCGGCCGGCGGTGTAGGCGCTGCGCGCATGCTTGGCTACAATTCCCTCCAGGCCCTTAGTGGTCACCAGTTGGAAGAAGGCTTCGCCCTCCCCGGCCACGTGATCGGAGTAAAGCAGGTGCTGGCTCGCCCTCAGGATCGACCGGAGGAAGCGCTTCCGTTCGATCAATGCGACCCCCCGCAAGTCGCAGCCGTCCGCGTAGAGAATATCGAAAATGTAGTAACACACTGGGGCTTCACGCAACAGGGCAGGTGAAGGTCGAGCTGTCAGCATGCGGGGCTGCAAACGCCCGAAGTCTGACTTGCCGTCCGCGTCGAGCACTACAACCTCGCCGTCAAGAATCGCCCGGGCGGCCCCGGTCTGTTGCGGCAACACAGCGAGTTCCGGGAACTGAAGGGTGACATCCCGGCCGGTTCGCGAGAGGAGCTGGACTCCGCCGTTCTCGACCCGCGCCACCACGCGCATGCCATCCCACTTCAGCTCGAAGAGCCAGTCCGGGTCATTGAAAGCCGATTCGGCGAGAGATGCGAGAGCCACCGTGACGCGGGAGGGCATGGGCTCCGCCCGTACTGCTCCCGCGAGAGAAGCAGGGTCGGGCGACGCCACGGCCGCAATCGTCGGATCGGCAGCCAGCTCCTCAATGGTCAGACCACTCAACACAGAAGCTGGATGGCGGTCGACATCCCACGCGGGGTCGGCGTGCGCGTCGCGATGTTTGATGAAGAGCCACTCAGTCGGAGCGCCCGGCTTGCGGCCAGGCTTGGGCTTGAGGCGGACCAAGGCGAAGCTGCCCCGGAGTTTGGCGCCGCTCAGGGACAGCTTGAGTTCGCCGCGCGCAAGTTGGTCCGCCGGCGTCCCCTTTCCTTCCAGCACATATGTGCCCTGATCCCAGACAATCACTTGCCCTGCACCGTAATTCCCCTCCGGGATGACGCCTTCGAAGGAAGCGTAATCGAGGGGGTGATCTTCCACCATGACGGCCAGGCGTTTGTCGGCTGGGTTCAGCGACGGGCCCTTGGGAACCGCCCAGGATTTGAGCACCCCGTCGATCGCCAGGCGGAAGTCGTAGTGCAAACGGGTGGCTGCGTGTTTCTGGACGACGAAGAGGCCGCTCGACTGACCCTCCGGCTTGGCCGGTTCGCCCGCCGGTTCGGGGGTTCGCTTGAAATCGCGCTTGCGCTGGTAGTCGCCGAGGGACATTCAACGATGAGGATAGCAGCCTGTGGCGCGCTCCCCGAGTCACCGGGTACCTTGCAGAAACCAGCGTTTGACGACCTCCATCGCGGGCTTTCCCCAGGGAGTATGCGAGCCGTCGTGAGGACCGCCGAAACCGTTACTGCCGATTTTCCACCAATACACGCCGTGAAACCACGGTTGGTGATAGAAGGCGCGAAACAGCGCTTCGTAGCATTGCGCTTGTTCCTGGAGCGCGATCCGCCGGGGGGTCTCGTCCCAGGGTTTCTCGTGCGGCGCCTCGTAGCTGGAGAAGCCGGCCTCGGTGAAAATGACGGGCTTGTCAAACCGGCGCTGGACTCCTTCCACCTTGGCGACAAGGCTATCGGTGGCAAGGCCGGCTCGAAGGGGGTAGTAGTTGTTGAGCCCGATGTAATCCAAATCGTCCCAGAAGCGGATGTTCTCGAACTCCGGTCCGAAGTTGGCCGCGTAGACCAGCGGGCCGGGGTAGAGAGAGCGTGCCAGCTTGATAAGTTCGCGCCATTCCTGTTCGTGCAAGGTCAGCCTGGAGAATTCGACCCCCACGCAGAAGAGGTCGGCATGAACGCGCACCGCCAGTTGCGCGTAGTGCTTGAGGAATTCGCGGTATGTGCCAAGCCACTTGCGCCGCTCTTCGTCCGATGCGAATCCCAGATCGCCCGGATATCCCCTGCCGACCCAGATTTGCGGCTTTAAGAAGACCTTGATGCCCAAGCCGTGGGCGATCGCCGAGAGCCGTTCCAAGTCCTCATCGCGCTCGCCGGTGTTCCGGAACGTCACCGACGTCTCACCGCGAGGCGTGAAACCGTACGGCACCAGGGCGATGGCGTTCACACCGTACCGCGGCAGGGTTTCCAGCATGCGGCGAGCGCTCGCCGAGGAGTAGTCTTCGGGGAACTCGGCGGTGAAGTTCACCCCTCGCTGGAAGAACAGTTTCTCGTAGGGTTGTCCGGCCGGAAGGGGCGGGATGCTGGCTGCATCCTGCTTCTTTGCCAGGTCTCTGGCCCGGGCCTGCGCCGATTCCTGCATCTGCAACGCCAGGAAAAGCCCGAGTGATAGCGCCACACCCGCCGCGGCCAGTTTCACGGGAGGAGCAGTCCCGGGGTTGTTCTCAGCGCCCTGCGGAAACCGCGGCCAAAAGCTGACAGCCAGCGCCATCACCGAGCCGGGGATCAACAAGGCTGACCGGTACCTCGCGGGCATCCCTCCGAACAACACCCACACCAGAACGGCCAGCGGGGCCACGTACACCGCACACAGCCAGGCAAGGCGCTTCCAGAGAGCCGCGCCCGCAGGTCCCGTCACCAGCAAACGCAAGCCCGCCGCTATCACCGCGCCGAAGAAGACCGTCCCCACGACGGCTTCGGCCGCGGCTGGGCGCCCAAACACGATGCGCGCCAGCCAGGGCATCAACCCCGTAGCACCCACCAGGGCCAGAAGCAGACCGGCCGGGGCGCGCCGCTTCCGCGCAAGTGGCAACAGAACGAGAGCCAGCGCCAGCGTAATAGGGATCGAGACGAACAGAGGATCGCGCTCGGCGTGCCGGAAGCTGGGCTGAACCCCACCCAGCATTTCGGGCGGAAAACTGGCTGCCGAGACTCCCCTGAGACTGACCCGCAGGTAGGCCAGGCCGTGTCCGAACCACAACACCCGGATCAGCGCGGGGGCGGCCCCGGTCAGGAAAGATGCAAACCAGTACGCGGGGTAAAAGAAAGCGACAAGGGCAGCCCAGTGTCGAATCATGCCCGCAGTTGCTGCTCGGGGGAGTCTTTCGGGGAGAGCTGTGGCCTCACGCCTTGTACACTTCCCAGAAGGCTTCCCGGAATCGCGCCATGTCCTGTTCGGTTCCCAGCGACACTCGCAGCATACGGTTCAGCGGCGGGAATGGACGCCCGACAACCACGCCCTTCTTCAGCATCGCCAGCCCGAACTCACGCGGATCCCGCCCGATGTCGATCATGACGAAGTTGGCTTGGGACTCGATGTGGGCGACGTTCTTGGCCTTGAGCCAGGCGCAGAGATCGGCGCGAATCTTGGTGAAGACGGCCCGGCGTTGCTCGAGGAACCGCGGGCCTTCGCGCAACGCTGCCAGCGCCGCCCGCGCTCCCACGATCGACACCACCGTGTCGCGAAACGGCTCCATGCGCCGGATGAACTCCCCCCTGGCGCAGCCAAACCCGATGCGCAGCCCTGCCATGCCGTAGATCTTGGAAAACGTGCGGGTCACAATCACGTTCCTGCTCTTCTTTACGTGTTCCAGAGCGTTCTGCCCGGGGTCGTCGGCAAAGTGAATGTAGGCCTCGTCAATCAGCGCGAAGGTGTTCGCGGGGAGGTTCTCGATCATCCAGTCGATTTCCAATGACGGAGTGAGCGCGCCGGTAGGATTGTTCGGATTGCAGACATACAAAAGGCCACCTCCAGCACGCGCGGCTTCCTCGACCATGGACTTGACGCTGGCCCCATGGTGATCCGCCAGCGGCACCCGGATAACTCTCCGCCCCAGTGCCCCCGCGACCATGAACGGCAGTTCGTAGGAGGGATGCAAAGTGATCAGGGGGCGCTCGGGGGACGTAAAGGCGTCGATCGCGGCGTGGAGAATCTCGCTCGATCCCGCTCCCACCAGCACCTGCTCCGCGTCCAAGCCCACGGAGGCCGCGACGGCAGCATGCAGCGGGCGGAACTCCTCGAAGTGATAGCGTCCCGAGTCCGGCAGCACTTGCCGCATGGCCTCCAACGCCGCCTCGCCCGGGCCCTGTGGATTCTCGTTCGCGTTGAGCCAGACCGTATCACCCGGCGGCGGCGGCCCGATCAACTGCCGTTGGGCCAGCACCGCCTCCGACAATGCCGGCAGCGCCGCGAGCGATCCCGCCAAAGAACGGCCAAAGGACCTTCGTGAAAGCACGGTTCCCTCCCTCCCGCAAGCCAGCTTCCCGCGGGAGCGCCTGCGCGGCATCAGCAGCCAATTGGATGAAGTATGATGCGCGCGGCTTCCCCGGCCAGCAGCTCTTGTGAGGCATGATAGCGCAGTCCCGGCTCAGCCTGGCGATCTCCTCGTCTCACCTGCTCCTGGCTAGGCTCAGCTTGTCCGCTGCTGGACGAAGGAGAGGATATCGAACTTCTGAATGGCGCGGTCGGGGAAAAAGCTGTTGACGGCGTCCTGCTCTCCGGAGAAGACTTCGAATACGGTGCTGAGCCGGGTCAGAATCAGCAACTCCGCGGCACGCTTGTTCAGGTTGTAGAGACGCAGCGCCCCTTTGTTCTTCGCGAGGCGCGTATTGCAGAACACGAGCGTGCCCAGGCCGGTACTGTCGATGTACGGGACCCCCTCCAGGTTCAGGGCCACCTGGACCTTGCCTGCCGCCTGCAACTCGCGGATGCGGTCGCTGAGTTGGGAGGCCCCACCGCCGATTGTAAGATCGCCGGCAAGATCAAGAACGACAATTCCCTCCCGTTCGCGCTGATTGATCTCGAATGGCATGGTAACCTTGCGTCCATTCTATCGCGGAGGGCCGCGCCCATCGCGTCAGCCCAGGGCCGCCTCGAGAATGCCGCGAAGCTCGGATGTGGCCAAAGTGATGGGGTTGCCTTTCATGCTGCTCGCCTTCTGGGCGTTCTCGACCAGGGCCGGGACATCCTCCTCGGCAATCCCGTAGGTACGCAGGGACGGAATGCCTAGTTCACGTGTGATACCGCGCGCCCAAGCCACTCCGTCCTCCGGGCCGGCATCCGGGAGACCCGTCAGGATACGTGCGACAACCGCATAGCGCTGGAGGGACTCGCTCTCGGCCGCCCGGTCACGCAGGGCGCGGATGTTGACCTCCATGACCGGTGGGAGAAGAGCAGCGCAGACCGCTCCATGGGGAGCATCGAACATTCCGCCGACAGGCCCCGCGAAGCCATGCACCGCGCCCAGCCCCGCATTGGCCAGCGCGAGCCCTCCCAGCAAACTGGCCCAGGCCATGTCCGTCCGAGCCTCAAGATCGCTCCCATTGCGAAAGGCCCGCGCCAGCGACCGCGCGGCGCGTCTCATCCCTTCCTGGCAAAACAGGTCGGTCATTGCGTTGGCGCGAACCGAGACGTACGGCTCGATGAGCTGGGTGAGGGCGTCGAGCCCCGTACTGGCCGTGATTGCCGGTGGCAGGCTGTAAGTCAATTCCGGATCTACAATCGCCAGCCTCGGCAGCATGTGCGGGCTGCGTAAGCTGGCTTTGACCCCATGTTCGGGTGAAGCCAGCACCGCATTGCGAGTGACCTCCGCGCCGGTGCCGGCGGTAGTCGGAACCGCGATGAACGGCGCGGAGGGCAGCCTCAGTGGTTGGCCCCTTCCGACGACCTCAAGGTAATCCAATGGGTCGCCGCCGTTGGCCAGCAGAGCGGCGATGGCTTTGCCGGCATCGATGGCGCTGCCGCCTCCGATGCTGATGACCAGGTCGCAGGACGACTCGCGAGCCCGCCCGGCGCCGCGCCGTACCAGGTCAACGCTTGGTTCACCGGCAACGCGAAACGTGGTGCACGACGCTCCCGCGGCTTCCAGGTCCGCGGCAACCGGAGCGCTCCGTTTAGTCAAACTGCCCGTCACCAGCAGGGCGCGCGAGCCCATGGCTCGTGCCGCGACGGGAAGCCCCAGCACCATCCCAGCTCCGAACAGGATGCGTGTGGCAGTGGCGAATTCAAAGCGCACGGTTGTGCTACCACCCGTCATCAGGGGGAAAGATGTTCGAGAACTTCACGCTGGTGCGAGGCTCCGTCATCATGGGAGCGACGGTGTCGCGCCAGACCTGATAGTGGGCTGTCTCTTTGTGCTGAGCGGGCGCTTCGGGAGTGCGATAGACCTCGACCAGGACGAAGTGCGCCGGGTCATCCGGCTGTTGGATCACATCGAATCTGGCGATCCCCGGTTCCCTTACGCTGGCGCGCGCATTCTCGACGGTGGCTTGCTTGAAGGCTTCGATGAACTCAGGCTTGACCCGGGCGTGAACATGGACGATAAGCATTTGTGCGCACTCCTTCCAGCTCTCCCATTCGGCGGGGCGGGAGCGGCCACCACTCCCCGCCTTTCTCATTCTATGGGAGGGCTGCGCTGGGGGCTCCCCGCGAACACGGTTAGCAGCCGCCGGATTCCAGAGTGCGGCGAATCCTGGCCGCCGCCTCCATCAGATTCTCGTACGAGTTCGCGTAGCTGAAGCGGACATAGCCCTCGCCGAATTCGCCGAACGCGGCGCCACTCAGGCAGGCGACCCCGGCGTGCTCGAGCAGGAAGTCAGCTACCTGGCGTGAGGAGCAGCCCGTCGCCTTGATGTTGGCGAAGGCATAGAACGCGCCGCCTGGCAAGCGGCACGACACGCGCGGGATCTCGTTGAGCGCGGCGCAAAAGGCATCGCGGCGGCGGCGAAGTTCCGCGACCATGCGGGCCACGTCGTCCTGGCTACCCTCGAGCGCTGCCAGTGCCGCCCGCTGCGTGAAGCTGGCGGTGCAGGAGTTCGAGTTCACCATCAGCTTGTTCACCGCAGCGACGAGCCACTCGGGCATGACGCCGTAGCCGATGCGCCAGCCGGTCATGGCGTAGGTCTTCGAGAATCCGTCCAAAATGATGGTCTTCTCGAGCATCCCCGGGATAGTGCTAATGGAAGCCGGAGGGTCGCCGTAACAGATGCGTGTGTAAATCTCGTCGGAAAGCACCATGAGGTCACGCTCACCCACCAGGGCAGCGATCTCCCTGATTTCGCTTGCCGGAATGACGCCGCCTGTGGGGTTGTGAGGTGAGTTCAAGATCAGCAGCTTGGTCCGCTCGGAGAGGCGGTCGCGCAGCAGATTGAGATCGAACGAGAAGCCCCGCTCCTCGATCAGCGGAATCGGCACCGGCCTTGCGCCCAGGAACCGGATCATGGACTCGTAAATCGGAAAGCCGGGGTTGGGGTAGATGACCTCATCGCCGGGCTCCACCAGCGCAAGCATGGTGAAAAACATGATCGGCTTGCCGCCCGGCACAATGCATACGCGCTCCGGTCCCACGCGGACACCACGGCTTGAAGAGACATAGCGCGCTACCGCTGCGCGCAGTTCGGGAAGCCCCTGCGTGGGCCCGTAATGCGTCCAGCCTTCGTCCAGCGCGCTTTTTGCCGCCTCGATGATGTGTCTGGGGGTGGGGAAATCCGGCTCGCCCAGCTCGAGGTGGATCACGCTCTTGCCCTGCGCTTCCAGCGCGCGTGCCCGCACCAGTACGTCGAAAGCCGACTCGACTCCGATCCGGCTCATCCACTCCGCGAGTTTCATGCTGTTTTCCGGAAGAAGGGAATACCTTGGCGATACTCCACGAACGAGACCCGATCGCTGATTGTGACCCGTTCGCCCAGGATGCGGCCCGTCACCCGGCTTGCATCGCTGAACTCGATGATCGCCAGTTGATAGGGGGCGTCCTGCAAGAAGGCTTCCGGGGCTGAATAAACCACGGTCTCGGTGTAAACCACTCCGTCTCCGAGCGCTTTCGTCTCCATCACGCCGCCCCCAGGATGGTGACCACGCCCGTGGCGCCCGAACCGCCAAGGTTCTGAGCCAGCCCGAGGGAGTGCCGCGCCAGTTGCAGGTCGCCGGCTTCGCCGCGAATCTGCATGACCACGTCGCAAATCTGCGCTACTCCGGTCGCCCCCACCGGATGGCCCTTCGATTTCAGGCCCCCGCTGGCGTTGACCGGCTTGGTCCCGGTTCGCGCGGAGCAGCCTGCCGCCGAGAATGGGCCGCCTTCCCCCTTGCGGACGAAACCAAGGTCTTCGATGGCGACGATCTCGGCGATAGTGAAGCAGTCATGCACTTCGGCGAACTCGATATCCCCGGGCCCCACTCCCGCCATCTTGTACGCCTTTTCGGCTGCCAGGCGCACGGCCGGAAAGGTTGTGATGCTCGCCTTCTGGTCCAGCGCCACGTGGTCGGAGGTCTGGGCGATCCCCAGGACACGTGCCAGGGGTTTCGAGGTGAAGTCCCAGGCCCGCTCCACGGGCATGAGCAACGCGGCCGCCGCCCCGTCGCTCACCAGGGAGCAGTCGTAAACGGTAAGCGGATCAGCCACCGGCTTGCCCGCCAGCGCCTGCTGCAAGGTGATGCGTTTGCGCATGTGCGCGTAGGGGTTCAGAAACCCGTTTTCATGGTTCTTGACTGCCACAGCGGCCAGTTGTTCGCGAGTGGTGCCGTATTCGTGCATGTGCCTCCGGGCAATCATGGCGAACAGGGCGGGAAACGTGCCTCCGGCTTTGATTTCGCCGCAGAGATCGCCGGCGGACGCCAGGATCTCGGCCACGCGCGGCGTGGCTTGGGAGGTCATCTTCTCGACACCGGCGACCAAGACAATGTCATACAACCCGGCTGCCACTGCCGAGTATGCATGGAAGAAGGCCGATCCGCTCGAGGCGCAGGCGGCCTCTACGCGCGTGGCGGGAACGCCGGTAATGCCCGCCGCGGCGGACACGTAGGGAGCCAGGTGGTTCTGCCCCACAAAGGACGGGCCGGCGAAGTTCCCTAAATAGAACGCCTCCACTTGGGAGGGTTGGACACGCGCGTCTTCCAAGCACTTCTGGAGCGCTTCCACCGCCAGAGACCGCAGGTCACGTTCGAGGAAGGCCCCAAACGGTGTCTTCCCGATTCCAACAACGGCTACCTGCCTCATATAATCAAGATAGCGAATGGGGCCGCGGAAGGCCCCGCCGTATTATTCCACGTTTTGCGTGGGCTTGCGTCATACCTGGTAGGCGCATGACAACGGCGTTTCAGCTCGCGATGTCCCACGCCGCACAGCCCGCAGCCGGGGAGGCGATCGAGCAGCAAAACCGCCTCGTTTCCGAGCACTTACGCCGCATCTTCCTGCTCATCTACCGGATCGTGGGCAATGTGGCCGACGCCCAGGACCTGACTCAGGAGGTCTTCATCAAGGCCATTCAGCGGGGCCAGCAGGTTCGCCAGCCGGACAAGGCGGCGCACTGGCTTTCGCGGGTGGCCACCAACACGGCCATCGATTTCCTGCGCCGGCGGGGCCGGGTGGGCTTCCAGGATATCGAGGACCTGGCGGAGCCTCTGACCTCCCCGATCTCCGATAATCCCGAGGACTCTCTCCTGCGGGAGGAGAAGAGAGCGCTGCTCGAAGAAGGTCTCCAATGTCTGACGCCTCGGGAGCGGGCGGCGCTCCTGTTACGCGACGTGGAGGACCTGCCGGCGGAGGAGGTGGCCCGGCAATTGTCATGCTCGAAGGCGACCGTGCGGTCGCATATTGCCAACGCGCGGATCAAGTTCCGGCGGTTCCTGGCGAAACGCCAGCTTTAAGGGGAGGAGTTCCCACGGGTATAGAGGCCCACGCCAATGGCGAAACATCCGGATGAGACCAGGCTCGCACTGTACGCCGGGGACGATCTCGGCTGGTGGGATGGCCGCCTGCTGGCTCGACACCTGCGCGACTGCGACGCCTGTGCTGCCCGCGTGGCCGCCTTCCGGCGGACGCGCGACGATCTCGCCTTGCTCAATGAGATGCCACCCGAGGTTCACTGGGGTGGACTTTCGGTTGAAATGCGCGCCAACATCCGCTTGGGTGTGGAGGCCGGCCAGGCGGTGGCAGTGGTTCCGGCGAGGCTCCGGCGTCCCGGCTGGAAGCCTTCGCTGGCCATGGCGACTGTGGTGATAGCGGCTCTCGTCGGCTGGCTGCTGTATTTCCCGAGACCGCAGGCGCCGTCTCAGGACCCCTTGCAGATTGTGTTGGGCGCAACACCGGAGAGTATCGAGATGCGGCAGGGAGAAAGCGCGCTGGCGGTGGTGCACGCCGGCGTGCAGGACGTGCGCTTGACTGTAGCCGGCGCCCGCGCGGTGCAGGCGCGATACGTGGATGCCGAAACAGGGAATGTGACCATCAGTCATGTCTATGCGGAGTAGGATGCCCATTCTGCTCACGGTTCTGGCCGGGCTTCTGGCGGGCCAGGACATACTCTTTCAGCCGCCGGCCTCGGTGAAGGTGGATCTGCCCAAGGACGCCCCCCTGGCCCTGGTTTCCTCCGAGCCCGGGGAGTCACGCGCTACGGCGCGAGGCGGCGCGCTGGTGTTGGACCTGCACATGACGCTGACCTTTCGCAATCTCAGCGGCAGGGGCATCCGCGGGCTGACCCTCCTGGTGCTCGCACAGGAAGTCACCCCGGGCGGAAAAGCTTCGGTCAGCGTCCCCAGCCTGAACGCCGGCCCCAACGAGACGGTTCCCGTGCGCGTCGATCTGCGGCTGCTGCGCCCGCTGGTCCGTGGCGAGGGTCCGCTGGTGCAGGTGGCGCTCGACGGCGTGCTGTTCGACGACCTCTCCTTCTATGGACCGAACAAGCTCAACTCCCGGCGCTCGATGACTGCCTGGGAACTCGAAGCCCGGCGTGACCGGGAGTATTTCCGCGGCGTATTCAGGGCCAAGGGAAAGGAAGGCCTGCGCGACGAGATCCTGGCCAGCCTTGGCATGCAGGCGAAGCGCTCCTCTATCAGCGTGCGCGTGGCGGGCAGGGGCCGCTCCACCGCGGTGGAACCCGAACGCCAGGTGCGCTTTGCCTTCCTGCATGTGCCCGGCGCGCCCGTGGAGCCGGTGTATGGCGTGGCCAAGGCCGCGGGCAACGCGGCCAGTTACCCCGTGCTCGAAGTGGAGAACCGCTCCGGCCGCGATGTGCGGTATTTCGAGATGGACTGGATCATCCGCGACCGCGAGGGGCGCGAGTTCCTCGCCGGAACGATTCCCTCCACCGAAGCGGGGCAGGCTCTCAAGCCGGGAAAGAAGGCTGTGGCCGCTTACACGAAATCGCTCGAATTCGCCGCCGCGGATCGCCCGGTTTCGATCGAGGGAATGACCAGCTTCGTCAGCCTTGTGGAATTCGCTGATGGCGGTATCTGGATCCCCTCCCGGCCGTTCGTGTCGGACGCGCGCCTACGGGAGCTCAGCGGCGCCTCTCCGGAAGAAGAGCGCCTCACCGGCCTCTACAAGCGCAAAGGCCTGCAAGCCCTCATCGACGAACTGAACCGATATTAACTTACTCACGCTGTAGGGCGGGCTTTCAGCCGTCCCTCCCCCAGGTCCTTCTTCGACGCCCCGAAAAAACCACCGGCGCTTTCCAGCCGGCCTCCCCTCTTCCGCGAGCATTTCTCGGCCCTCTCAGCCCCCGAGCGTTGGCGCCTCAATTCCCGACAGCGCTACAATCGATTCCAATGCCCGTGCTCTCGGAAAGCGATTTGCAGCGCGTCATCGGACGCTCGCCCGACGACCTGACGCTCGAAGAACGCCGCCGTCTGACCGGCTGGTGGATCGCGCTGGAGATCTACACCCCCAAGACCCTGCCCTTGCGCCGCATTGAAGCTATTGGCGAGGACGCCACGGGATGCATCCGCCAGTTGAAGCAGCGCGGCCTCGACGCGAGGAATTTCGAGTTCACGCCCCTCCAGCCGCCGTATTAGTGTGGTCCGCCGTGCAGCCGGTGGGCGGCCCGTATTGAATTGTCCGTGCGCGCAATCTCTTTCGAAAATGCCTGCGTAAGTTGTGGATTCCTCGTCGAACGTTTCCTCAGGCCAAGCCCCGTTTCGGGGCGGCAGTTCGATAGGTAGGGTGCTCTGGTGTACGTAACATCATGAGATCCCGCCTCCTAACGCCTTGTAGAGCGCGACGAGATTGACCCGCAGGGCTGTTTCGCTCCGCATCAGTTCATCCTCCGCAGCAAACTGCGCGCGCTGCGCGTCCAGAACCGAGAGAAAATCGCCGAGTCCTGCCATATACAGCTCGCGGGCCAAAGCAACCGCTGTGCCGCTGGCCGCGACGGCAGCAGCCAGGCTCGCGTGACGTTCCTGCTCGCGGCGGTAGGCGGCCAACGCGTTCTCCGTCTCCTCCAGTGCCGCGAGCACCTCCAGCTCATAGCGCCGCAGCGACTGTTCCCACCTGGCCTCCTGCACGGCGATGTTAGAACGAATGCGCCCGCCAGTGAAAATC